>AGTN01233640.1_pt1 | contig 30805 bp, 23 predicted proteins | sample 314218 | NCBI WGS metagenome assembly AGTN01 (sample SAMN02954264, study PRJNA73603) | bioreactor metagenome | biome: terrestrial; feature: non-aerated bioreactor; material: poplar woody material; isolation source: poplar biomass | place: USA | collected 2006-12 | reverse complement strand
ATTTTTGGTCGGATTTATAGCCATTACTGTCGCAATTTCTTTCAGAAAAATTGTAAAGTCAAAAGAGTATTATCACCTGCTTAGCAGGTAGGTGTGAAAGTTATATTAAAACAATTATAAGTCAATGATTATGAATATATTACACCTATCAAGTAATAAATTAACAGATAAAGTATGTTTCAAACGACTCATTAGTTTGACTATTGCTTTATTGTTTATACCTGCATTTTGTGTAAAAGCAAATTTGAGCTTTAACGACAAATCATTTGAGAATGATTTAAACAATGACGGAATATTAAGAAGTGAGATTCAACTTCCTTTTTCTTCAAATGAAGAGCCTTTAATCTCTCAACAACAAAAAAAAGAAATAACAGGTGCGATAACCGATGTTAATGGATATCCAATCATTGGAGCAAATGTAATAGAAAAAAGCGAAAGAAATAACGGCACAATAACTGATATAAATGGGAACTTTAAATTAGATGTAGCCGAAAATGCTATTATTCATATCTCTTATATAGGATACCTGGAACAGGACATAAATACTACAGGAAAAAATGTTTTCAATGTTACTCTGCAAGAAGACACAAAAGCGTTGGACGAAGTGGTGGTAGTAGGATATGGAACTCAAAAGAAACTCACACTTACAGGTTCGGTTGTTTCTACTACAGGGGCAAGTGTCCAGAAGAGCGCATCTATCGACATCTCGTCGTCGCTCGCGGGACGTATGCCGGGTGTTATTGTTAATAACCGGAGCGGCGAACCGGGCGTTGAAGCGACGAGTATATTTATTCGGGGTCGTAGTACTTTGGGGGATAATTCTCCCTTAATCGTTATTGACGGTGTGCCTGGTCGTGAGTCGCTTAGTTTTTTGAACCCGAATGATATCGAAAATATTACCATATTGAAGGATGCTTCCGCGGCAATCTATGGATCACGTTCGGCAAACGGTGTTATTCTGGTGACGACGAAAAGAGGAGTCAAAGAAAGGAAACCTCAAATTACATTCTCCTATGATTTGGGAGTACAACAACCCACTCGTCTGTTGGATATGGTAGATGCGCCTACATTTGCACAGTTATATAACGAGCGAAATCAAAAATTAGGCCAGAATCCGAGGTATTCGGAAGAAGAAATCCGGAAATTTTCCGATGGATCGGATCCGGTACTCTATCCCAATACCGATTGGTTTGATGAGATCATTAAACAGGCATCTTTCCAACACAAATACAATCTTTCTTTTGAAGGCGGAACCAATGCAGCAGCGTATTTTGTATCGGTAGGCGCCGTTACCCAGGATGGGATTTATCGTGAAAGCGCGACCAGATATAATCAGTTGAATCTACGGTCGAATATTGATGTAAACGTTACACAAGATTTCAAAATCGGGGTAGATGTTTCGGCACGGATACAAAATAAGCATTATTCGGCATATCCCAGTGATTCATACGGTATTTTTTATAGAGCCAGGGATAGATATCCGACAACAGCGGCTTATTATCCCAATGGGTTGCTTGCCGGTGCCGGTAATCTGATAGCATTGGTCAGTGATAGAACCGGCTACGACAAAACCCGTTTACAACGGTTGAATACAACCCTCTCCGCAGACTATAATTTAAGTAAGTTTGTGGAAGGCTTGTCGGTAAAAGGACATATTGCTTACGACAATACCAGCTCTTTCCGGAAAAAATGGCAAAAACCTTATACCTATTATGTATTTAATGAAACGACGGAAGAATATGATCAATATCAATCACAAGATGTGGTTACCCCTCAGTTGTTGGAACGATACGTGCCGGCCTGGGCGTTAACATTAAATGCCATTCTAAATTACGATCGCACCTTCAACGATATACACCATGTAGGAGCAATGGTGGGCTTTGAACAAAGCGAATCCCGGAATGATATCTTGCAGGCCGAACGGAAACAATACTCTCAGGATGCCTTAGATGAACTGTTTGCCGGAGATTTGGATAAAACGTATTACGACAATACCGGATCGGCATCCGAAACAGCGAGGAGAGGGTTTTTCGGACGTCTTTCCTATGATTTTAAAGACAAATATTTGACCCAATTTATTCTACGGTACGACGGTTCGGAAAACTTTCCGAAAGATAAACGCTGGGGACTTTTCCCGGGTGTGTCCGTTGGCTGGAGACTATCCGAAGAAGGATTTATGAAGGATAATCTGCCATTTATCGATAACCTGAAAATCCGTGCTTCATACGGTGAGCAGGGAAATGACAAAATAGATCCGTTCCAATATATGACGACCTACCAATACGGACGGTCGCAGGTATTTGACGGGAAACAGGTAAATGGTATTTATCCGGGCGTTTTCCCGAATGTGAATGTCACCTGGGAGGTTGCTAAAACCTACAATATCGGATTGGACGGAACACTATGGAAAGGAAAGTTCGGTTTTGAAGTGGAGGCTTTCAAAACCGAACGATCCAACATTTTATGTACCCGGAATGCTTCGGTACCGGTATATACGGGATTATCATCTCTTCCGGATGAAAACATCGGGATCGTGAATAATAAAGGAGTGGAATTTCAAATCTCTCATAACAACAGTGCCGGAGACTTCAAATACTCCCTGTCGGGTAATTTCCTTTATGCCAGGAATAAAGTTGTTTATATGGATGAAACTCCATGGGGCGAAGGCTATGATTATCTGAAACTGGAAGGGCATCCCATGGGAGCTATGTTGCTTTATGAAGTGATTGGTATCAATAAAACGGAAGAAGACCTGCAAAAATATCCTCAAATTGCCGCCAGTGCCACACTGGGGGACTTTATCTTCAAGCGGAATGATCCGAATCCCGCAAATCCGAATGTGATTACCAGTAAAGATATGAAACGGATGGATTTGACCACGATACCGGAAATCATATTCGGTTTATCATTCGACGCCCGTTATAAAATGTTCGATTGTACGCTTCTTTTCCAGGGACAGGGACGGGCAAAATATTATATATCACCACGCATCGATCCTGCCGAAGGGAATATCATGCATGATATTGCCGACGGGCGCTGGTCAAGTAGTAATCCGACAGGAGATAAACCAGGCGTGGGAGGGACTATCAACAACGCCGGTGTGTATCCTTCTACTTATTGGCATCGTGATGCTTCATTCTTACGGTTAAAAAACATCGAACTGGGGGTGAATTTACCCGGAAAATGGCTGGGAGGGAGTGTAACCGGAGTGAATAACCTACGTATTTACATTGGCGGTTACAATCTACTGACTTTCGATAAACTCAAAATCGTAGACCCGGAAAGTAACAGTAGTGAAGCACAAAATTATCCGCAGGTACGAATTTTTAATGCCGGTGTTAAATTAACTTTTTAAAAAATAAATTAATCGTATGAAAAAGATAATATATTATTTGGTATTAACAACCATCATCACCTTCATAGCTTGCAATGACGATTTTCTTGACCGAAAACCTCTTGATAAATTATCGGAAGAAGCGGTATTCACGAACGAATCACTGATGGAACAATATGTCAATGCACTTTATAATGTGATTCCACATCCGTTTACCGAAGGGACAATGGCAGCTATTACCGATGAGGCTTTCTTCCGTTTCGGAGGGACTTCTACCAATTATATTGTACGTGGCGAATTATCTCCGGATAATGTCATCTTTATGAACGCCGGAGGCCCGGCTCATAATACGAGGATGACGTTTCTCAATCTTTGGCCCCGGGTTTTTTCCTACGTCCGGGACATGAACCTTTTCCTTTCGCGGGTGGATGAAGCGCCCGTCAGCGAGGAAGTAAAAAAGCAGCTTAAAGGCGAAGTGTATTTTCTTAGGGCATGGACGTATTCCAATCTTTTGGCAAGATATGGCGGCGTGCCGATTATTGAAAAGGTGTTCCAACTTGGCGAGTCATATGATCTGAAAAGGGATAATTATGATGATTGCATCAATTTTGTGATCTCAGACCTGGATGAAGCGATCCAATTGCTTGACGATAAAGCAAAAGAACAGGGTAGAATAGGAGCCGATATCTGTACAGCATTGAAAGCGCGTACCTATCTGTATGCCGCCAGTCCCCTGTTCAATGATCCCACCGACCCCACAGGGAGTGTGTTTAAAGGAGCTTATAATAAAGAAAAATGGAGATTAGCGCGCGACGCGGCAAAAGAGGTGATCGATCGTGCCAATGCCGGAGCTTATGCAATTGCAGCCACATATGATGATTATTGGACAAATACGAATTCTGTAGAAGTCATCTGGGCAAAATATTTCCTGCCAACTTCCGGCAACCTGGCGCAACTCCTTTATGCTCCTTCCAGAAGCATTGGCGGCTGGGTCAGCTGTACACCGGTTGAAAACTTAATATGCGATTACGAAATGGCCGCCACGGGTAAAAAACCGTTCGAAGAAGGTTCCGGCTATGATCCGGCAGACCCGTGGGGAGGGCGTGATCCCCGGTTTTATAAATCGATCCTGCCCCCGGAAACCGAATATATGGGCTATGTATTGAATATGTGTGAGCCTGCACCGGAAAATACCATCATCAAAAATAATGATCCTTATCAGGCAGAAGCAAATCAATGTACCGGATACTGGTTACGCAAATGGTTGATCGAGGATGCTCCGGTGAGCGAATCGGTCAATTCTACCTTAATGTACCCGTGGTTTCGTCTGGCTGAAATTTATCTGATCTATGCGGAAGCAAGCTTGGAATACAATGACGATGTGATTACTTGTGCGGAATATATTAACAAAATACGCGACCGGGCGGATGTTCGGATGCCGCATATTTCCACTTCTCTGTCAGTTGAAGAAATGCGGGAAAAATTGATTCAGGAGCGCCGTATCGAATTTGCTTTCGAAGACCAGCGTTATTTTGACCTGCGTCGTTGGAAGTTGGCTGAAAAGTATGAAAACATCATGACATATGCGATAAAGGGTATCCGTTATGACAATGGTACTGCCGATCTGGAAGACGATCGAATCTCGTGGAAAATTGCCAAAAAAGGGAATAACGAAGAACCTGACTACGGCGACTGCCGTGCCTTGTTCATAACCCGCAAATTCTTGCCTCAACACTACCTGATGCCTATTCCTCGTAATGAATATACAAAAAGTGAAGGAGTAATCGTACAAAATCCGTATTACGATTAACCTGAAGTTATTAAAATAAGAAGTGTTATTCCTCTCCGCCAGTTGGCGGAGAGGAATTTAGTGGAACTTATCCGCCAGCAGACCCCATATAGAATCCGAAAGGCCGATTTGTGACAATGACATAATAGTTTACTCTTAAAACATCTCTTATAAATGGTTAAAAATAAATTTCCGATGAAAGATGTAAAATTATATATAATCCTGACGATCGTATGCGTTTTGGTGTTTGCGGGTTGTTCGTCGTCCCCTAATCAATTAAGGTGCAATATCGGCGTTACGACCATTACGCCCGAAGAGCCTGTTGTCCTGGCTGGATTCGCCGCACGCGAAGGACTCTCAACCAGCATTCACCGCCCTTTGAAAACACATTGTATCGTCATTGAAAACGATTCGGTAAGGGTTTGTATTATTTCCAACGATATGATGGAAATATCTATAAATATGGCCAGCGAATTGCGCGACGAAATAGCTGCGCAAACAGGTATACCGCGCGATCACATATTCATCCATTGCACTCATACCCATTCCGCTCCGCGTGCAGGCGGAAGCAGTACGGAAAAGGGAGGGACGAATTACGCTTTTGCGAAAAAGTTCCGTGAAACGGTTGTAATGAATGCGATGCAAACGGCAAATAACAAAAAAGCATTTATCCCGTTCACCATTGAAACCGGTAAAGGAGAAAGCCATATCAACTGTAACCGCCGGGAAAAAGACGGACCCTGCGATCATGATGTATATCTGGCCCATTTTCTCGAGAAGAAGGGAAAGCCCATTGTCTCGCTGCTTAATTTTGCCTGTCATCCGGTCAGCCTGAATCACCGCAGTCTGGTAGTCTCCCCCGATTTTCCGGGAATCACCGCTGAAGAGTTGTCCAAAGAATGGGGAAATGACCTTTTTTATTTTTCGGGAGCAGCAGGTAATGTCGATCCGTGCGGAGCGCTTAAAGCCGACACCTCCTACACACAGGAAAAAGGTATGCAACTTGCGGATGCCGTACGGAATATCCGAACCGAAAAAATAAAAAAAGCAATATCCTTCGCGTTAGCAATATGGAGGTGAAATTGCCGTTCCGTGTTTCCGAGATTACCCCGGAAATAGTCAACGACCATGCCGACGAAATAAAGCAATGGAATGCATTCGGTACCTGGAAAAACGATGTGGAAAGATGGCGTTCCGCCACCTTGGAAAAAATCGTGAACGGTGAAATGAAAAACTATCTACCTTTTGAAATTGCAAGTGTAAATATCGGGGGACTGGTATTGTTCTTCTCACAGGGAGAGCCATTCAATGAATACCAGACATTACTTCGTGAAAATAATCCGGGTATCCCGCTGTTTTTTATCGCATATACAAACGGGCAAAATTCTTATCTGCCGAGTAAGTATGCCTTTGGGCGTGATGCCTACGAATATGAGAAAGAGCAAATGCATATATACATCGGGGCGCCCTATCCACTTTCCGACGAAATGCCGGTAGTCTATGAAACAGCCATCAAACAGATCGTAAATGATGTAATCGATAATTAAGTAAATACAATGTTGAAGAAAATAATCTCTTGTGTAGTTGTAATGATCGTATGTTATAGCGTTTATGCAACTGATAATGTCAGATACGGGATCATTCCCCAACCCAAGTCATTAAAAGAAATGACCGGTGAATTTAAAATCAACAAACATACGGCAATTATCATTCCTGAGGGAGACACTCTGGTAGAAGAAATAGCGGTGGACTTTGCCGCCCGGCTAAAAACTTGTACCGGAATAGATATAAAAGTGCTTACCCTCCCCTCCTCCGGGACAACACCGAACAGCATTATTTTCAAAAAGGCCGAAGGAATGGGGCATGAGGAATATACCCTGCATATTACCCCGCAAAATATAGTCATAACGGCTACTACGCCCAATGGTATGTATTATGGTATCCAAACGATATACCAGTTGTTACCCGCCCAGATTTACGGTGAAACAAAGGCAGGCGGTTTGAAATGGGAAATTCCCTGTTGTGAGATACAGGATGCCCCGATGTTTCCGTATCGCGGTCTTATGCTTGATGCCGGACGTTATTTTATGCCCAAAGAACTGGTCATGAAATTTATTGACGTCATGTCCATGCATAAGCAGAATTTCTTTCATTGGCACCTTACGGAAGACCAGGGATGGCGGATCGAAATAAAAAAATATCCGCGGCTAACCGAAATAGGAGCTTTTAGAAAAGAAAGCCCGATAGGAGAAACAAAAGAAGGAGACGGTATTCCCCACGGCGGTTTTTATACCCAGGAAGAGGTGAAGGAAGTGGTGGAATACGCCCGTAAAAGATATGTCACCGTTGTTCCTGAGATCGAACTGCCGGGCCATGCCACGGCGGCCATTGCCGCCTATCCCGAATTATCATGCTTTCCCGACAGGAAATATGAAGTGGCTACTACCTGGGGTATTAAAAAAGATGTCTTCTGTCCTTCGGCAACAACCTTCCGCTTCCTTGAAGATGTTTTTACCGAACTGTTCGATCTTTTCCCGTCGCCTTATTACCATATTGGAGGTGACGAATGTCCGCGCGACCGGTGGAGGGAAAGTGCTTATTGCCAGGATTTGATGAAAGTATTGGGATTGGGAAATGAAGACCAGTTGCAGATATTTTTTGTCCAACGTATGGCAAAGTTCCTGAAGGAGAAAGGCGGTAAAACCGTGATTGGGTGGGACGAAATTCTGGATGGAGGAGCTGTTCCGGGTACAATTGTCATGTCATACCGCGGACACAATCCCGCCGTTCGTGCCGCCAAACAAGGCATGAACACTATTGTGACTGCCAACCGTTGGAACTATCTGGATTATTACCAGGAAGATCCGGATACGGAAGAATTGTCTATGTTTTTGTTTTTGCCGTTGGAGAAAGTTTACAATTATTTCCCGATACCGGATACCGTTCCGCAACAATATCACCCATATTTCATCGGACAACAGGGAAGTGTGTGGACGGAATATATACAAACACCACGCAGAGCCGAATATATGACTTTCCCGAGGGCGGTGGCCATGTCTGAAGTAGCCTGGTGTGCAAAGGAAGCTAAGGATTGGGGTTCCTTCCGCGAACGTATGGTCAAGGGATTTACCCGACTCGATCATAAAGATATACATTACAGTAAAGCGTTTTACAATGTCATCTTCCATTTTGACCGGGAAGCGGATTTTCCTAAAAAAGTCCGGTTGAGCATTGACTATCCGGGGGCACAGATCTATTATACCAGGGATGGTAAAGAACCGACTGCCCGCTCGCTTGCCTATTCAGATTCTGTAACGGTGAACCAGGGGGATGTGATCCGTGCCCGGGGATTTTTGAAAAACGGGCGCAAAGTGGGTAGAACGGTTGAAAAGAAATTCTGAAAAGTAAATTTTTATAAAATGAAGGGAAAGTTCATACTTATAGGATGTTGGTTTGCAGTATTACTGATATCTACGGGATGCGCGGGAAAAAGGAATGATGATATTCTTTGCCCTGAAAATTTACGGTGCGAGTATTTAACCAATCCATCTGGCATTGATGTAACTACACCACAGCTGTCGTTCTGTTCAACATCGAAACAAAGAGATCAACGACAAACGGCATATAGAATTCTGGTTTCAAGCTCGCTGGAAAAATTAGATTCGAATGAAGGCGATTTATGGGATTCAAAAAAGGTTAAATCGGATCAAAGTATACATATAATTTATAAAGGAAAGGAGTTGCATTCGGAAGATGAGTGTTTTTGGAAAGTGAAGGTATGGAATGGCGAAGGAAAGGAATCCGCCTGGAGTGAACCGGCAAAGTGGAGTATGGGATTATTAAATAAGACCGATTGGAAAGGTTATTGGATAGGGTTAGACAGTCTGGTTGGAAATGATAAACAGTTCAGCTTGTCTGCACGCTATCTCAGGAAAGAATTTGCCGCTGCAAAAAAAGTTAAACGGGCAACGGCGTACATTTGCGGCCTTGGGTTGTTCGAATTGTATATCAACGGGAATAAAATAGGCGACCAGGTATTGGCGCCGGCATTATCGGAATACCCGAAAAGGTCGTATTACATGACGTTTGATGTTACAAAAGAAATTGATGAAGGCCAAAATGCCGTGGGAGTAATTCTCGGCAGCGGCCGTTATTTTGCTGCTTGCAAGTGGGATCGAAATTTCGGTTTTCCTAAAATGATTTTCCAATTAAATATAGAATTTGCTGACGGCAGCAGGCAAAGCATTGTAAGCGATACATCGTGGAAAATTACTACTAACGGACCAATTGTAATCAGTAATAAATACAACGGTGAGGAATATGATGCCCGAAAAGAAATGCCCGGCTGGAACAATGTTGGTTTTGATGATTCCCGTTGGATGAACCCGGAAAAGCTTCCTGATGCAACTGAGAAATTGAGTTCTCAGATGATAGAGCCTACCAAGATAATTGAAACCATAAAACCCCAATCAATAACCGAGATTAGACCCGAAGTTTATATCATCGACATGGGTCAGAATATGACGGGCTGGATTCCTGTAAAAGTTCGTGCGGACAGCGGTACTAAAATAAAGATGCGTTTTGCTGAAATCTTAAATTCTGCCGGCGAACTTGATATGGCAGGTCTTCGCTCGGCAAAACAGACAGATGTCTATATAGCTAAAGGTTCAGGATTGGAAGAGTGGGAACCTTACTTTGCTTATCATGGATTTAGATATGTAGAGCTTACCGGGTATCCGGGCAAACCTGATTTAAATACAATCGTTGGAAAAGTAGTGCATGACGACATTAGAACTATTGGTCATTTCAATTGCTCGAATGATATTATAAACAAGATTTACAAAGCGTCCTACTGGGGATATCGCGGTAATTACCACAGCATTCCGACTGCCTGCTCTCAGCGCGATGAACGTGACGGATGGCTGGGAGACCGGAGCATAAACTCTTACAGTGAGAGTTTTATCTTTGATAACAATGCAATTTACTCAAAGTGGATGACTGACATTTCAGACGCTCAAAAAGCAACCGGCAGCATTTCAGATGTATGCCCTACTACGAGAATTGTTTACGGAGACAATGTAACATGGCCTTCAACTTTCATCATGGTACACAATTTTCTTTATGAACAGTTCGGAAATTTAAAAGTGATTGCTGATAACTATGATGCAATGAAGAAATGGCTTTTCTATATGCGTGATAAATACATGAAAGATTATTTGTTACCAAGAGACTCTTACGGCGATTGGTGTATGCCTCCCGAAGACCGCAATGTAATTCATTCTAAAGATTCCACTTTAAATACTCCGGGAGATTTTCTTGGTTCGGCATATTTTTATTATGATTTGATTTTAATGGAGAGATACGCCCGCCTTCTGAATAAAGATGAAGATGCAAAAGAATTTTCATCACTGTCGGAAAAAGTCAGAGAGGCTGTTAACAAAAGGTGGCTTAACAGGGAAAATTTCTATTATGCAAATAACACTGTAACAGCAAATGCCGTTGCTCTTTCTTTTGGTTTGCCACCTGATGAGATTAGAAGTAAAGTTTTTGAGAACCTTGTTGACAAGACGGTTAATGTTTTTGATTATCATACAAGCTGCGGCATAATCGGACAGCAATGGCTAATGAAAACTCTTACCGATAACGGCAGGGTGGATATGGCGCTGAGAATAGCCGCAAATACAACATATCCGAGCTTTGGATACATGCTTGGAAAGGGAGCGACAACAATATGGGAATTATGGAATGGCGATAGCGCGCCACCCACAATGAACTCACATAACCTTGTGATGCTCATAGGTGATTTTGTTGTTTGGCTGTATGAAAATCTTGCAGGAATAAAATCGGATCCTGTAAATCCAGGCTTTAAAAATATCATCATGAAACCAATCCCGGTGGAAGGATTGGATTATGTGCATTCCGAATACCATTCGATACACGGGTTGATTAAAAGTTCATGGAAGAAAGAAGGCAAATCTTTTATTTGGGATATCACCGTTCCCTGTAATACTACCGCAACCGTTTATATTGCCGCTCCATCAGAAAAAGAGGTGACCGAAAGCGGTAAGAAAGTATCTTCTGCTAAAGGTGTAAAGTACATCCGTATAGAAAATGGATATGCCGTTTATAAAGTCGGATCGGGAAATTATCATTTTGTTGTTGAATAAAAATAATGTCAGTTAATATGGAGTTTCCCGGATTTGGAACTTCGTCCAATCTTAAAAAATTAATAATTTATAAAAATAATCGTATGAAACAGTTTATAACAAGATTTAGTATCGTGTTGCTCCTGTTCTTGAGTTTTTCTTTGGTATATTCAGGTTGTAACCGGGAAAAAATCGAACCTGTTGAATTTTCCCAAGGAGTCTGGATGTGGGGAAGCGCTTTATCCGACGAGGATATCCAGACAGTCGTCGACAAACTGGTTGAAAACAATGTTTACCAGGTTTACTTTTTAGTCAAGGGTACCGCCGGCACAAAAACTTCCGCCGAAAAATTAACCGAGTTTATCACTAAAGCGCATGCCGAAAAAATAGAGGTTCATCTCTGGTACATTATCAGTGACGATGATGTCTATATGGCTGCAAATCCTCAGGCAGGTATTTATCATTGTCCAAACCCCTCCGTAAATACCCGGCCGTATCCCATGAATAACAACAAAGTCAATCTTCTTTATCCGGAATACAAAGAATATGTATTGGATAACATCCGGTATTTTCTGACCAATTTTGATTGTGACGGAATCCATCTCGATTGCATCCGATATACCCACTTTGTATATTCATTCGATCCCTATTCCCTTCAAAAAGCCGCATCCTTAGGTTGTGATACCACCCGTTTACTGAGTTTCTTTGATACGGAACCCAATTATACAAACTATGTCACGAATAATGGTTTTGTGGATTTATATATCAATGGCGATCCGGATGCGGTTACATGGGTGGAAATGAGAAAAAATGTAATCTATGACTATATCGAAGCAATCAGGGAAACCATAAAGCAAATTAAGCCCGGGCTTGAGTTAAATGCAGCTTTCATGCCCGAAGGAGCGACAGACCCGGCGTATTCGGACGTATTTTATGCCCAGAACTACAAGCTTCACTCCACCTTGTTGGATATGATCAGCCCGATGGCCTATTTTAAGTCTTTTGAAAAGTCCACCGATTGGCTACAGGCTATAACAGAAGGAGCAAAAGATCTTGTTGATCCCCAATGTGAAATTTATACAGGTGTTCAGGCTTTTGACGGAGTTACTGCCGAACAACTGAAAGAACAAATCCAATATTCTTTTGACGGAGGCGCTCAGGGAATCATTGTGTTCCGATACGGAACCGTTACGGATGATAGTTGGATGGCGATAAAAGCATGGAATAAATAACCTGTTGATGTATGTTGCGGTTTACGGGAACACCCTCCATACGAAATGTAAAAAAGTGATGAATAATTGAAAATCAATAAATAAGATAACAAAAATAAAAATGATTAACAGAAGAATTTTTCTTAAAACTTCGGCATTGGCTGGAGTGGGCCTATCTTTACTTCCTAATAATCTGACATTGGCTGCAGTGGGTACTAGCGACAACAAACCTGTATTATTAGGGGGACGCAAACCGACCGGTTATGGTTTTTCCAAGTGGCCTGTTTATGATCAAAGTGAAGAAAAGGCATTGTTGGATATTCTTCACAGCAATGAATGGGGTCGTTTAGACGGTAGCGTTACGGCTAAATTTGAAGCTGAATATGCAAGAATAAACGATACTACTCATTGTCTTGCCGTATCCAGTGGCACCAGTGCGCTTTACACCATGTTAGGGGCATTGGACGTAGGTCCCGGCGACGAGGTGATCCTTCCGGTGTATACTTTTGTGGCTTCCTATAACGTGGTGGTTCTCAACTATGCGCTACCTATTCTGATTGATACGGATCCGGAAACTTTTCAGATCGATGCGGATAAAATCGAACCTGCCATCACTAAACAAACAAAGTTAATTATGCCTGTTCATATCGGAGGGTCTCCTGCCGACATGGACAGGGTATTGGAAATCGGTCGTAACCATAATCTGCCGATTATTGAGGATGCCTGTCAGGCACATCTGGCGGAATGGAAAGGGAAGAAGGTAGGATCTTTAGGATTAGGCGGGGCTTTCAGTTTTCAATCTACTAAAAATCTGAATTGTGCCGAAGGCGGCGCGATTACCAGTAATGATGAAGCATTCATTCGTAAATGTTACGGGTTTCATAATCAGGGTCAAGGCGGTACCTCTACTTCATATACAACAGGAGAAGGAACAAGAGGCACAAATCTTCGTCTTACCGAATTTCAGGCAAACTTGTTATTGGCGCAAATGACCCGGTTGGAACAACAAGCCGGAAAAAGGAGTGAAAATGCCGCTTATCTGACGAACTTATTTAATGAAATACCGGGCATTATCCCGGCCAAATTATACGAGGGAACGACTAACAGCGCTTATCATCTGTATATGTTCCGTTACGATAAAAGCAAATTTCAGGGATTGAGCCGTGAACGGTTTATAGAAGCGATGTCGGCGGAAGGTGTTCCGTGCAGTACGGGATATGGACAGATGAACAGCAGCGCGTATGTGCAAGGACTCGCAGAAAACAAGCATTACCTGAAAATTTATGGGGAAAAAGGTATGAGAGAATGGCTGGATCGTATCCGATGCCCTCAGAATGATACATTAACCAAAGAGGAATCGGTTTGGTTTACCCAGACCATGTTACTGGGAAGTCGTACAGATATGGAAATGATTGCTGATGCCGTTAGAAAAATCCAGAAATATGCGGGAGATTTGAAAAAATGAACTATTTCGTTAAGCGAGAGCAGAAGTCAAACTCGTTTGAATTATGCCGAGCGCAGAAATAGTCTAATTTTAATGAATTATTTCGTTAAGCAATGTAAGCAGAGGACGAGCTTGCTTGTACTATGCTATTGCGAGAAATAGTCTAATGTAATTGAACTTTTTCGTTAAGCTAAATGGGTAAGGAAAATAATAATTTCCTTTTACCATAGCGAGAAAAAGTCTAAATTTATTGAACATTTTTCAACAAATAAGTAATCAGATATGATTTTAATCGCCGATAGCGGATCCAGCACAACAAGCTGGACATTGGTAGCCGGACACCGGATTGTTTTTCAGTTTGAAAGTGAAGGATACAACCCGTGCTACCACAGCCGGGAAGAAATTACCGGCTCCCTTCGTAAAAGTTTACCTCCGGGATACGACTGGAGCAATATCGTACTGGTCGCTTTCTACGGAGCAGGGTGTTATGAGGATAAATACATAGTGATTGAAGACGCCTTACGTCCTTTATTCCCAAAAGCCCGGTTTGATGTCGCCATGGATTTGATGGCTTCGGCACGGGCGTTACTGGAGCATGATCCCGGCTTTGCCGCCATTCTGGGTACCGGAACGAACTCTTGTCTTTATGACGGAAAAAGAATTATCCATAATGTCGATTCCATGGGATTCCTTCTGGGCGACGAGGGAAGTGGTGGCTATATGGGCAAACGCCTGATCGGGGATTTTATCCGCGGTCATATGCCCGGTGATATCAGGGATGCTTTTTACGATACGTACCGGCTGTCCCCCGATGAGTTGATCGATCGGGTTTACAGTAATCCCATGCCCAATCGTTACTGCGCTTCTTTTACCCGCTTTTTGAGCGGGGAACAGTCCGGTCATGAGTATGTCGAAAAGGTAAAGCGGGAATGCTTCCGCGATTTCTTCAAAAATATTGTCGTGTACTATCCGGCTTATTCCGATTACCTGTTTAACTGCGTAGGCAGTATCGGCTGGATATTCAGGGATACGCTGGCAAAAGTGGCGGAAGAATTCGGGATGAAGACGGGAAAAATCATCCAAAGTCCTATGGAAGGGCTTATCGCTTACCATCAAGCTTGAAAGATGAAAGGTCCATTAAAATTAGACTATTTCTGCGCTCGGCATAATTCAAACGAGTTTGACTTCTGCGCTCGCTTAACGAAAAAGTTCACTAAAGTTAGACTTTTTCTCGCAATAGCATAATACAAGCAAGCTCGTCCTCTGCTTACATTGCTTAACGAAATAGTTCAATTACATTAGACTATTTCTCGCAATAGCATAGTACAAGCAAGCTCGTCCTCTGCTTACATTGCTTAACGAAATAGTTCAAATAATATATATAGCCTGCCTTTAGGAACAAAAGTTTTATGTATAAATAAACGATCATTATGAACAAAAAGAATAAATGGAATTACCTGTTTCCGCTCTTGATCATTGGAGTAGCATTTTTTATCATCGGGTTCGGCGTTGGAATTAATGGCATTATGGTTCCGATTCTGGAAGGAGCTTTTTCTTTAAGTAAGGGAATGTCTTACTTGGTTCTGACAGCAACTTTCTCTGCATTTCTTCTTTTCGGGGCACCGTCAGGATGGGTTATAAAAAAGATCGGATATAGAAAATCCATGGTTATTGCCTTATTGATTATGGCGCTCGGTATGCTGCTGTTTATTCCTTCGGCAAAGATGAGTTCGTCCATGTCAGGATTTTATATGTTCCTTATCGCCTCTTTTATCGGAGGAATCGGGAATACCCTGCTTCAGGCGGCGGTCAACCCGTATGTAACCATTTGCGGCCCGATGGAAAAGGCAGCCCAACGGATGTGTTTTATGGGGATTATGAATAAGTCGGCCTGGTATCTGGGACCTATCTTTCTGAGCCTTTTTATTGATGTGAAAAATCCGGTACTCGACCAAGCCTATATTCCGTTCGGAATAGCAGCGGGAGTAATTGCCCTTTTGGGAATCCTAATCTATTTCGTATCCTTACCTGAAGTGAAAGCTGAAGGGGAAGAAGTTAAGATTGGAGACTCTGAAAATGAAATTGGGGAAGTTATTGCAGCAAATAAAAAACAAGCATCCGGCAGTTCCCGCATCTGATATTGGGCGCTATCGCACTTTTTATTTACGTGGGTGTGGAAACGCTTCCCATGGCCTCGGCGATTGATTTTGCCAAGGCTATGGGTTTGGACAATCCCGCACAATATTCGGGTATTGTTTCCATCGGACTGGTTGTCGGGTATATCATCAGCATCTTCCTCTTACAGGTGATGCACCAGAAAAAAGCATTGATCCTGTTTACCCTGATTGCCTTGCTTGCATCGTTTTTCCTTATTCTGCTTCCCGCGAAACAGGCAATTTACAGCCTGGGGGTATTGGGATTTTCCCATTCCCTGATGTGGGGCGCTATTTGGGCGCTGGCAATTGATAAATTGGGAAAGTTTACAAAATCCGGTTCCTCTTTATTAGTGATGGCCATTGTAGGAGGAGCCATTCTGCCGCTAGTCTTCGGATTTATCCTGGACGTACTTAAAACTACGGGAGATTCTCCTGTAGCAACTGATTTTCAGAAGGCTTACAGATTGCTTATCCCCTGTTACCTGTACATTCTTTATTATGCGATAGCCGGATATAAAATTGGCTTGGAAAGGAAAGAAAAAAGGTAGTTGTGATAATGGAATTGTTTTTTATCATTAGTATGTAACATATATGGAGAAATTTACAGAACAACCCTCGTTGTATAGAGATTTGGAAAAGCAAAACATTGAAATGTTGACGCATGAGTTACTTATCGAATACAAAAAGATTACTCCTGCGATAGAAGTCGCCAAGCATCAATTGGATCTTTTGTTGAACGCAGTAGTCTCGAAGGTAAGATCCGGAGGTAGGATGATTTACCTTGGTGCAGGCACAGGAGGAAGACTTTCAGTGTTGGACGTTTTGGAGCTTCCCACCACTTACGGTATGGAAGATGACACGATTACTGCAGTATTGGCAGGAGGAGTCGAGAATCTAATTTATGCCCTTGAAGAGAAAGAAGATGATACGGAAGAATCATGGCAAATGCTCTTGGAGAAACACGTAACGCCGAAGGACATTGTTGTGGGGATTTCTGCAAGCGGGACAACCCCCTTTGTTTTACACGGGTTGACCGAATGTCGCAAAAATGGTATCACAACCTGTTGTATCGTGAATAATTATGATTCACCGATTGCTGCGGTTTCTGATTATCCTGTAGAGATTATCACCGGTCCTGAATTTGTTACTGGTAGTACCCGAATGAAAGCAGGTACATCTCAGAAGATGGTATTTGACATGATTAGTACGGTAGTGATGATCCAACTCGGGCGTGTTTTGGATAATAGCATGTGGAATGTTCAATTAATCAATGATAAAATCACCGACAGGGCAGTAAAAATCTTAATGGAAAAAGCGAAGATCGAAGATTATGACAAAGCGAAAGAAATACTGCTTCAATACGGAAGTGTAAAAGAGGCTTTAGTAAATATAGAGAATCAGCTTCACCAATAATATAGCGAGAAGAACCGTCGTCTACATTATTCTTGTTGTAGTTTTGACTTGTCATCAGATCCTCCCTTTCGAGATAAGCAATCCTAAATGGGATGTTATTAATCAATAAAAGTATAAATTTTGGGTCTGAGGCCGCATGCGGATTAAATTACTTGAAAAAATGAGGTCAGGTCTCCATAATTCAATATCTTTGCAATTAACTATATCAATCTGTCATGTTTAATCCTATAAAAAAGAAAGAATGAAGTCTAAAATTATTTTAATTGCTACGATCGTAATGATTGCTTTAACAACAGCTTGCACCGGAGAGGCCAGGCACAACTCACTTACCTCGCAAGAAATTGCTGAAGGATGGGAACTTTTATTCGATGGAACTTCGCTCAACGGTTGGCGAGATTACAATGGAGAAAGCCTTACCGCTCCCTGGTTTGCCGAAGACGGTACGATACAGGCCAAGGGCGAAGGTGCCGATGAACACGGTTACATCGTTACCGAAAAAACGTACGAAAATTTTGAATTGGTATGGGACTGGAAAATTGCAGATGGCGGAAACAGCGGCGTATTGTATCACGTGGTGGAACACCCCAAATTTGCCGTCCCTTACGTAACCGGACCCGAATACCAGTTGATCGATGATATTGGTTTTCCCGAACCATTGGAAGATTGGCAGAAAACGGCTGTCGACTACGCCATGCACACTCCGGATCCGGCAAAAACGACCATCAAGCCGGCCGGAGAATGGAACACCTCTAAGATCGTTTTTGATAACGGGCACGTAGAGCACTGGCTCAACGGAGAAAAGGTGATTGAATTCGAAGCCTGGACAGAGGACTGGTTCGAACGCAAGAACAGCGGAAAATGGGAAAATGCACCGGAATACGGGTTGGCTCGTAAAGGAGCAATTTGCCTGCAAGACCATGGCTCGGCAGCTTGGTTCCGCAACGTGAAGATCAAAGAACTTCCCCGCAAAACCAAAGAAGTAACCCTGTTCAACGGAAGCGATTTGTATGGATGGGAAGTGTACGGAACAGAAAAATGGTACGTTGAGAACGGACTTTTGGTGTGTGAAAGCGGCCCCGATAAACAGTACGGCTACCTCGCAACGCGTGAATATTACGATGATTTCGATCTGACGCTCGAATTCAAACAGGAAGCAGACGGAAATTCAGGTGTTTTTATCCGTTCATTCGTTGAGCCGGGCGCTATTGTAAACGGATGGCAGGTAGAAGTAGCCCCAAAAGGCAACGATACCGGTGGAATTTATGAATCATACGGACGCGGGTGGCTCGTGCAGATTCCCGATGAAAAAGAAGAAATCCTGAAAGAAGGAGAATGGAACACCATGCGCATTGTTGTGAAAGGTGACAACGTAAAGACCTATCTTAACGGGGAAGAAATGGTAGACCTTACCGATGAAAAGATTGGCAAAGCTCAGGGACGCATCGCATTACAAATTCACGATGGAGGAGGTATTAAGGTCCTCTGGAGAAACCTGCAGCTACAAACGCTGTAAGTAAACACCTACAACGTGTACGTACTACCAGCGAGGGTGGAATCACATGCGATTCCACCCTCGCTCTTTGCATACCTTCCGGCGAACAGATTCAATATTCAATCCACCTATCCTTACATGCTCATGTAGAGACCCTTTCTTTACCCTTTTTCCTGTTTTCTTCTTCCCTTTATAATTGGCATTGTTTTTGCACAAAAAACTCAAAAAGAGAGAAGGTTGTCCCTTTTTTCATATCTATTTATGAAAAAACAACCTATCTTTGTATTATTAACTCACTTAAAACAAAGAATGATAGAAAAAAACGAACTAGTACAAAGCATTATTGAAGGAATTCAGGAGAAAAAAGGAAAAAATATCAGCGCCATTCAATTAAAAGGAATGTCAGGCGCCATTTGCGATTATTTTGTTATTTGCGAAGGCAATTCGCCTACTCAGGTATCGTCATTGGCCGAGTCAGTGGAAACAATCGTAAAGAAAAACACAAAAGAAAGCCCTATCCGCGTCCACGGGCAACAACAATCCGAATGGATAGGCATGGATTATGGGAATGTAATTGTACATATATTCCTTCCGGAACTCAGAAGTTTTTACAACATAGATCACCTTTGGGAAGATGCAACATCGGAACATTTTCATTAAGCAATATACAGAAGCCGAACTCGTTCGGATTATGTTATTGCGAGTACTATTTCGATAAGTGAGAGCAAATGTCAAGTTTACTTGAATATGCCGAACGAAGAAATAGTCTGAAAGAAAATGTCTAACTTTAGTGAACACATTCCCACCATAGACTAAAACTTATTCCGCAAAAATTTGTTACTAATTATTCGAAGGGCGTTCTAAATAGTTTAGAGTTGTCTGTATAAAATCTCGCAAAAAGAGGCATCAACCAAATGAACAATACGAACAAAGACAATAAAGAAGATAAGCAACCGACGCTGCGTCCCAAGATAGGCGGAGGCACCAATCCCAAACGACCATTCAACCCGTATTGGATATATGCCGTGGTATTGGCTATACTGATGGGAATGTGGTTTTTCGGCCAGGATAATACGGTGAAGGAAGTGAAATGGTCCGAGTTTCAGCAATACGTAAGAGACAATCGTGTGCAGAGCGTGGTGGTCTACAGCAACAAGGAAACGGCCGAAGCCATCGTACGCGAAGAGTCGGTGAGCCATATCTTCGGCGAAGACGCCAATAAAGTGGGAAGAATGCCGGTGATTCTGGTAAAAGTTCCTTCCACCGACGCCGTATCGGAATTTATTGACACCGTAAAAACCGAACAAAATTACAACATAGAAGTACGGTTTGACTCCTCTTCCGAACTGTGGGGGATTTTACTCACATTTGCACCGTTTATCCTGCTCATTGTTTTCTGGATATGGATGATGCGCAGAATGCAGGGTGGCGCCGGAGGGGGCAGTGGAGGCGTTTTCAGTGTGGGGAAATCCAAGGCGCAGCTGTTCGACAAGGATTCTGCTCAAAAAGTAACGTTTAAAGATGTTGCGGGGCTCTCCGAAGCGAAAGAGGAGGTCCAGGAAATTGTGGAATTCCTGAAAAATCCGGGCAACTACACCAATCTGGGAGGAAAAATTCCAAAAGGGGCATTGCTCGTAGGCCCCCCCGGAACAGGAAAGACGTTGCTGGCAAAAGCAGTTGCCGGCGAAGCCAATGTGCCTTTTTTCTCCATATCCGGATCGGATTTCGTGGAAATGTTTGTCGGCGTGGGAGCATCCCGCGTGCGCGACCTTTTCCGTCAGGCAAAGGAAAAAGCACCCTGTATTGTGTTTATCGACGAGATTGATGCCGTGGGGCGTGCACGGGGTAAAAATGCCAACTTCGGCTCTAACGACGAACGGGAAAACACGCTCAACCAACTTCTTACGGAGATGGACGGCTTCGGGTCAAACAGCGGCGTAATCATTCTTGCCGCAACCAACCGCGCCGATGTCCTGGATAAAGCGTTGATGCGCGCAGGGCGTTTCGACAGGCAAATCTACGTGGAACTTCCCGACCTGAATGATCGCAAGGAAATATTCAAAGTGCACTTACGTCCCATCAAAATAGATGAATCCATAAACATCGAGTTTCTAGCCCGGCAAACGCCCGGATTTTCCGGCGCCGACATCGCGAACGTGTGTAATGAAGCAGCTTTGATAGCCGCACGAAAGAAGAAAAAATTCGTACAGAAAGAAGATTTCATGAATGCGGTAGACCGTATTGTGGGCGGATTGGAGAAGAAAAACAAGATCATCACCCAGGATGAGAAAAAAACCATCGCCATCCACGAGGCGGGCCACGCCACTTTGAGCTGGTTTCTGGAACACGCCAATCCTTTGGTGAAAGTAACGATTGTACCTCGCGGAAAAGCCCTGGGCGCCGCCTGGTATCTGCCTGAAGAGCGGCAAATCACCACCAAAGATCAGATGCTCGACGAAATGTGCGCCCTTTTAGGAGGCCGCGCCGCAGAAGAGGTGTTTATCGGCCAGATATCTTCGGGAGCGATGAACGACCTTGAACGTATCACCAAGCAAGCATATGCCATGATTACCTACATGGGGATGAGCGATAAACTGCCTAATCTCAGTTATTACGATTCGTCGGGACAAGAATACCAGTTCTCAAAACCCTATAGCGACGATACGGCTGAACTGATTGATTCCGAGGTGAAAGCGATGATTGCCCAGCAATATGACAGGGCAAAACAAATTCTCACCGGCAAAGCGGCAGGCCACGGTCAACTGGCAAACATCCTGCTGGAGAAAGAGATTATTTACGCCGACGATCTGGAACACATCTTCGGCAAACGCCTCTGGGTCTCACGTTCACAGGAAATCCTGGAGAATAACAAAGAGACTGCGGAAGATACGCATCTTCAGTCAAGGCCGGCCGGCTCCGGGGACAGTGCCTTCATTGGCACGCAAGAAGAAGGCTCCTCCTCCGATGAACAAAGGGAAGAAAACCGGCCGGAAGAAAGATCGGACTCTGATAAACAACCTGTCAATGAAATAAATAAAGAAAAACCGCAATAGAGAAAAACGATAACCCGGGTGAAAGCCCTCTAATAGCCTGGATTTTAAAATCCAGGCTATTTTTTGTTGTACTAAATTTTCCTAATTAACAGGAGGAAGCATCCGCGACGCCGAACAATTCGCGGATTGTTTTCGTTATACCATCAAACAACGGAACGATGGCAACTATGAAACGAGCATATAAGTAGGTTTCACTAAAGGTAAATATGTTCTCGCTATGGCAAAGCCCGAATGAAAATAGTTCACAGCAGTCAATTCCATACACCATAATGTAGAAAATAAAAAAACGTATGAAAACAATTCACTATTACCTACTGACGGGATTATTCGCTCTATCTGTGATCAGCTGCAATAATTCCAACGCGAGGAACAATGAAAATAATAATTCTAAAAACAGAGTAAATATGAAATTTGAAAAAGTAGCATTGCCTTATGCAACCGATGCTTTAGAGCCGGTTATCAGCAAACAAACAGTAGAACTCCACTATGGCAAACACCATCAGGCATACGTGGACAATTTAAATAAATTGGTCGTGGGAACAAAATTCGAGGATGCTGATCTCGAAACTGTTGTAAAAGAAAGCGATGGCGCTATCTTCAACAACGCCGGTCAGATTTTGAATCACAACTTATACTTCACCTCATTCAAAAAAGACGGGGGTGGCGAACCCACAGGTAAATTAGGCAATGCCATCACTGAACAATTCGGTTCGTTTGATAAATTTAAAGAAGAATTCAATGCTGCCGGAACTTCTGTATTCGGTTCAGGCTGGGTATGGCTGGCATCAGACGGGAGCGGTAAACTTTCCATAGAAAAGGAAAGCAATGCCGGCAATCCAATTACCAAAGGATTAACTCCGATTTTAGGTTTCGATGTGTGGGAACACTCATACTATCTTGATTATCAAAATCGCCGTGCCGACCACCTGAAAGAAATATGGAAGATTATAGATTGGGACGTTGTAAGCGCACGTTATTAATTGAAAGCAATCTTCCGGTGGAAATGTACTGTTTTTAAAGGGAAAAGAGGATGAATTCAAGGGTTCATCCTCTTTTTTATTTCTTCCTCTTCATCATTATACCGGTGAGCATTCTCCCTGAATGAACGGTCTGCCTGCGGGCTGAAAAGAAAAGGTCTTCATTTTCGAACGTGCAGAGCTCGCTTTTTTCTATGTTGTTTTCGGGAACGCCAAGTCGCACAAGTTCTCTCCTGTTTATCTCTTTCAAATCAAGGTGAGGTTTGGAAGCCGGATTCTTGCGGAAAGAGACGGCCTCATCGGAGAGCTCAAATCCATTGTCAAGAAATCTGTTCACCACTTCTTCTCCTACCTCGTAGTGGGCAAGGTTGATAGCCGGGCCGATTGCTGCGATCAGATCCATAGGGGAAGAACCGTACTGTTTTTCCATCTCGGCGATGGTGCTTTCTACAATCCGTCCGACGGTCCCTCTCCACCCCGCGTGAATAGCGGCGATGACTTCTTTATTTTTGTCGAAAAGTATAACCGGAACACAATCAGCGGTCGTTACGCACAAAAAAATCTCTTTTTCGCGCGTTATAGTAGCATCCACGCCATACATGGTTTCTATGGCAGAAGCGCGATCCAAACCGAGGAATGACGTATCAACCACTAAAACTCTTGTCCCGTGTGTTTGATGCGGAATGATAAAACGGTCCATATCCATATAGAGCATCCGGGCAAGAATTTTGCGGTTTTTATTGATATTCAATGGATCATCGTCTGAAAAATTCCCCATATTGAAAGAAGAATAGGCCCCGTTGCTTACTCCCCCCACCCGGGTGGTAGAAAAATGAACGATCTCTTTTTCCCGATCGAACAGATCAAACAATAGTAAATTCTTATGTTGGGAGTGCACCTTCATTCTCAAGAATTAAAAATCCTCTTCGTAGTAATTATCCTCATCGGAACCCTCTTCCTCCGTGTCATCGGCAGAAAAATCTTCTTCCGGCTCAAATTCGATCGAAGCTACATTCAGGTTCCTGTGTACCAATGCGTCGCGCGATGTCGATATGGGGACATAATCCTCCGAATTGAGTTCTCTCCACAGCATATCTTTCAATGCGGGGAGACCGTATCCGGTTATGGATGAAATAAAAACATAGGGTAAATCGGGCAGGCTAAAAACCATTTCGCTCATCAGCTCCTCATCCAACATATCCGATTTCGATATAGCCAATACGTGTTTCTTGTCCGATAATTCAGGATTGTATTGCATTAGCTCATTCAACAAGATAGTATATTCCTTTTTTATGTCATCGGCATCGGCAGGAATCACAAAAAGCAACAAAGAATTTCGTTCTATATGTCGGAGGAAACGCAATCCGAGGCCTCTCCCTTCACTGGCACCTTCAATAATTCCGGGAATATCGGCCATCACGAACGATTTTCCATCGCGATACCCCACAATACCCAGATTCGGCTCAAGAGTGGTGAACGGATAATCGGCAATTTTCGGCTTCGCAGCAGACACCACCGAAAGCAGGGTCGATTTTCCTGCATTGGGAAAACCCACCAACCCAACGTCGGCCAAAAGCTTCAACTCGAGGATCACCCAACGTTCCTCATAGGGTTCTCCCGGTTGAGCGTAGCGTGGAGCCTGGTTCGTAGCCGATTTAAAGTGCTCATTACCCAAGCCGCCCCGGCCCCCTTTCAACAGGGTCACCTCTTGCCCGTCATCGGTAATATCACATAGATACTCGCCGGTATACGCGTCGTAAGCGACCGTGCCGCAAGGCACATCAATAACCTTAGTCTCCCCTTTTTTCCCGAACGCTGCGCCTTCGAGCCGCCCTCCCCGTGATCGGCGAAAATGTGGCGCTGGTAGCGCAGATGTAGCAAGGTCCAATAGTTGCGGTTGCCGCGCAGCACGATGCTCCCGCCATCGCCGCCATCGCCACCGTCGGGGCCGCCTTTCGGGATATACTTCTCCCTGCGGAAGTGCGCAGAGCCACGACCACCTTTACCTGACCGGCAAAATATCTTTACGTAATCTACAAAATTTGTTTCCGCCATGGTTACCTCACTAACGGGTCAATCTCATTTTCAATGGCTTGAAAAATTTCCTCCATAGAACCGACACCATCAATCTCTCTTAATGTTCCCCGTTCCTTATAAAATTCTTTCAACGGAGAAGTCTGCTCATAGTAGACTTTTAGTCGCGCTTCAATGGTTTCACGATTGTCGTCTGTCCTCCCTGAGATTTCTCCGCGTTTCAGCAGGCGGCCAATCAACTCTTCATCCCCCACCTCGAGACTGATTACGGCATTCACATCCTCGCCGTGTTTCGAAAGCATCTTACTTAGCGCCTCTCCCTGAGAGAGGGTACGTGGAAACCCATCGAAAACAAATCCTTTTATAGTACCGTTCTTTTCGATCAAGCCGTTCAATATATCGATCACTACTTCATCGGGGACCAGGTGTCCTTTCGACATATAGGTATTTGCTAATTTACCCAATTCCGTTTCCGCTTTGATCTCTTCACGAAGAATGTCTCCGGTGGAAACGTGTTTCAGTGCATATTTCTCCACCAGTTTTGCACTTTGTGTTCCTTTCCCCGATCCGGGAGCTCCAAAAATAACTATATTCAGCATATTTAATTTTTTCTAAGATGCAAAGATACGTTTTTTCCTCTGGTTTGCGTTCATTCTGACGCTATTATTGCTTTTTCATTCTACTTTTATTCCTTAAAATCGATGAACTAATCCTATCATAAAATGTTTATTGTTAGAAGTTGAACTTTAACACCCTCTAAAATGAAAAAGGAAGAATTTAAACAAAAAGCACATGATGTATTGGACGAATTGGTTGAGTACATTGCAAAACTTGAAAATAAAGCCGGTGAAATTGCAGAAGACGCCAAAGAAGAGTATCGGGAGCAGTTGGATAATTTAAAGGGAATAAGAGATAATTTATCCACTAAATTAGAGGAATACGAGAGTATTGCAGACAGTAAGTGGGATGTGATTAAAGAGAGTGCAGGCAGTTTCTTTGCGTCTGTCGGTGAATCATGGAAAGAAAATTACACCAAAGTGGCGGAAGCATTCAAAAAAGAGAAAGCGTCTGAGGGGAACGAAACCCAGGATGAATGAGCAATAGCTTGCCCCCACAAGAAAACGATTGCCATGGCAGACCGAGGTAGGCCGATAAGAATAAAAAAACTCCGAAACCGTTAATAGCAAACGATTACAGAGCTTTTCCCGAGGTACCTGGCGGATTCGAACCGCCGTAAACGGTTTTGCAGACCGGCGCCTAACCACTCGGCCAAGGTACCAATGTTGCTTTTACGTAAAGCGGTTGCAAATGTAGCATATTTTTTTTGAGTTACAAAAGGATCCAATGCTTTTTCTCTGATAATCCCCCATGCTATTCCACACCACCCGGCGAACAATATCAGGAAAACAATAACCTGAACGCGTCGCTCACTTTCTTCACTTGTGCTATTTCGATGGACACTTTCTTGTTAAACCCTTTCAGGTTATTGGAGGGAATAATAATGCGGGAAAACCCTAATTTCTCGGCTTCCTGAATACGCTGCTCGATGCGGTTCACGGGACGTATTTCTCCCGACAGCCCCACCTCGCCGCAAAGACCCGTGTCGCCGTCGATCGGCATATCGAGGCTCGACGACAGTACCGCGCTGATTACCGACAGATCCATACCGGGGTCGTTCACGCGCAGGCCTCCTGCAATGTTCAGGAAGACATCTTTCTGTGCCAATTTAAACCCCGCCCGCTTCTCCAACACAGCCAGCAACATGTTCATCCTCCGGATATCGAATCCCGTAGCCGATCGTTGCGGCGTACCGTAAGCGGCGGTACTCACCAACGATTGCGTTTCAATCAGAAACGGGCGGACGCCTTCGATAGCGGCGGCAATGGCAACGCCGCTCAGACCTTCATGGTTCTGCGTAAGCAGCAACTCCGACGGATTGCTCACTTCCCGCAATCCCGACTGGTTCATCTCGTAAATACCCAGCTCGGCCGTGCTGCCGAACCTGTTTTTGATGCTGCGCAGAATGCGGTACATATAGTGCTGGTCGCCCTCAAACTGCAACACCGTATCCACGATATGTTCCAAAATCTTGGGGCCGGCAATACTCCCCTCTTTGGTGATATGGCCAATCAGCAGCACCGGCGTGCCCGACTGTTTCGCAAATTTCAACAGGGCAGCAGCGGACTCCCGTACCTGCGAGATACTCCCCGGCGATGATTCGATCGCATCACTATACACGGTTTGTATGGAATCGATGATCAACAGTTGCGGCGATACATTCTTCACATGCCTGAAAATCTCGTCGAGGTTGGTTTCGCATACAATCAGGCAATCGTCATTCTCCATCCCGAGACGGTCGGCCCGAAGCTTCAGCTGCCGGGCACTTTCTTCACCCGAGACGTAGAGCGACCGAACACCGGTAAGCTTCAGGATGGTCTGCAGTACAAGAGTCGATTTCCCGATGCCAGGCTCCCCGCCGATCAACACCAGCGAGGCGGGGACCAACCCTCCTCCGAGCACGCGGTTCAGTTCGCTGTCCTGCATATCGATACGCGGCTCCTCGTCGGCCCTTATCTCCCGCAACGGCAAGGCCTCGCTCTTTACATTACCGAACGAACGCGTATCTTCCTGTTTCGAAGCGGTATCTTTACGCACCAACTCCTCCACAAAGGTTCCCCATTCGCCGCATGCGGGGCATTTGCCCATCCACTTGGGCGATTCGTTGCCGCAACTGCTGCAAAAATATACCGATCTCAGTTTGGCCATTGTCTCGTCGTTTAAAGGAGTAAAGATAGGAAAATTTCTTGTACTTTTGTAGTTCACTAAACCCGCAACCGATGTCAGTTATATATTCATTGATTTCCCAGTCGCTCCATTTATCGCTCAAAAACGTTGAAAGTACCGTCAAACTACTTGAAGAGGGAGCAACTATTCCTTTCATCAGCCGCTACCGCAAAGAGGCGACAGGCGGATTGGATGAAGTACAGATCGCGAATATTCAGGAGATGAACCAAAAATTCCTGGAACTCGAAAAGCGAAAAGCTTTTATTCTCAAATCGATTTCGGAACAGGAAAAACTGACGTCGGAGTTAGAAAAGCAGATAAGCGGCAGCTGGAATAGTACGGAGTTGGAAGACCTTTATCTGCCATTTAAGCCCAAACGGCAAACGCGTGCCGAAATTGCCCGAAAAAAAGGACTGGAAGGGTTAGCCAAATGGTTGATGGCGCAGCAAAACGGTTCGCCGGATGCGAAAGCGGCGCAATTTGTTACGGATGAAGTGGCCGATAACGATGAGGCGCTCAAAGGAGCGCGCGATATCATTGCCGAGTGGGTAAACGAAGATGCCCGTGCCAGGCAAACAATACGCAGTATCTTCGCCCGTGAAGCAGTCATCACATCGAAGGTGGTGAAAGGAAAAGAGGAGGAGGGAGAAAAATACGCCGATTATTTTGCGTTCTCGGCGCCATTAGCCACATGTCCGTCGCATCGTCTCCTTGCCGTCAGGCGTGGCGAGGCTGAAGGTTTTTTGCGTGTTTCCATTTCTCCCGACGATGAGAAATGCCTCGACAAGCTTGTGCCGCATTACGCTAAAAATGATACCGAAGCTGCCGATCATGTGGAAGAAGCAGTTACCGACGCCTACAAACGGCTATTAAAACCTTCCATTGAAACGGAATTTGCCCATCTCTCCAAAGAGAAAGCCGATGAGGCGGCCATCGCCGTTTTCGTCCAAAACCTCCGTCAGTTGCTCTTGGCTCCGCCGTTGGGACAAAAGCGTATTCTGGGTATTGATCCCGGTTACCGTACGGGCTGTAAGCTAGTCTGCCTCGATGAACAGGGGAATCTTCTTCACAACGAGACCATCTATCCGCATCCGCCACAGAACGAGTTTACCAAGTCGGCAAGCAAAGTGGTGAAGCTCGTCAGCACCTACAGGATCGATGCCATCGCCATTGGAAACGGCACTGCGAGCCGCGAAACGGAACGGTTTATCACCAACCTGCGGTATGAAAAAGAGGTGAAGGTGTTCGTGGTGAGTGAAAACGGCGCATCGGTCTATTCGGCGTCAAAGATAGCGCGTGAGGAGTTTCCCGAGTATGATGTGACGGTACGCGGCGCCGTCTCTATCGGCCGGCGGCTGAGCGACCCGTTGGCGGAACTCGTAAAGATTGATCCCAAATCTATCGGCGTAGGGCAATACCAACACGATGTGGATCAGGCGAAACTGAAACGTTCACTCGACCAAACGGTGGAGAGCTGTGTGAATCTGGTGGGGGTGAACCTCAACACGGCAAGCAAACACCTGCTTACCTATGTTTCGGGACTGGGTGAGTCGCTGGCGCAGAATATTGTCAATTACCGGGCTGAGAAAGGCCCTTTCCAATCGCGCAAAGAGTTGAAAAAAGTGCCTCGGCTGGGAGAAAAAGCATTTGAGCAGTGTGCCGGATTCCTGCGCATTCCCGACACCGAGAATCCACTCGACAACTCGGCGGTGCATCCCGAGAGTTATCCTATCGTCGAAAAAATGGCTGAAGACCTGAATTGTTCGGTAAAAGAGCTGATTAACAACAAACCGCTGATTGAATCCATCGACATTCACCGGTACACAACAGAAAATGCCGGCACGGAGACACTCACCGATATTCTGAAGGAACTCGAAAAGCCGGGACGCGATCCGCGGGCAACGGTACAGACACTGGAATTCGATCCGACTATCCGCACCATCGCCGATTTGAAAGAGGAGATGATTTTGCCGGGCATCGTTACCAACATCACCAATTTCGGCTGTTTTGTGGATGTCGGAATCAAAGAAAACGGATTAGTACATATCTCGGAGTTAGCCGACCGGTTCGTATCAAACCCGGCCGACGTGGTTTCACTGCACCAACACGTAAAAGTCAAAGTTGTCTCCGTGGATTTGGAGAGAAAACGTATTCAGTTAAGCATGAAGGGCATATGAAAAAGGCAGCAAAAACCAATGTGGCTTGTTTTTTCCCTCTTTTTCGCTATTTATTTAGTTTCTCTATTTGTACATTTTGTTTTTACCCCCATATGTAGAGGCAAAGAAACATTTCATTTTCGAATATTCCCGCTCCGGGAATCCGGGGTTTACCACAAATGAAAAAAGAGGCCCCATCACACAGTGATATTCCCTCTTTTGCCATAAAAAATATTTCAGACGGCAGAACGCAAAGGTTCTCTCTACGAATCGATCATGTCTTACCTGAGATTTCTATATTTTGAAGAAGGAAAATATATCTGAAATCCCACTTGTAAAGACAATCCGTTAGAACTTCCCGTTCCGAATGTTCCATCGTAGAGCAACAGGCCTTCTACAGCCACATTTTCGCTCAGGAAATAAGAATAACCCGGCCCAAAGTTCACATTGAAACCGATATCGGCACCTCTACCGCCTCCGAGTCCTGCTCCGGCTTCCAAAAACCAGCGCCCTTGTTTCAGCAATGTGTCGAATTCATTTTCTCCAAAGTAATAACGGCCGAACGCGTTCACGTTGTAATTATACGCATCATCTCCCGGTTGAGCCGTATAGCTTAGACCAACCTTTCCACCAATGGCAACATTATCCTGAATAAAATAACCTACACGCGGAGTTAAGGTAATATTGAAAACGTTGTCATCTCCCAATCCCAGACTGAGGCTCCCGATGCCACCTCCTACCAACGTGCTGCCTTGTTGAAGCTGAGCAGTGGCAATACCGATGGAACAAACAAAAATAAAACAGCACTAAAGAAAA
>AGTN01551011.1_pt1 | contig 30874 bp, 19 predicted proteins | sample 314218 | NCBI WGS metagenome assembly AGTN01 (sample SAMN02954264, study PRJNA73603) | bioreactor metagenome | biome: terrestrial; feature: non-aerated bioreactor; material: poplar woody material; isolation source: poplar biomass | place: USA | collected 2006-12 | reverse complement strand
GAAGAGGTCAAGGCCGCCGTCAATTTTTCGGGATACGCTCCGGCCTTTCCCGTCTCGATAGGAAACACTTATATTTCAAAGGAAAAAATTCCGACCGCTGGAAGTTCACGCCCGACCAGTGCTGGCCGAAATATTATGAGAAGCCCTATATCGAACAGTCGGCCCCGAGGATAATAGCGAGAAACGTCAATCCCCCCGAGTTTCTGAAATAAAAAAAGAAACCGAATACCCATATATAACGGCTTCGAGAAATCCTTCGGGAGCTCTCGCCATTTCGTCCGCGGGGCGGGTATCGGTAGACAAGGGCTATTATGCATGCCCCTCCGACGTCCTGTGGAATATCGGAAAGCTTACCGGCCCGATAGGAATATTCGGCAAATTTAAAAGCCTTACCGTCTTTCGGGATGATAAAAAACCGCGCAAAATATATATTGAAAATCTTTCGGGAGGCAAAAAGGCGGAGATAACCGGCGAATCGGGCAAGGTATTCGTCGGCGGCGAAACTATCGAAAAATACGGCCTGCAAAACGACCTCTCCGATCCCGCCGTCCTGATAACCTTCGGCGGGAAATACGAAGAGCCGGCCGCTCCGGACGCGAAAATAAAAAGGCCGCCGTTCTACGCCTTTTTCCTGATAATTCAAAGGATAGCGGCGGCGGCGATTTCTAAGTTTTCAAAGATAAATCATAAGAAAAAATTGATAGATTTTCAAGGATAACAATGGGCAAAATCAAAGAAATGATCGCTCAAATCAAATTAAACGAGCAAGATCCCGCGAAGATGAAGCTGAAGGAATACGTCTCCTACGCGCTCGGCAACTTCTGCTATACGTCGGTCGGGATGATGAGCGCGACCTATCTTCTCTTATTCTATACCTCAGTCGGCCTCGACTCGGTGACCGCGGCCTCGATAATCGCCGCCACAAAGATCTGGGACGCCGTCAACGATCCGATAGTCGCGACGGTCATCGACAACGCGCATTTCAGGAGCGGCAGGTTCAAGCCCTATCTCGCCAAGCTCGTGCCCCTGTTATCCGTGCTCTCCATTCTGATATTCATCCGCCCGCCGATCAGCTCGAGGATGTTTATGATAATCTGGTGCGCCGGCGCCTATATGCTCTGGGAGACGGTCAACACCTTCTCCTCGGTCTCCTTCGGCGCGATGTCGACGGTTATGAGCACCGATAATTTCGAGCGCTCGGCCTATATGACTATCGGAAGGCTCGGGTACGAGCTCGCGGGCGCGGTGCCGGGGCTGATACCGGTCGCGTTTGAATTCATCGTGCCGAGATATCTCTCTCAGGCGAATTTCATCACTGTCTGCGCCGCCGTCTTCGCCGCGCTCGGGTGCGCGGCCGGGCTCTACACAAAAAATCTGAAGGAGCGCATCGCTCCGCCGGTAGCCAAACAGAATATATTCGAGGGCTTCGTCCTTCTCTTCAAAAATAAACAGCTCCTTTTATTGTGGTCCTCTAACGTCTCCGCGGTATTGTCGAGCGTGGGCTGGGCGGTCGGGGCGTTTTTCTTCATTTACAGCGTCGAGCATTACTCCGTCCAGACGATAGTGTGGCTGATCACCGGAATACCGGGGATTTTGGTCATGCTCCTCTCCCCGATAATAATCAAAAGATTCCGACCGTCGAGGATCGTCATATTCTCGAGCATTCTGAATTCCGCCTGTTATCTCCTCGCTTATTTCATCGTTATGCTCGTAGGTTATACGACCGTCGCGGGGATAGTCCTTTTGATATTCTTTATTCTTATCGCCTCGGTGCCGAGCGGGGTTTCCTCGATAGCCTCTAACATCTGCAACGTCAACACCTACGACTATATGGAGATGAAGACCGGCAAGAGAGCCGAGGCGACCAGCATGGTCGTCACCGGCATGATGACGAAAGGGATATACGCCCTCGGCGTATTATTCGCCGGCTTTATGCTCAAATATATAGGCTTTCACGAGGGAGAAGGCGTCGTTCAGAGCCAAAGAACGAAGGACGGCCTGTTTTTATTTTACGCCGTCTTCCCCGCAATCGGCGGCGCGCTTTCGATAATCCCCTACTTCTTCTTCAAACTCGAGGGTAAGAAATTCGACGACGCGATAAGGGAGTTCCGGGAGAGGAAAGAGGCGGAAAAGGATGTCGAGGCTAACGGATTGCAAACGATGTCTAAATAGAGGCCCTACTATCCTTTGATAAACTTGTCGTCTCCGGCGTTGACCGTTTGCGCTCCTTCCTCTATGTGAAAGGATGCTCCCGCGAGTTTTCCGACTGCGTCGGTCGGCGTAGAGGCGGAGAGGGCGTATTTATAGGGATCGTAGCCCGAAGTGACGTCGAGGACGGGCGGGGAAAAAATCGAACATAGGTACCAGTCCCTAATTCCGTTGTGGCCGTTCATAGTGATGGTGTATTTGTCGCTGTACCCAGAATAGTCGGGATAGACTACCTCATAAGCGACAAGCGTTTTCAGAATAGCGGTCATACCGGGGCTCAGGGCGGCCCTGAGAAAGCTGTCGTCGCTGGTGTAATATTCGACGGCCGTGCCGTTCGCGACTATATCCTTCAGACATTCGAGCATAGCGAAGCCTGTGTTATCCCTGTAAAGGGGCTTCCCCGACCACCTTGTGACGAGGCCCGTCATCCCCATATAGCCCTCGCCGTTATCGTCGAGGTTGACGCCGAAGAAGGGGTCTAACATCGCGTACCTGTCGGGAAGCTTTTTAGGGTCGAGCTGCCCGGCGTCCGCGAGCTCGGTCAGGAGGAACATCCCCGCCGCCGAAAGCATTCCGCCCATCGAGTGCGCCGCTATCCTTATCTCCATGTCGCCCATAGTGTCGGGAAGATAGTTCATCGCCCTTATATACTCCGCCGCGAAGTGCTCGGCGAGAACGTAGGGGGAGCAGTTGTCGACCGTCGTGTTGTCCGTTCTCCTGTACCGCATTCCGACTCCGCCTTCGGTCGACCAGATTTTCCCTTCGATCAGGTAATAAAACATACTCTCCGCGGCGAACCTGTTATACTGGAAGTACCCTACGTTCCAGCCTGCGCGCATCCAGAGATAGGCGAGCGGGACGTCGTCCGTTTCGAGGTTGAATTCCTCGGGGCGCGCTATGTCGGAGTTCAAATAAAATTGCTCCTGACTGTAATATCCGTCGGCGAGCATCCCGTGAACGAGAATTATCGTAGGCCGCGAGGTATCTACGAGCGCGGCTCCCTCCGCGGAATCGGCGGGAGTGAGGTCTACCTTCCCGGTCTCGCCGTTCCACTTCGTCCAGAAGAGCCCTTCCTCGGCGAGATCGGGATAGCGGTCGGTATCGAAGAAGACTTCCTTCGCGTAGTCTACGTAGCCCTTACCCGAATAGAGGCTCGGATCGGCGACGCGCACCTTATGCCACCTATTCCGGCTGTTGATCGTCGCGAGCGCGGCGGCGGAAACTCCTATTCCGGAGAGCGTCACCGCCCCGATCAGTATCGAAACGAATAAAATCTTCTTATTCATACAAAATCTCCGATTTTTAATGACTGTATTAATATAACATATTAGGAGTCCTAATTTCAAGGAACGCTAAGGTTTTCATTTCCCTCTTTTTTTGATATAATTTTAGTATGGACTGGCCGACGTATCCGTATAAAAAGATAGGCGCCGCGGTCTCCGGCGGGGCCGACTCTATGGTTATGCTCGATCTTCTTCTGAAGGGCCCCTGTTCCGTCACGGTCATCAACGTAGACCACGGGATAAGGGGCGAGAACTCGGAGAGGGACAGCGCGTTCGTCGCCGGCTATTGCAGGGAAAGGGGCGTAAAGTGCCTTCTCTATAAAGTGGACGCACCCGATTTCGCCGAGAGAGAGGGGGTGTCCGTAGAGCTCGCGGCGCGGATCCTCCGGTACGACGTCTTCGACGGGCTCCTCTCATACGGCACGTTCGAGGCCGTGGCGCTCGCCCACCATATGGACGACAGAGCGGAAACCGTTCTGATGCGCCTCTTCCGCGGAACAGGGGTAAGGGGAATGAGGGGGATAACCGACAGAAACGGATTTATACATCCGCTTCTCAACCATACTAAAAAAGAGATTCTTAAATACGCCAAGGAGCAGAACATTCCCTACATTCAGGACGAGACCAACTCCGACTCGAAATACACCCGCAATTTCATAAGGAACGAGCTTTTGCCTCTGGTCGAGACGCGCTTCCCCGCGGCGAGGGAGACTATCGCGAGAACGGCGGAAAATATGGAGGAGGTAGAGGATTTTCTCCTCTCCGAAGCGACGAAAACCTATAAAGAGAACGGCGTTTTGTTCCTTCCCCTCTCCACACTGTCGCGTCACCCCGCGATAGCCAAAAAATCGGTCGCGGAGGCCCTAAGGGAAGCCGGAATTTTGCAGGACGCGGAGGAGACGCACCTCAACTCGATATTGAATCTCAGGAATCTGCCGAATAACTCCGTCATAAATCTGCCGTTCGGGATGGACGTGATAAGGGAGTACGACAGGCTCTCCTTCACCGTCAGGAAACCGAGGATCAAATTCCGCGAGCCCTTCTCTTTGGACGCGGAGTACGTCTTCGGGGGCCTCCGCTACTCCTTCAAAAAGGCCGATAAAATTTCCGAGGGCGTCTTCGACGCTACGAAGATCCCCGAGGGCGCTATAGTCAGGACGAGAGAGGACGGGGATATATTCAAAAGACTGGGGGGCGGCTCCAAGCCTTTTAACGAATATCTTTCCGACGTAAAAATCCCTATGAGGGAGCGGAACTTCGTCCTCGTGATAGCGAGGGACAAAAAAATTCTCGCCGCCGCGGGAAGGAGCGTCACCGCCGTCTCCGCCGATCTGAAGGTGGACGAGGGCTGCGGCAATATTTACAGGATAACAAAAAGCGAGGCTTAAAATATATGCACAAGGATATTCTCAAAGTTCTGATCACAAAACCGGAAATCGAAGAGAGAGTGAAAGAGCTCGGCGGCAGGATCACCGAGGATTACAAGGGAAAAGACGTCCTGATGATCTGTATTTTGAGAGGCGCGGCCCTCTTTTTCGCCGACCTCGTAAGAGCGGTGAATCTCGACGTAAAGCTTGACTTTATGGCTATTTCGAGCTACCGCGGAAAGAGTTTGACGAGCGGCGAGGTGCGGATAATAAAGGACTTGTCGCAGCCTATCGAGGGCCAGGACGTCATCATCGTAGAGGACATCATAGACAGCGGCAAGACTCTCAATTATTTGAAAAACCTTCTCCTTCAGAGGAATCCCGCGTCGGTCAAGGTCTGCACCTTTCTCGACAAGCCGGAGCGCCGCGAAGTGGAGATACGGGGAGACTACGTAGGCTTCAGCGTGCCCAACGAATTCGTAGTCGGCTACGGTTTGGACTATAACGAAAAATACCGGAATATCGAAGAGGTCTCGGTCCTGAAAGCCTCGGTCTACGGCGGATGAACGTCTCCGACGAATTAAAAGAGCTCGCTTCACTCTTCAAAGAGCCGTTATACGTCGTCGGCGGAGCCGTCAGAGACGATTTGGCCGGATTTAAAATTTATGATTTCGATTTGACGAGCCCGGTCTCCCCCGAAGGCGTAAAAGAGCTTCTCAAGGGAAGCCGCTTCAAAGCCGCGGATACCAGCCCGAAGCTCGGCACGATGCGGATCCTCGGCGATAAATACTACGAATACACGGCCTTCAGAACTGACAGCTATTCGGGAGACGGAAGGCACTCCCCGGACTGCGTAAAATTGACGGGAGATATAAATAAGGACGCTTTCAGGCGCGATTTCACGATAAACGCAATATATTTCGACATTAAAAATTCAAGATACGTCGATCCGGCCGGCGGGATAGAGGATATCAAAAATAAAATAATAAGGACGACGCGCGCTCCCGAAGAGGTCTTCAAAGAGGACGCGCTCAGGATTTTGAGGCTGGTCAGGCTCGCGGCCTCGACCGGATTTTTTATCGAAGAAAACGCGCTGAAAGCCGCAAAAAACCTCTCGCAAACCGTCGGTGGACTGGCCACGGAAAGGGTGAGGGAGGAATTTGAAAGAATTATCCGGGCGGATACGGTAAACGGAATATCCGGAGCGCATTTGAAGGGCGTCAGGCTCCTCGACGACCTCGGCCTACTCGAATTTATCCTCCCCGGGATATCGGAAGGAAAGGGCGTAAGCCAGAGGGCGGACTTTCATAAGTACGACGTCTTCGAGCATACCATGCACGCCTTTGAGTTTTCCGATCCCGAGGTGCGGCTCGCCGCTCTCCTCCACGACATTGCAAAGCCGAAGACGCTGAGGGAGACCGGAAGGATGGCCGGCCACGACAAGGCCGGGGCTGAGACGGCTGCAAGGATCATGAACGCCCTCAAATACCCTAAGAAGGAAATCGAGGAGACAAGGCGCCTGATAGCTATCCATATGTACGACCTGAAGGGCGAGACCGGCGAAAACAAAATGAGGCTCTTCATACAAGAAAACGTCGATATCCTCGATAAATTGATTAAGCTCAAGAGGGCCGACGGAATGGGAAGCGGGACGCCCTTCAGAGAGGAGCTCGCGGGAAAGAGGATAGAGGATATATATAAAAAGATGAAGGAGGAGGGAGTGCCGTTTTCGGCGGCCGAATTGCAGGTCGGGGGAAAGGAGCTGATAGGATACGGCGTTCCTCCGGAAAAGAGGGGCGAGGCGATGAAAGAACTATTGAGGCTTGCCGCGGCGGATAAGTATTATAGGACGAAAGAGGGGCAGGAAGCGTATTTAAAGAGAAAATCGAGCTCTAACCGGCAAGTCCCGTAAGGGCGGGGGGCTCGGACTCGTCTTCCGAAGAGTCGAGGGATTGAATTTTCTCTATTTTTTTATTGAGGATCTTTGTGTTGCGCTGGGCCGACGTAAGCTTATCCGAAGCCTGCTCTATATACCTTTGCGCGTCGTCGATGTGTTTTGTGAAATTGCCGAATTCCTTCTGAAATACTTTGAAGATATCGGAGATATCCTTGCTCTTTTGCCTAAGGGCTTCGTTATTGAAGCCGATTTTTACGGTATTGAGAAGGGCCGTCAGATTGACGGGGCCGGCGGGTAAAATATTGAGCTTTCGGAGGTCTTCGGCGAGAGACGAGGTCTTTAAGATTTCGGCGTAAATCCCTTCGGAAGGAAGATACATCAGCGCAAAGTTGACGGTTAACGGCTCCAGAATATACTTGCGGCTTATCGATTTTGCCATAACCTTGATATTATCTTCAAACTGCTTTCTGTACTCGTCGATCTCCGCTTTGTTCCCGGCCTCGGCGGCTACGCAAAGCTTTTCGTATGCCTCCAAAGGGAATTTCGCGTCTATCGGAAGATAGGCGCCCCCGGGAAGCGCGACGGCGAAGTCGACCTTCTCGCCTTTGGAAATTGCAAACTGTTTTTCAAACTGTCCCGGCAAAATTTCCGACAAAAGATTTTCAAGGGAGACCTCTCCCCATATGCCGCGCTGTTTATTCTGGGTGAGAACGCGCTTTAAATCGCCGACGCTCGAGGATAACGACTGCATCTCCCCGAAGCCTTTCATAACCGCCGTCAGCTGCTCGGTAACCTTCTGAAAGGACTCCCCTACTCTGTCCGAGAGAGTTTTGGTCAGCTTTTCCTCGACTACGCCGCGCATTTCGGCGAGGTAAGACTTTATCTCCTCCCGCATGCCGGAGAGGCTTTTTTGCATCTCCTCCCGTATCCGGTCTATCTGATCGGAGCTGTTTTTTCCCGAGGCCTGCAAATAGTTGAAGGCCTGATCGTTCGCCCCTTTCAAGGTGCTGTTATAGGCGTTGACCGTCGTGATTATCTCGTCGGCCCTCTTGTCAACCTTCCCGTCTATCTCCGAGCCAAAGGCTTCGGGCTTTCTCAAGATCAGGTAGACGTCTATCAAAATAGATACTATGATAAGGGATAAGATCGCGTATTCCATAGACACATTTTAACATAAAATTAAAGATTACAGAACGGATTGCATAAATTCCGGTTCCTTAACTTTGAACAAATGGATCAGCGACATAATTCCGCCGAGGACCGAGGTCGTCAGGAACATAAGGCTTATCGAAAGGCCTTGCACCCCGCCCAAAAAATTCTCGGCGAACGCTACTCCGGTCAAGGCTTTCGGCAAAAAATAGGCGCAAATATTTGCCAGAAGCGAGCCGGTCAATATCCCCCAGTGCAGAAACCAGCGTTTAAAGGCGAGCACTCTCCCTTGAATTTCAACGGGAACGGAGCTCTGCCAGACGTATGCTTCGTTCGCTTCGCCGACTGGCAAAGGGAATAACGAGACGGCCGCCGCGACGCACCAAAAATAAATATTTCCGGCAAGGGCGAACAAGAGGTCGCCGACGATAAAGGAGATAGAGTACATGAGGAAATAGCGCTTGACGCTCGCCTTCTTTTGAAAGACGCCCGCTATCAGGCCGCCCGAGGCCGCCGCAATTCCGCCCGCTACATTGAAAGCCGCGAGATATCCGGCGTTTCCGTCCGTCTTCGAGAGTATCATCGCCGAGGACATAGAAAAGAAGGCAAAGCCCGCGAGAACGTTGCAAAGACAGATGTAAACGGTCAGAGTCTTCAGAATTTTCCGCTCGCCGATATATCTACCCGCAAATTTGAAATCGGCTATGATATTTTTAATCGAAAGAGCCGATCTTTCCCTGTTTTCGGGCTCCTTAATGCGGACGAAAATCAGCACCGTCGAAATTCCGACGACAAAGGTGGTCAGGTCTATTCCGATTAAGAGATCGAGCCCTCCGACCGCAAAAAGCGCCGCGCCCAAAACCTGAGCGATCAAGGACGCGGTCGAATCGCCGAGCGCCCTGATGCCGTTCATTCGCGTATAAAATTTCGGCGGAACGAGGATGTTCATCGATACGTCGAAAGCGGCAAACTGGAAAGCCGAAGCCGAGCCGGTTATCAGGTTGAAAATTATTATGTAATAGAAAGGGACTCTTCCGGCAAGGAAAGAAAACAGGAAAACGCCGACGGTCGCGAGCGCGGCGGCCGTATCCGAAAGCATCACTATCGCCCTTTTGCTGAACCTGTCGGCGAAAGCTCCCCTGAAAAGCCCGCAAATAATTTTCGGGGCGAAAATGCAGGTGAACATTAAGGAGAGCATAAAAATATTTCGCGTATCGCGATAAACGGACACCGAAAGCCCGAACGAAGTCATCTCGCTGCCTATCATCGAGACGGTCTCGGCGAGCCAGAATATGAGAAAGGTCTTGTTTTTCATAGGAATTACGAGCCTTCAGCTAATATACTCTTTTAAATGAGAATTTGCAATTGAATTATGACCGGACGAAATTACCGGTTACGGCAAAAAGACGCCGCAAGAGATTTCATCAATTTTTCCGAGGGCGGAGTAATACCCCGGCCCCGGAGCGCCGTATTTGTTTGCCCGCAGTTGCGATAGGGGTACCAAAACAATTAAAAGACGAAAACTGCGACGAGTTATATCGGTCTTTGCCGTGCGGCTCTCGTAAGGCGATTTAGCTTAGCGAGAGCCGCGCGAGGCAAAGAACCCTTATCATACATAATTTAGCGAAGTTTGATAATTAATTTTCAACGCTTCGGTTTTTGTTTTCTAAACTTATTTAGATTTCTAATGTATATATTATACTATGAGATTTCACAGAATGCAAAAAATTTATTTAAAATTCTGATAACATTTTATTTATGAACACTTTAGGAAGCAGAATCAAAGCGCTCAGGACTGACTCGGGGTTATCGCAGCCTAAATTAGCCAAAATAATAGGCGTCAATAATTCGGCCATTTCATTTTGGGAAAACGACGTCAACGAACCAAAAGCGAATTATATAGTCAAACTTGCGAAAGCGTTCAATATCACGACCGACGAATTGCTCGACGCCGAAAATATCGATACCGCCAAAATTACAAAAATCAAATCTGAAATTCAAATCCTTTTCGATTCGATGAATTACGCTCATAGAAATATGCTTAAAAATATCGCGGAAGAATTTTTGCGCGCCGAAAATCAAGACCCCGTCGGAATACTAAAATCCGATAAAGGCGCCGTGGAAAAAAGGTGATAGCCCCGGATTAAGACGTCGAAGTTTAAGGAAAGTTGAAAGGATGATTTCAGTCTTTCCAGCGACCATTTTTTAACGAGTAATCAATAAGCCAAAATAAAGAACACCACAACAGCCAAAATATTTGCCATAAGACATACGGCGCAAAAACGGCCGCTGTTTTTCCTTGTTTATCTTTTATTAGCGACATCTCAAGCCAAACTGAAAAAAAGAGAGATAGGGCAATACTCACAAAGGCTAATAAAATAGCCATGAAACGACACATTGCGACGATATTTACCGCAAAGCATAAAAATTGAGTCAAAAATAAAAACAGGTAATTCTTATTTTTGGCGTCTATGCTCCAAAGAGAATAAAAGGTCAGGCCCAAAAAACAAAAATACAGACCCATACCGAAAATAAAATAAAACGATTAAGCGGCGAAAGCTGCGACGCGTTATACCAGTTTTGAAAATATTTTCCCGTAAAAACGAGACAGCCTAAACCCTCGCAAACGGTTAGAGCGAGTATGGCCGATATTGCTACCCTGAATATTTTTTCATTTTTAGACGCGATTTTCACGCTATATTTTATTGCAAAAACCGCGCGATAGTCTACTCAAAGTTTGGACAACACTAAAAAAGCCGCCTCGAAAGGCGACTTTTTCGATTATTTAAAAAATTACTTCTTGTAAACTTCGGGGTGGTTTTTGACCATTACGCCCATCGCCTCGTCCGCTATCGCGAGCGTCTCGTCGACGAGCTCGGGGGTCAGGGAGAGGTTCAAAAAAGTGGTTGTGGTGGTTGGTGAAGAAGACGCCGCGCTTTACGCATTCGGCTATCCACTCCTGATGGAGAAGGAGCGTGTCGTCGTCCTTTATCATCAGATAGAACAGGGCCGGTTCGCCGGAGACGGAGAGGTTGACGCCCTTTTCGGCGGCGATTTTCTTCAGACCGTCGGTCAAACGGAGAGCCGTCTTTTTGAAGTAGGCGGGGGCGTCGTTCTTTATCAGTTTTTTGATGTTGACTATGCCGGCCGCGAAGGGGACGGCGGACATCCAGTAGCTGCCCGTGTACATTATAGCCGAAGCCGCCGATTTGATGAACTCCTTGCCGCAAAGGGCCGAGATGTTGTAGCCGTTGGCGATCGCCTTGCAGAAGCAGATCAGGTCGGCCTCTATCCCGTAGAAGTTATCCGAGCCCTGAAGGGAGAGCCTGAAGCCGGTCCTTATGTCGTCTATGACGAGGACGATATTGTTCTCGGTGCAGAGCTTCCTCACCTCCTGCCAGTAGCCCGGGGCCGGCAAAATATTGTCGACGAAGTTGCCGTGCATATAGGGCGTAGAGATGAAGCAGGCTATATCCTTGTTCTCGGCGATCAGTTTCTTCAGCCCCTCGATATCGTTGAAATCGACGTAGAGAGAATTGACGCAATCCTCGGGGAGGGTGCCGGGAGAGTCCGGTTTCTGAGTCCACGGGGCTACGCCGTGGTAATAGCCGTTGACGAAAATTATCTTTTTCTTGCCGGTATAATACCTTGAAATCATTACGGCGAACGTCGTGACGTCGCCGCCGTTTTTGGCGAAGAAGGCCCAGTCTTTTTTGACCGTCGAGGTCAGAAGCTCGGCGAAGTCGACCATTATCGCCGGGGGAAGCGTGGTGCAGTTGCCCTTTTTGATCTGCTCCAGAGCGGCCGCGTCCACCTCCGGGTCGCAGTATCCGGCGACGTTGGGGCCATAGCCGCACATATAGTCGATAAACCTGTTGCCGTCGGCGTCCCATATCAGGGAGCCTTCGGCCTTGGTGCAGAAGAAGGGGAACGCCGAGGTCGGGATCATACAGCCTTCCGCGGGGCCCAAATGGCCGTAGACGCCGTTCGGGATCACCTTGGAAGCCCTTTCAAATAACGCTTTGCTCTTTTTATAAGTGTACGTCTTCATTTTTAATCTCCTACGCTAAATATTTGGGAACGAGGTTCAGGACCTTATTGAGGTTGTCGAGCATCGGTATGTAGCCTTTCATTACGAGCTCTCCCCTGCCGAGGGCGGTCATTGCGTCGACCTTCCCGTTTATCAGCTCGGCGGCCGTCTTCAGAGTGTCGAAAATCATATAGGCCCTCGGAGCGGCGCTCTTTTCCGCCTTGAACGTCAATTTCCCGCCCTTTTTCGTTATCGTCGCGTAGGCGACGTCCTTTATTTCGAGCGAAATCTCCCCCTCGGGGATCCGGGCTCCCGAGATTTTTCCTAATTCGTCCTCGTTTCCTATCTGGGCGAGCGCGGCGCACATCGCGTAGAAGGAGAGGACGGTCGACAGATCCTCGGCCGGCGTTCCGTCCAGCCTTTTATGCGTGCGGAGAATAGAGGCCATCTCCTTGGTCAGCACGTTGAAAGCGCTCGCGGGCTTCAATACGAAGCCGAGCTTTAAAAAGCCCTTGAGCGGAATGGGCGTAGCCCCTTTCTTTCCGTCCACGACGTCGTTGAAAGTTTCCGGTTTTGAAAAAAGAAGGCGGATATCGCACTTCTCTCCCGCGTAGGGCTCGGCCGTCACCTTGCCGTCCTTAAAAGACAGCAGCCCGTCGGGCCCGTCCTTTACCTCGAAACGCACGGAAATATTTTTTTCCGACGCTATCTCCTTGGCTTTTGGGTCGAGCTCGGCAAACTTCGATACGGCGCCTATCGCCGCGTAAAAATTGACGAAAGCCCGGGTCTTGACTGACATAGATTTACCTCCTGTTATTTTAGCTTACAGCTTACAGCTGACAGCTGACAGCTTTATTGAAAGCGGGTCTCGGGTCGTTTAAGGAAACTTAAAAGAAAATCGGATAAGAATAACAGCGTATAGAATTTCTTTTAATTATCCTTGAGAAGCTGTCAGCTGTAAGCTGTTAGCCGTCAGCTGAAAGTTTCTATTTATTTTGGAATATATTCTTCTTGTAATCGAATTTCTCCCCTATCGCGGCGGGGTTGGAGCGGGCGGGGGCGTTGCCCTTCGGAATTTTGGAAATCCCGCGGCTCTTCAAAGAATTCTTGTAGGATTTGTTGTATTTCTTGAGGAAGCCCCTGTGCCTCAGGACGACTATCACCACTATAACGAGAAGCAGGACGAACATCCCTATCGAGGCGTAGGAGATATAGGAGAGGAGAGTGGCGTCGATCAGGACGTCGCCGATCCTCCCGTAAATTTTCTCCGACGGCGGCCTGACCGTGGGCTCGGCGCCGACCGCGAGGATGTAAGTGTCGAGGGAATTGGCGAAGAAATAGACGCTCTCCCCGTCGGCGTTGATGATCACGTCCTGAACGGGAATAAGCGTGCCGTCCGAGAGAAGCCTGTATACGCCGAAGGTGATGTAATTCTGGAATTCCTTGGGGATCGGCAGGGTTATCTTGATCCGGCCGGTCGTGTACTGGGAGCCGAAGTCGGTAAGGCCCAGCTTTTTGACGTATATGAGCGCGCGGGGCGAGCCCTCGGCGATAGTTTCGAGGAGGGTGAGCTGCGCGTTGTTTACGAACGCCGTCGTCTTTTCATAGTTGAAGACCTGTATCGCGACGCCGGGGGCCAGATTGTCGCCCTCTATCTTTATTCCGGTCGCCTCGTCCTGCAGGAGAAGTATCTCGCACGCCCTCTTCAATCCGACGAGCTTTTTATAGAGATTGGTCAGAAGGTATTCCTTTTGGGTGATCAGGAGGCTGTCGTAGGCGTTGAAGACTCTCAGGATATCGGCGTAATCCGCCCTCTTGACGACGTTGATAGCCGGAAGGGACGCGATGCTCGCCTCGATAGACCTGACGGCGGACGCCAGTATGTCGAGCTTGTTGAATTCGTTGACCAGCTTGTTGTAGTACACGCCGTAGCCGTCTTCTTTGATCATGATCTGCTGCCACTCCGGATAGAGAATGGTCTCGTCGCGGGTGGTGAAGTAGTTGATGTAGGTCTGCATCTTGGAGTAGTCGTCGATAAGAGTGAAGAGCGACTTGCCGTTGATCTCGACGAGGTAATGCCTGTATTCGTTTACCTGCCTCTGCAGAGTGGCGAGGCGGTCTTCGAGGCGGGAGATGTTGCTTTCAAAGTAGGCCAGCCTGTCCGGCGTCAGGCCGGATTTTCCCTGCTCGAACTGCTCCTCATACTTTTCGAGGAGGTTCTTGTGCTCGTCCGAAAGAGTGATGTTGTTTATGTCGAGCTCGAAGATCGTCATATAGAAGATCAGCTCGGTCTTGTTTCCGGCCAGATCGGTCACCACTATATGGACGTAGCCGCCCTTCCCCTCGGCGAGCCCGCCGGTGTTGCTGTTGTCGACCGTATTGGTCGCGATTATCTTGCCGTTGGTAAGCGGGAAGTTGTTATAGAAAGCCGTGCTTAGATTGGGCTCTATGTAGGTGATTATCTGATCGATATAGTAGGTGTTCGGGTGCTCCCTGTCTATCACCTCGTTGCCGTTTTCGTCAAGCTTCATAGCGTTTACTATGATGCCGGAATTGATCAGGGGCGGGTCGTTGTCTATCTTGACCGCGAAAGACCTGTCCACTCTGAGCCCCGACTGGCTGACCGCGGTCACGTAGAGAGTGCAGATGACGTTGTATTCGAGCGGGTTCGAGCCGTTCCACGGGCTTATATTGTGGACGTCGAGGTCGGTGTAATAGGTGTACGATACGTTCGAGTAGGAATTCGCTATCTTATCCTTTGATATCCTGACGACGCTCGCCTGAGTCCACGTGCCCGAGGTTATCCGGGCCGTGTTGGCCGTGCCGGGGACGGTTATTTCGCCGGCCAGCTCGAAGACGGGCAAAACCTTGTCTATGTGAAGCGTCACGTCGACTCTGTACTGCCGGTCGGATTCCTTTGCCCGCGCGAGGATATGTATCGTCACCGTGCCGTTGCCGTTTACAAAGAGATGGTCGGCGTCGAGGAAATCTATCAGGTCGTCCGTCGAAAAGAAGGTGCCGTCACCGGGAAGCGGCAAATAATTGGAGTTCTCGGAGAGACGGTAGGTATAATCGACGCCGCCGGGGTTGGCGAGCACGGGGTCGATAGGCCTCGATACCCCCCCGACCGTCTCGACGGGGAAGAGCCTTATAAATACCTGCGAGGACTGCCACGCCTCCCTCGATATGACTTGGCCGCCTACCGTCGTCGTCAAGTCGAATTCCGGAATGCGGACGTCCAAACGTATCCTGACGACGGCGTCGTTCGCGAAGGTCGCTATCGAACCGGCGAGGTTGACCACTCTGAACCTTACCGTCTCGTCCATATTGCCTATGACGGCGTTGGGATAATTGGGATCGGCCGCGCCGAGGAAGAAGAGCTCCTTGACTCCGCCCGGAGCCTCGGCTATCGGATTGTACCTGAGCCACGAGCCGGTAGCGCCTATTTTATATTCATAATATACTTTCGTTCTGGAGGAAGCGCTTATCGAGACGATGGCCGCGCTCTTCCAGTTGAATTCGTAAATTCCCGAGACGCCTATCGCCGCGCCGCTCGCCGAGAGGGTGGCGGTCGGAGCGAAGTCCTCGATGCTGATGTGGAAGGTGAAGACGTTGCTGTATGAATCGCCCCCGCCTATAGTATTCTTCGCGTACATATAGTACGTCCCCGTCGTTCTCACGGTCAGGGCGGCGGCGAGAGGGACGAAGCGCGGATCGCCGGGACTGGTCGGGGGGTTGGAGGACGGGTTGCAGTAATAATACGAGATAGGCGCAAGATTGTTGAATACCGCCAGATTGCTCGTACTCATAAGCGTCACGCCGGCCGCCGTACCGTAGACCGTGTAGACGTCGTTGGAGCCCTCGACGGCTATCATTTCCGCGCCGGCGGTCTGCCTGACGGCGTGTATCGGGTCGGGCCGGGTCTTGTCTATCATGATCGGAACGTCTTCGACGACCTGGCTGGCTCTCCCGGCGGTGTTGAAGGCCCGGAACTGTATCTTGCCCTTGAACGCCATCCCGAGCTCTCTGTTATTCAAAGTATTGTATTGCTGGACGCCGGCGAAGCGGTAAATCTTGACGTCGCTGTTTTCCGGGTCGTCCTCTACTTGGACGGTCTGCCAAAGGAGAAGAGCGCCGCTATAAGTCACGAGCCGGATCTGATAATAGCTTATGTCGACCGAGCCCTCGGCCTGAGCGGTGTTGATGCGGAAGATTATGTCGTCGCGCGTCCAGTCGGTCGTCCCTTCGGCCGAGACGCTTATCGTGAAATCCTTGATATTGTACTTTATCTCGACGCGGAGATCGTTCGTCTCGCTCGCGGCGCCGCTTCCGTCGCGGGCCTTGGACGAGAGATAGAAGGAATAGTATACCGTGCCCTGCGCCGCGCCGGCGATCAGGGAAACGGGGACCGTGAAAGTCTCCGAATCGAGCCTCAGATAGGCCCCGGGGTCGGGGTTGGCCGTCGTATACTGCTGATAATAGAGGACGAAATGGCCGGCATGGTTGGAGAGGAAATCGAGCTTTACGTCGCTCGAAACGGTCTCGTTGATCCTTCTCGAATCGCCGCTCGTGGATTCAAAGGTCAGCAGCCTCTCCTGAGAGGAGCCGCCCTCGGCGTATTCCGAGACGTAGGCCTTCATCCCGCCCGACTGCCACGCTATCCGGTTGGTGTCTATTTTGACCGTCACCGTTATATTCGTAACTCTGTCCGCGCCGCTGACGAGGGCGTAATAACAATACTTTATGCCTGCTTTGAAGGGATCGTTCGGGTCGTTCGAGGCCGTGTCGAAGGTCTGGCTGAACCGGCCGCCCGAAAGCTGGAGCTCCCCGAGCCTTTCGCCGGAGAGGAGCGGATAGCACTTGATACCGGAAATGTTGGAGGAGGACGGGATGATGTTGACGACTACCGAGCCGTTGGCCCAGTCGTCCTCGGTCAACACTAAGGAGGAATTGGAAATCCTCTTTACTATGTCGGCCGCCGGGTTTACGAGGTCGAGCTTGATAGGAATCGGCGTCACAAGGTGAGCCGAGGAATCGCCGGCCTTGTTATAGGCGTAGAAATCGATGGTCTGATTGTTGAGAGAACGGTCTATGTAGGTCTTGAATTCGCCGTAGGTCATCTGGTCTACCGGATTATAGGAGACGCTTATCCTCGTCGCCGAGACGGGGCGGGCCGAGGCCGAGTTTCCGGTTATCTGCGAATAAAAGACATATTCGTCCGGAGCGTCGAGTATTATCGGGAGCCTGAAATAGACGGGTATCTGTTCCCTGGCCCAGCCGGCGGCGTTGGTCTCGACCAAAATCTCCTCGGCCCACTCGAAAACGAAATTTCTCTTGAGCACCGAGACTGTGAATTCGACCGTGTCGGAAAGGCCGGCCTCCGACTCCGCCTTGAAGATGAATTTTCTGTTGATAAACTGGTCGTTGAAATTCTTTTCGTATATCGACTCGGTCGACGCTTCGCGGAAGACCGGAGTCCCGCCGTCGTCGATAGCGTACATAAACCTGATCTGAGAATGGGAACCGCCTTCGCCGTAGCTCGCGACGTTGCGGAGGATAAACCTTACGCTGTCGCTCGCGTAGCCGACTTTGTAGCCGTCGCGGGGGGCCGAGCCGAGAGTCAGGATGTTGGCGTTGGTATAATCGGTCGCGGTCAGCTGAATGACCGGCCTCACCTTGTCTATGTATACCCTGAACGTGTTGCTGCCGCCGCCGCCCTCTCTATAGCTGTCCATCCCGGCGTCGCTGACGCCCTTGAAGGCGAGCTCGGTATAGGTCCTTTCCGCAAGGAAGATGTAAACGCCCTCGTTCTGAGTCGTTATCGTCTCCCAGACGCGCTCGCCGTTCAGCTGCTCGCCCTTGTACACCTCGTAGCGCACTCCCGAGCCGCGGCGGGAGGGGTCTACGTCCCCTATCGCCACGGAGGGCGTGACGAAGAAAATGACGTTGTAGGCGGAGTAGGTATCAGTCTCGTAAGGGACGGGGGCGCCGGGAATATCTTTGACGGGGTCGACGCGGATATAGGGCACCCTGACGTCGAGCTTGATTTCCTTTCTCGCGTCAAAATCGTAGGTGGCGGAGGCCGCCCTGTCCATAGACCTGAAGGTGATCTCTCCCGAGTAGGTCTCGTCGATCCGGACTTCGGCATAGTAGACTCCGAAATCGAGCTTGGTGGTCGCGGGGAGCCAGATCTCCGAAGCGGGGACGCCGTCTACGAGAGTCTGATCGTCCGCGAAACAGTATTCAAAATAATTGTTGGGAGTGGTTATCGAATAGCTGAAAATCTTGAAAATTATCGAGGTCGAGCGCCAGACTATTTCGTCGTAGGGGGCTTCCACTCCCGCGCCGTCGATATAGAAGGTCTGAACGTCCGATATCTCGTAGCTGTGCACGCTCGTCGTATTGTCGACTATGAGGTCGACGAACTCGGGATTGAGATATTCGGAATACTCGTATTCTCCCGTCGCCGGGTTCTGCTTCTGAATGACCGTCTTGAAATAGACGTATTTGGAGTAGAATTCGTTTTCCCCGACTATGTCGTCGGTATACAACTCGCAGACGAGGTCGCTCGAATCGTCGTTCAGGATCTGCTTCCACGTCGCGTCGGCGCCGGGGATACCTATCCTGTCCCGCTCCGCATACCAGAAGGTGGTCGGCGTCCCGTTGGCCCTTTCGCCTACGAGAGTCAAGGTTATGGTCGGATAATTGGGGGCGATGGCCGAGACGCCGTTTATGTAATCGCCCGTGTCTATCGTAAAATTCAATTCGGCAAGCGAGCCCGTAGGATAGGTCTCGGCTTCGACTTCCCTGCCTTTTCCCCGGAAAAGAGAGGCCGAAAGGGCGAGAACAAGGATGAAGACGACCGCCGCCGCGATCAATAACATCCTGTGCTTAGTGCCGATTTTTAACATCAGATACCTCAACCTATCCCCCCTATAATAGGGGCGGATATACGAAGACGCCTATAGCGTACGTATCTATAATAACATATTATTTAAATATAGGACAGTGGTTTTTACAAATATTTACTTTTATAATACGGTCAGGGGATAGGGGCCAGCAAGGGAGCAGGAGCAGGGAGCAGGGAGCAGGGAGCAGAATGGATAATATTATAAATAATCCTTACTTTTTACTTTTCACTATAAACATCCGATTTTCTTATGCCTTATGCCCTATGCCCTACTTTTCACTCTTATCCCGCAGCTCCTCTTCCTCCTCTTCTTCCTCGTCTTCCTCGTCCAGATCCTCGGCTTCGAGGGCTTCTTCGGACAGGGCCTCTTCGGTTCCCTCCTCGGTCTTCTCCTCGTCCTCGTCGCCGGTCCAGCTCTCCTCCTCCGCGAGGCCTTCGAGAGAGACCTCGTCCGGTATTATGACGTCGTTCTCGTCGACCGGGGCTTCCTCCTCTTCCTCGACGGGCTCGGGCTCGGCGAGGCCCCAGTCTTCCTCCGGGACGCCCTTGGTCTTTTCTATCTCGGCCCGGCAGCTTTCGCAGAGCTTTTCCCCTTCGCTTAAGTAATTTACGTGGCAGCGCGGGCAGAGCTCGTCCGACACTTCGTCCTCGTCGTCCTCGGCGAACAGATTCTGGCCGCGCATCTCCGCAATGCAGATATCGCAGTATTCTCTGTCTTCGGTGATGTAATTTATGTCGCAACGAGGGCACTTCTTGTACTTAGGCATAAAACGGGCTCCTTGTTTTTCGGCTATATTATATTGACTAATGTCTCAATTGTAAACTGTTTTATTATAAATTAATAAAAAAAAGTTTTGGAAAAGAAACCGGGCAGGGGCCAGTAAGGGAGCAGGGAACAGGGAGCAGGGAACGGAAAGGATAATTTAAAATTTACCGCCGGCCGCCGAAAGCTATGCCTTTCACCAAATTTCGACAAAATCGTTCAATTTTACCCATAATTTTGTACAAAAAATATTGATTTTTTTGTAAAACTCTGCTATAATTTAAGAAGTTTTGCGGAATAGTATATGCTATGCGCCAACTATGAGATATAATGATTCCCACACGCTTACGTGATTCTATAAGGAGACGGTACTATGAGGAATTTCCAAATTCTTGTCTTACGCTCGACAAGCGCTTTGCAGCGCGAGCTCTCGGAGATTAAAAAACCTTCGAGCCTCACCTTTGCCGGGATAGTCGACAGTTCGTCCGACGCCTGTCTGATGCTCGAAAAAATTACCGCGGACGCCGTGCTGGTCGAGCTCGCCAGCCCGACCGCGGACGCCTATGAATTTATCGAGCACGTCAATTTCCTTCCGAAAAAGCCCCTGATCGCCGTGGTCAGCGCGCTTCCGGAGGAGAGCTACTACGCGCGCGCAAAACGAATGGGGGGCGCCTCATTTACCGGGCTCCCTACAATATGGAGAAGGTGCTCGACGAGATCCTCCTAATTCTGAAGGACGAGAGGGACGGCGCGATAAACGTCAAGGTGATCTCGGATAAGTCCCTCGACGAAAGGCTCGCCAACATCTTCATCTCCTCAGGCATCCCTCCTCATATCAAAGGGTATCAATTCCTGCGCGAGGCGGTCAAGCAGTCGGTCAAGAGCCCCGCGATGATCAATAACATCACTAAACAACTCTATCCCGCGGTGGCCGAAAAATTCAACACGAGCCCTTCCAAAGTGGAGAGGGCTATCCGTCACGCGATCGAGGTCGCGTGGTCGAGGGGGAAAATCGACAACATCAATACCATTTACGGGATCAAAGTCTTCGGAAAAGGGGATAAACCGACGAACGGCGAACTGATAGCGCTGGTAAGCGATAAAATGATTATCGAGTGCAGCTAAGGTTAGTTTTCCTTGCGGAAAACTAACCTGAAACGAAAAAATGCCGGACGGCATTTTTTCGTGATTTCATCATTAAGTCGAAGACGTAATCATAGCTATCTCGTCCGCGGCGGTGACAAGGCTGAGAAGCTTCGGGGCCCTTGAAAGGGCGTCCCTGTCGACGACGGCGGCGAGGTCGACAAAATAGGTGTATTTGGAGATATTAGTATTGAAGAAGTAGACGCAGGAGCCGACCCGGTCGACCGAAAGCCACGCCGTGTCGAAAGCGGCGTCGAAGACTACCGACGAGCTCTTGACCTCCGTGATATAGGCGCCGCCCTCTTTTTTCATCACCGGAATCTTGTAGATCACCGAAGAGGCGATATAATAGACGTAGACCTCGTCCGCCGTCTCTTCGATATTGAAGATAGTCGGAGCCGAGCTTTGAACGACGAGATTTTCCGCGATCCATACGCCGCCCTCGTTCTTTACGCGGACTATATTGTTGGTCGAGAGGGCTATCGCGTTATTTGAATCGAGAAAAGTGAATTTCGTATAATTATTTTTGAAGCTGTACCTCACTTCGTTCGCATAGCTGAAAACGAGCGAGGAGTCGAAGTCGTAGGAATAGGTGCCGCTCGATTTCTTGTTGTAGCCGGAGTCGGTCTTTGTGTAGATAAGGCGGAGTTTATTGTCGGGAAGATAGATCGATTCGGCTATCGCGAGCGTGTAGCCCGAAGACGTGAGGCTTTCGCCGTAGGAATCCTTACCGCCCGTCATCACTTTTACCTTTCCGCCGCCCGCGCGGTAGCACCATACGACGTTGAAGGAGTCGGTCTCGATCTCCGAGGCCTTGATGTAGAAGACGGAATCGGCGAACGAATTCAAAACGCCGTCTTTCATCGGCTCGTTCGCCGGCATATGATAGCTCGAAATCTCCTCGTCTATCTTCGTATCCTCGAATTTTTTGGAGTTGAGATCGATACGGTGAAGCTCCTTATCCGAATTGACGTACAGGAGACTGCCGTTATAAATTTTATAGACCGGCGTGTAATCCTTGAATTCGGCGACGGGCTCGACTACCGAGCCGTCAAGCTTCGAGCGCATTACGACCATCTCGCCCGTCTTGGGCTCGCCCTTTGAATCCTTTCTCGTCGAGGGCGTGGTGAAGTAGATATAACTTCCGTCGACATAGAGCCCCGAGGTCGCCACCGTGTTGTAGACGGCCTTCCGGACGATTATCGTGTTGGTCGAGTCGATAGGTTTTCCCTCGGCGTCGAGCTCCACTCTCGCGATCGAGCCCTTCTCGACCTTGCCGAAAGCGTTGTCGACCGAGTTCGACGTGTAGCCGTTGATATAGTAGAGATACTTTCCGGCCTTTACGGCGAGGCCGCCGTTCGAGACGACGGGCGCCGCCGACTCAAAGTCGGTCGATACGGCGGTTCCCTTATATTTTTCGGCGCATCCCGCCGCGATTGCGGCGAAGGTCACGAGCGCCGCGAGAAGAGCGATTATCTTTTTGAATTTCATATTTGCTCCGGATTGATATCTTTTCTTTATACGTTTAATTATTATAATATAGAATAGCCCTTTTTGCAATTAGTTTGTAATTTTAAATCAGTTCGTTCACCGTCGGCAGCACGTATGTCGGTTTTATCCCGCTGTCGCGAAGCATCTCTTCGGTCGTTTCGCCGGAGAGGACGAGAAGGGATTTGTAGCCGTTGTTTATCCCGAAGAGGACGTCGGTGTAGAGCCGGTCGCCGATCATCACTATTCTATCCTTCGGAGAGGCGACTATACCGTCGATGATCTCGGACATCGGAGAGTAGGGCTTGCCGCATATGACCGACGGGGCCCGCCCCGAGGAGCATTCGAGAAGCGCCATAAGAGAGCCGACGTCCGGCATATCGCCCCTATCCGAAGGACAGACAATATCCGGATGAGTCGCGATAAATTCTTTCCCCTTGTCGAGAAGGACGTTGGCCCTCCATATCTTTTCGTAGGTGAGGCTGGTATCGAACGCGAGAAGCACGATATCGGCGTCGTCGGAGACCTCTATTCCCGCTTCCCTTATCTCCCCCACAAAGGTGGGGGTGCCGACGGGAAAGACGCTCCTTCCCGGGCGGCGAGTCTTCAGAAAATGAACCGTCGCCATGGTGGAAGTCAGAATTTGCTCCCGCCTCGCGGGATAGCCCATTCTTTCGAGCTTTTTTACGTACTCGTCTTTGGCGCGGCTCGAATTGTTGGTCAGAAAATAGACCGATCTTCCCCGGGATTCTAATTTTTTGAGCGTTTCTATCGCGTTCCCTATCGGAGAGTCGCCGAGATATACCGTCCCGTCGAGGTCGAACAGGTATACGTCCGCGTCGATTTTTTCTTTCATCTTAATCCTCTTCGGCGGCCCGTATCCCGTCTATGTATCTCAGTATTTCCGAGATCAGGCCGTCCGATTCTTCTTTTTCCGACGAGATCAGAAGCGCGTCGAGAGAGGCCTTTATTACGTCTCCCGAATACGCTCCCCCGAAAAGCCTTGCGGCCGCCCTCAGGTTCTCCCGCGACAGGACCGCCTTACGGGCTTCCGAATCGTCGATAAAGGGAGCTTTTTCCGCCGAGGGAAGGGGAGCGCCGCTCAGCTTTGCGACGCGGCGAAGGCGCACTCTGTCGGTATCTATTAAGATATCATTAAAATTCCCGTTTGTAAATCGTAATAGGAGATAATGAGATAAATAGCGGGTAAAAAAATCGAAAACGGCGGGATTTCCCGTCCCGGAGTCGACGGCCTCGGCGAGGCGGCCGCCGCCCTTCAATCCCGACTTCGCCAGCAGCTCCTCTCCCGAGGCTATCCCCGCTACCGAAGGCCGGTAGGAGCCGGAAACGGCGCCGAAAAACTTGGCCCTCGCGGCGTAAATCTCCGAGTGCCCCGCCGCGATCAGGTCGATAGCGTCCGCGAGCCCCCCGAGAGCCGAGGAGACGCGGATCTTTCTTCCTAACTCGCTCTCATTTTCGGGGAAAAACGCCGCCAGGGGAATATCGGTCCGATAATTTCCCGAGGATACGGCGTCGTTAAAGCACCACCTGTAAGGGGCGTCGGGCGCTATGACGAGGGGGCGCCCCCCGGCAAGCCTCTTTGCCGAGTCTATCACTTCCCATCCGCCCGCGGCGGCGACATATTTTACGTCCTCCCGAAGCTCTTTATCCTCGGGGGAGAACGCATCGACGACGAAGCCCTCGGCGAGAAGCTTTTTTGCGTAATCCCCGCCGTCCGAGACGGCTATCCGGCCCGATTTGAACGCAGATTTTATGTATTCTACCGAAGAGTCAAGCGGCGAGGCGGAGAAAAAAATATCCATAGACAAATTATAATGATAAACGATAAATGATAAATGATAAATTATGGAATATTTTATAATTTTTAATCCTTATGCCCTATGCCTTATGCCCTATGCCTTAATCTTCCCGAGCTTTCTATCCGACATAACCTTGAAAAAGTTGTCTATAAAAGCTACGGCCGGCACGCCGAGCACGAGGCCCCAGAAGCCGAAGAGGCCGCCGCCCACGACGACGGCGAATAAGATCCAGAAGCTGGAGATCCCGACGTATCTGCCGACGATCAAAGGATATGTGGTAAACTGCTCGACCTGCTGCAAAATAAGAATTATCGCCACGAAGACGAGCGCCTTTTCCACGCTCGCAGTGAAGACGACTATGAACGCCGCCGCCCCCGCGACATAACCGCCTATCATAGGGACGAGGTTTCCGAGCGCCATAAGCAGGGCGACGATGGCGGCGTAGGGGATTTTGAAAATCAGCATCACGAGGTAGACGATCACCCCGAAAATCAGCGCCTCGAGGAGCTGTCCGCCGAGGAATTTTGAAAATTTATCCGAGGCGAGCGCCACTCCGGCGGTAATTTTGACGGCCCTCTCCTCTCCGAAAAAGTATCTCGCGAGCCTCGAAAATTCGCGCGCAAGCTTCTCCTTGTTAATAACTATCAGCACGCCGAAGACCAGCCCTATCAAAAAATTCAAAACGAGCCTGACGCCCCTCCCGAAAGCGTCGACGGCTTTCGGAACGAGCTCCGAGAGCTTTTCCGCCGCGCCCTCCGTAAGCTTTTCAATATTACCCGCGAGCGGCCCTAAAAATTTCAAATAATTTTTTAAAGAATCGGAGTCGAGAGAGGAGAGCTTCTCGCCTATCGGCCCTATATTTTCCGCGATCTCGGGGGCGATCAGAAATCCAACTAAAGTTAAGACGCCGAGAATTACTATAAGGCTCGAAGAGACCGAGAGGAGCCTCCTCCATTTTTTGAGTTTCGGGCTCGAAAATAGGCTCCTTTCAAGAAGCTTGACCGGCGCGTTCAGGGCAAGCGCCGCGACTAAACCGATAAAGACAGGATAGACCGCCGCCCCGAGGGCTTTCAATATACCGACCGCCCCGCCGTAGTTGAATATGAAAAACAGCGCGGCGCCGGCTAAAAATCCATAAAAAAACCTTCTTCGACATCAAAGCTTAGTTTGAGCCGAAGGAGGGTTTTTATTAGGGCATAAAGCATAGGGAACAGGGAGCAGGGAGCAGGGAGCAGAAAGGATGGTTTAAATTGAAAAGGGAAAAAATAAGGATAATTTTAAATAATCATCCTTAATTTTTCATTTTTCATTCTTCATTTATTCATTAAATTTAAATCAGGAGCGTAAGCGACTCCATTCTGCTCCCTGCTCCTTCCCTATGCCCTAAAATCCGACTCCGGCGTAGAGAAGGTAGCCCATAACTCCGAGGATGGCGAGGGCGAGGACGAGTTTCAGAATTTTGGCAAGTTTTCCCATAATAGTTGCTCCTTTATGTAAATTATTCTCCTCAAGCTGGAAGCCGGAAGCTCAATACAAGGTTTCTATATTCGCGGCGTTATATTTGAAGAAATTCTGGATCTGCAAGATTTCGCGGTTGACGGCGGCGTAGGTGCGGATGGCGGTCACGTTGCCGACGAACTCGTTGCCGTTGACAGCGAGGTTATCGGCCGAGACCGCGGCGAGGATATAGAGCGCCGAGCCCTTCGTATAATTGAATTTATTATTGAGGATGACGACCGAGACCGGATTACGAAGCTGGACGCCGCCGACGTTCTCGTTAAAGGCGGAGTTCCTTATGTCGGCCGAGCCGTCGAGCATATAGACCGCCGAGGTGTAGCCCGATATTTTGGATTCGGTCATCGTCAAGGTGTGGGCATAGCCTACGGCCGTCCTGACCGCTATCGAGCCGGTCAGGAAGACGGTTCCCGCGCGGTAGAATTCCGACCGGCTTATCGTGACGTCGGACGCGCCGGCCCCGACGTCTATCGAGGCTTGCCCCGCTCTCGCGGCCATTTTGACTATGTCGACGGTGACGCCGCCTTTCAGGATAGTGATGCTGTCGAAGAAGACGGCTATCCTCTCGGTTTCGAGGGAGAGGTCGTAGGAGCCGACTATCGAAATCGTCACGTTCTTGTTGATCACGATATCGCCGTAGTTGCCGGCCTCGAGATACCACTTGACGCTCATATTGTCGGCGAGGAAGTTGATGGCGTCCGTCAGCTGGGCCTTGGAAGCGATGACGACGGCGCCCTCGGCGTCCGCCGTTATCTTGTAAGCGCCATACTTGTAAATCTTTATGTCGTAATTGGAGAGCTCGATCCCCTCGTCGGCGACGAGACGGTATTCTCCGACCATATTTTTGTAGGAGAGGTTAGTCCATACCCAGTCGTTCAAGTCCCTATCGAATCTCTGGACGCGGACGTTCAATTTGTCCTTCAGAATGAGGAGCGTGTCGTCGCCCTGCAATCCGGGAAGCTTGTCGTCGTTATGATCGACGAGCGTGACCGCCGAATCGAACGGAAGGAGCGGCTGGAGATATTCCGACCTGAGCTCGTTCAATCTGAGCTCGACTTCTTTCTTATGTATGATGAACTCTATGCCGGTCAGATTTGCGTACTCGCCGGGATTGGCCGACGGGTAATTCAAACCGCCGTTTATCGTCACCCAAACCTTGTACGTCCCCACGTTCTTGATCTTGGAGCCCGGCTCGAGCCACATATCCCTGTCTTCGTCGTAATATACGTAGCTGACGGTTATGTCGCCGAGGACCTCGGGAAGGCCGGTTATCTCGGCGTCGCGCTCCCTGCCGTTATAGACGAGGTCGAGCCTGACCATATAGGTGACGCTCTTTTTAGTGATCGTGATTTTGGCGGTGAAGGTACTTATTTCCGTGACGAAGTTGAGCTGATTGGGGAAGGTTATCGTAACTCTGTATTCCCCGGCGTTGAGGGGGCGGGATTCCGAGTAAGTATCGCTTCCCGGATTGCGAAGCTCGTACTTTATCGTGTAGGACGAGCCCGCCGGTATCCCCGCGATGTAGGGAAGCTTTTCCGTCCCGTCGTATTCGTAGGTGATGTCGTTGGACGCCGGCGAATTTATATCCGGCTGGAACGTCACCGTGCCGGCTCTTATTATCTTCTGCCTTATCGTGAAGTCGAAGACTCTGGAGCCCTGAATATTGTAGTCGAGGATCGTTATTCTCAGCTTGTACGAGTAGCCGCCCGACGCGACGGTGAAGGGCTGGTTTTCCGTCCAGCTGAGGCCGCCGTCGTAGCTGTATTCGGCTTTCCAGCTTTCGGGCGCGCCGTAGAGGCCGTCGCTCCTCAGGAAGTCGGAGATCGTAAGGTACGGCCCCACGGGAACGGCTTGCCCTGTATATTCCCTGTTGAGCCATTCGGCCGAGACTCTTATGTCGGATTCGAGCGCCGTCTTCTTGACTACCCTGACTATGAGAGTGAGCGGGAGATTTGTACCCGAATAATCCTTGTAGAAGCCGCGCACCGAGTAGTCGCCGGCCTTGTTGACGTTGAGGCCGGTCATATCCCATATCAGCTTGTGATAGCTCTCGGTGATCAGCGAATAGGCGGAGGGCATCTGGGACGCCCTTATGGTGACGCCGAGCGGCGTCTCCATGACCGGATTCCTGAGAACGAGGGCCTCGTCTATCGAGGTGTGGTCGTAGGTGGTTATCGGCACGCGGAAGGAGATGTTGAGCTTGTTGGCGTTCTCCCCTCCGGCGGCGCCGCCTATCAGAGAGCTGTCCGACGCGCTGAGGAAGACATAGCGGCAATTGAACACCATATAGCCGGTATTGTCATGAAGGTCGGGCGTGGGATAATATTCGCGGCCGATAACTTCGAGATATTTGCCGGAGTCGTTAATTATGACGCGGGCCGGGAGAACGGTCTCCTCCCTGCCGAACGCGTAGAGCCCGACGCCGTCGGTCGCCACGAGCACGTTGTCGTAGACGAAGCCGCCCCTCCCGCCGGCAGCGTCGCTCTGCATATAGACTATCGGGTCGATGACCTCGATAGTGAATTCGATGTTGTCGCGGTCGATATTGCCGAGCGTGGCGCGGACGCCCGGATAGACGGCCAGCGAATTGGTGGAGAGGCTCGACATCCTCGAATCGGTGAACTCGAGGGGAACCTCGGCAATCTCCTCGACGCCGAGATAGGTAAATTTATAATAGAGGTAGGTAGGGAGCTGAGGCACGAGTGGATAGCCCTTGAGCACGTAGACCGTGCCGCCCTTGATGGGCATCGTGCCCGAGGTGCCGGGTATCTTGGTGTCGATATAGCGCGGCTTGATCGGGAAATTTATCCCGAGCAGCGTGCCGTAGACTCTGATATAGGCCATCAGGTTCAGTCTGTCGGGGTTTATCTCCGCGCCGTTCTCGCGGCCGGTGATTATCCTCGTATCCTTCAAATAATCCTCGTCGTAGATCCACTCGGTGACAGTTATCGGATCCTCGAGCGCGGCTTCGGTGAATTTCACCATGATCAGGCTGGGGAACGACCTGAAGACGGCGTAGGGATCGATAAAGTAGGAGCTCGTCGCCTGCTGGTAGGGGAGAGAGCCGTCCGTAGGCGTGACCATAGTGGAAATGCTCGTGTACTCGACCGTCCTCACCCTGACGTTCAGTTTGAGGATGTACGCCGAAGTCAGCGTCGAAGCAAGGCCGGAAGCCCCGTATTCGGGGGAGGTGACGAGAGCGCCGGAGGAGTCAGTATACGTCACCTTATAATTTGAAATAGTCACGTTTATCGGCGTGGTCGTCCCGGTCAGCTCGATCGTTCTGCCGAGCGTCAAAAAGCCCGAGGTTCCGGGGATTAAGGTCAAAGTCGAGCCGAGCCTGCCGAGGGCGTTCGCCTCGACGGAGCCGGAAGCGTAATTTCTGTAAGTTATTATAATGTTGGAAGGCATCCTGTACGAGCGGGTCGACTCTATGTATACAGCCCTGGAAATGGGGTCTATCCTGAAATAGGTGTCGTATACCGAGCCGTTTCTCGCCATCAGGGCATACCTCTGATTGACGGAGTCGTAATCGAGCGTCGAGAAGCCGCTGTCGCGCGTATAAATATTGACCGGCGTCCTGTCAAGGTAATAGACGTTGACCATAAACTGCATGTCGGTCCCGGTGAGGGACGCGGCGATCTGCCTCATCCCGCCCCCGACGATCATACTGCGTATTATGGGATCGAAGGTGACGCCTATTTCGCCGAAGTCCATCGGTTCGTGAGGAGGATTTACGTCTCTCCCTCTCGCGAGCGCCTTTGTGGGCACGACCGGGTTGATCGGGTCTATCACGAGCGAAACCTGCCCGTTGGCCCCGTAGCCGAAGTCGTCGGCGTAGACGCTGCCCGAGCCGTAGCCGAAGCTGATCTCGGTTATCTCGACGAGCCTCGTCACGTATTTGTAGAGGTTGACGATATGGAGGCCGGCCGAATAGGATTTATAGTGATTGACTACGTAGAAATCCCTCATAACCCCGCCCACGTAGCCTATCGGGACCTCCCCCCAGTCTATGACGCTCGCAAGGAGAGCGGGGTCTAAGTAGGAATTGAGGTAGTAGGGCGTGAAATCGGCGTATTTTCCTTCGTCGACGATCCCCGTGTCGAGGTTTGTTTCGCGGAAATAGACTCTGAAAGAGGTAGCCGTGCTCCTCAGCGTGATCGGGTTGAATTCTATGATGAAGCCGACGCTCTCGTCTATCGGTATCGGCACGCCGTCGACTATCTTCGCGAGGCCCTTGAATTCCCATCTCGGGACGGAGAGCGTCATCTTGACGTCCTCGCCGATAACGTTTCCCGAGGAAAGGTTGCCGGAGACTATTCTCGCGGGCATACCCGCGGCCGTTATGTCGTTATTCGCTATGAGAAGCCACGTTATCTCCGGGACGACCGGTTCGGAAATAGCTTCGTAAATGCTCCTGTAAGAAGAGTCCAGCTGGACGAAGACTCCGGCGTTGACCGGGGCCTCGATATCGGTCAAAAGGTCGGCTATCGGATTTCTTATGATCCACGAAAAAGTATTTTCGGTGATCTTATTCGCAAGCGATCTGTTGAGAACGACGACGGTCAGTTCAAAATACTGCGTGTCGACGCCGTAGCCGGAGAGTCCGGATCTCAGCGTATAGATTCCGCCCTTATAGGCGTCGGGGAAGCCGGACGAGAAGGAATAATAGTAATCGCCCGAGCCGGTATAAATCCTGGAGAACGGGACGTTCGTAAGCTCGACGCCGTCCGAATCGACTATCGTCCAGTTTCCCGACGGGAGGACGAGGTCTTCGCCGACGAAAAATTTAAATTTGGCCGTCGCCGGCACGTCGAACGTAGAGGCGTCGTAGGGATCGATAAAATAATAGCTCCTGACGCGGTACGCTCCGCCCGGATCGGTATAGTTGTAGCCCTCTATATAAGCGAAGCCGCCCGCCGCCTTGGTCGCCTTGTTGAGATAGCCCACCGACTGAAGGTTCCTGCTCGCGAAGCCGATAGTGAAATATACGGCTTTCCCGTCCGGCAGAACGGCCCTCAGGTGCGCGAAGCCTCCTTCGAGGTTCCACGAGGGGTCCGCGATTATGCCCCCGTAATTATAATCTATCCCGGAAATCGGCGCGTAGCCGTTGTCGTTCAAGAGGATCTGGTAACTTACGTTGCCCGAAAAGGCGTGCCGGACGTCCGGCGTCGCGTTGGTGAACGTGACCGCGGGAGAGGAAGGCATCGGGAAGCGCCCGCCGAAGTTGTTCAGATAGGGATCGAGCGCGGCGTGATTCCCGCCCGCCTCGGAATAGGTAAAAGGCACTCCCGGGGCCCA
>AGTN01052447.1_pt1 | contig 33588 bp, 28 predicted proteins | sample 314218 | NCBI WGS metagenome assembly AGTN01 (sample SAMN02954264, study PRJNA73603) | bioreactor metagenome | biome: terrestrial; feature: non-aerated bioreactor; material: poplar woody material; isolation source: poplar biomass | place: USA | collected 2006-12 | reverse complement strand
CAGTTCGGTCTCTATCTATCGTGGGCGTTAGAGATTTGCGAGGCTCCGACACTAGTACGAGAGGACCGTGTTGGACAGACCTCTGGTTTGCCGGTTGTGCCGCCAGGTGCATTGCCGGGTAGCTACGTCTGGGCAGGGATAAGCGCTGAAAGCATCTAAGCGCGAAGCCTACCTCAAGATTAGATCTCTTTATAAGGGTGGTTGTAGACTACGACCTTGATAGGCTGCAGGTGTAAAGGCGGTAACGTCAAAGCCGAGCAGTACTAATTGCCCGTAATCTTTTTTTCGAATGGAGTCCGTGTAATAAGAGGGTTTGACAAATATAGGGCGTTTTTTAAGTGTGTGTTGGGTAATGCAGCTTTTTGAAGTAGGCTTGCTTTTGTTTTTCATCATGTCATTTTTTAGAATAAAGAGCAAGGGCTTTTAGTAGACTAGAAACTAAAAGAGAAAAGCTGGAAGTGTATCCGTTTTTCGTTATTCACTCTTCACTCTTGAGAAATTAAGGTGGTTATAGCGTTGGGGCTCCACCTCTTCCCATTCCGAACAGAGAAGTTAAGCCCAATGGCGCCGATGGTACTGCAGATTTTGTGGGAGAGTAGGTAGCCGCCGTCTTTTACAATTACCCGACAGGATTTATTTCCTGCCGGGTTTTTTTATTGCTGTGAAACACTGTTTTTGACATAATACCTTATTGATACTGGGGGGCTTTTTTGATTGTTGTCGTCCTGTCCCCTTCCGGCCCGGCCCCGGCGCGCCGTTGTCCAACCCTGGATGCATGTATCCCCCCTGCCTTCTTTCCGAAGTAGGGATGGGCGACGGGGAGTTTTGTTCAACCTTGGCCTGGGGTGTTGACACATACCTCCCGGCCTTAAGGCGTTGCTAAGACTATCAGGGCTTCTTCAAAGATCGTTATCTTTTCCAATCCGCCCTCATGGACAATATAAGTGTTCTCGATTCCTACAGCGCCAATACCGGGTAAAACAAATTTAGGTTCCACGGCAACAGCCATTCCCGGCTCCAGAATCTCCTTGGAGCGTGCAGTGAGCACGGGAGGCTCATTTATCTCCAATCCTACGCCGTGTCCGATGAATTTCGCCTGCTGCGTGGTTCCCATAAAAAAGGGTTGCAGCCCGTTCTCTTTTGCTATTTCTTCGGCAAGCAGGTAGAGTTCGGAGCAGGGGATTCCGGCTTTGGCTGTCTTTTGGATGGCGTGATGTATGTCGATGGAAACCTGATGCGCTTGGTAGGCGATATCCGGAGCGTGTTCGATAACGAAAGAACGCGTTATATCGTCCATGTAGGGACGGTAATTGCCTGCCATATCCACCATCAGCGTTGTTCCGGGCGTAAGCAGCGTACCGTTCGCTCCCAGGGGTAGAAGGGGGGTTGCGCCTTTACCGCCGAGTGCGTAGTCGTATGGTGAGGCAGCCTGCGCATTATCGCCGGCTAATATGCTTCCCATAAAAAATATCCATATTCTCTCCGAAAGAACGGAAGATTCCCGCCGACCCGTGCAGACGCATTTGCCGTTCTATTTCTATCTGCAGCTCCAGGTCGGTCATCCCTGCACGGTATAAGGCGGGGATTTGCCCGTACACCTTGGCGTGAATATCGGCGCACTCCCGCATTTGGTCAAGTTCATATTCCGATTTTACTGCGCGGATTTTTCGTATTTCTCCCGAAACGTTGCCTACCTCCGGCATACCCAATGCTGTTTGCAGGCGTGTGGCGGAGCTGTAGGCAAGTACATCGCTCTCTAACAAAATGTGTTTGGGTTGCGGCAACCCTGCTTCGTGAAGCAGGCCGGGGATCTGTTCGGGTTTGCGGATCTGTTTCACCCTTTCATCCCCGATGTCGGAAGGGCGTCTCACAAACAACACCGGGTCACCTTCGGGAAGAACATACATATATCCGTCGAAGATAAATCCGCACAGCCAATATTGATTTACCGAAGAGGTAATGATGCCGGCGTCGGCCCGGGCATTGATAATAATTTGTTGCAGCTTTTTCAGCCTTATTTTCGTTTCTTCCTTAAAAAGATGGTTCATACAGATGGATTCATTTTAACACAAATATACGACATTCTCCTCACGTTCGGGGCGTCTTTAAAGGTCAAATCGGGGCATTTCCTCTAAAAAAACTTAATCGGGTTCATGAAATGTTACCTTTCATAAATGAGTTCAACCGCGGTTTCTTGATAAAAAAAAAAGATCTATCTTTACGCCATCAGTTATTCAATGAGGTGAGCGGAAGAATATTAATAGTAGAAGATGATCGCTCTTTCGGTGCCATGCTTCAGAAATGGTTCGAGAGAAACGGATTCACGGCAACATTATGCTCCGGAATGATAGCGGCTCAGGAGACCCTGTCCAAATCGGAGTATGAAGTTGTTTTGTCTGATCTGCGCCTGCCGGACGGCGATGGCATCATGCTTTTAACCTGGATAAATGAAAAGCGCCTGTCGATACCCGTGATTATCATGACGGGATACGGTGAAGTGCAAACAGCCGTTTCGGCGATAAAACTAGGGGCTTTTGATTTTTTGGAGAAGCCCATCAATCCGTCCGTACTTACACAAAAAATAGAAGCCGTTTTTGAAACATCACAAAAAGAGGTCCTTTCCCGCGAAAAACAGTTTTTGAAGCACAAACGAGACGGGGGAAGCCGGAAAATTATTGAAGGGAAAAGCCTGCTTTCCACTCAAATGTATTCTTATATTGATTTGGTTGCCCCTACCCAAATGGCTGTGATGATTGTCGGCGAAAGCGGAACGGGAAAGGAGCATGTGGCGCATATGATCCATACCAGAAGCGGCCGGTCCCATGGCCCTTTCATTGCGGTAGATTGCGGGAGTTTATCGATGGAACTGGCCCCAAGTGAGCTTTTCGGACATAAGAAAGGCTCTTTTACTTCTGCGATAGAGAATAAAACCGGTTTCTTTGCGGAAGCCAATGGAGGAACCCTGTTTCTTGACGAAGTAGGTAATTTACCGTATGGGGTTCAAATGCAGATGTTGCGTTCATTGCAGGAGAAAAAGGTACGACCGGTGGGTACCTCTACCGATATAGACGTGGACGTGAGGATCCTGGCCGCCACCAATGAGAATCTTGAGAAAGCCATCGTTCAGGGAAGATTCAGGGAAGACCTGTATCATCGTTTGAATGAGTTTATGATCAAGGTACCTCCCTTACGAGAGTGTGTGGAAGATATTTCACTGTACGCGGAGCATTTTAGGGAGGAAGCAAGCAGTGAGCTTGACAAACAGGTGACCCATATTTCTCCTGAAGCGCTGGTACGATTAGAACGGTATTCCTGGCCCGGAAATCTGAGGGAACTGCGTAATGTGATACGACGTTCGGTTTTGTTTTCGGTAGGAGACACCATTACACCCGACAGTTTGCCCATTTTATCCGATAAGAATACGGAACCGGAAAAAGAACCGGATGTATCTCTGACTGCAGAACCGGAAAAAGAGAAGGAGAAAATACTTAAAGCGCTTGAGAGAGTAAACGGCAATAAATCGAAAGCCGCTATTCTTCTACAGATAGACCGGAAAACGTTGTACAATAAAATACATCTCTATAATATCGATTTATAGATACTCTTTCCTTATGCCGTCAGCGAATTCCTTTATCTGAGCGATTGTTTCCGTTAAATCTTCTTTCCAATCGGGATAGGATGATTCTTCTTCTCCTCTTAAACTGTCCATTTTGCGTAACGTGCCGCAAAGATGATCCGCATCCAGCTGACTGAAAAAGGGATACATTCTGTGGCACAGCTGCTGAGCTTCTTTAAACTCCCCTTTTTTAATGATTTCCGTTAAGGCTTCCCTGTCTTTATAGGAGGATTGGGCAAACCCGACTAAAATACTCTTCACGGCTTTCTCATCATCGCCAAACAAAGAGGCAAGCTTAGGAAATTTCTCCTGCAAAGAGAGTTCTCTTTTTCCCTGCGGTTTTTTTCGCGAAACCTGATTTTGTGCTTCAGGAATATAAGGTTGTTTATCAGAAATGTGAGATTTTTTGTCAGAAGAAGCGTTAGATTTTTTGTCAGAAATGGGGTGCTCTTTGTCAGAAGTGTCAGATTGTTTATCAGAAATGGGGGATTCTTTGTCAAAAACGTGAGGTTGTTCTTCCGAAGCGTGCGTTTCTTCTTCAGAAACAGGTACCCTTTTTTCATGAGTTCCTTTTTCCGCAACATAAGACTCTTCGCCTGCATCACCAAGCATTTCTTCAGAGACGCGAGATTTTTCTTCGGAACCTCGGAAGCCTTCCCTGGAAATCGTTTCGATAAGTTTATGCATTTGAATGGGTTTGGTAATAAGTCCTGTGAACCCTTCCGAAACAGCCCTTTCTGTTGTATACTCGCCGTGGGCAGTCATCAGCCAGATGGGTATTCCTGAATCTGTTTTTCGTATTTCATGCAGGATATCCGTTCCGGTAATGTTTGTCATCTGCATATCGGTGAGTACGATATCGAATAAGGAAATAAGGCGTAAAAAACCCTTTATATCCCTACTGTCGCTGCACAGCTTTACCTTGTATCCTTTCTGTGTCAGAAACTCCTTCATCATAGCTCCCAGCGAGACATCATCTTCAAAAAGAAGCACTTTGTTATATCGCCTGCCTTCGCGTTCGGAATCTTCCTTCTTCTCTGGCGGAGATATACTCTCTCTCTGCCGGATAGGTAGCTTTACTGTCACACATGTGCCTTTCCCTTTTTCCGATGTCAGCACGATACTCCCTTTCAGCGTATCTACCAATCCTTTCGTAACATACATCCCGAATCCGCTACCTTCGGTCTTTACCGGATTTTTTATACGGGAGAAAGGGGTGAAGATCTTCTGAATATCATCAGCATCCATCCCTATGCCGGTGTCCGTAATAGTAAAAACAAGCTGTTGCTCTTGCTGCAGTCGGATACAAACGCTTCCCTGCGGCGTGTACTTTACCGCGTTCGAGATTACATTAACGAGTATCTGTTTGAGGAGGGTGTAATCTGTTTCGACAAAAAACGGAGAAGGGGCGTGATTCTCAAATTCCAGCGCCAACCCCTTTTCCTCCGTGAAAGGTTGAAACATATTGACGATATCTTCCATCATTTCAATCAGATTGAACCTGCTGAAATATAAAGTACCCGAATTCCTTTCCAGACGAGAGAATTCAAGTAAATTTGTAAGCATGCTCAGAATATGTTTTCCCGAGTTTTGAGCGGATTGCAGTTGTCGTTTTCTATCTTCCGTTGCATCCTCCGAATCCCACATTTCCATATAACCCATGATGGAACTGAGGGGTGTTTTAATATCATGGGATACCGATAATAGCAATTTGTGGCGGCTGTCTATTAAATCTTCCGTCAATTGTTTCTCTTTTGCCAAATCACTTCTGGCTTTCTGCCCTTTGTTCAGATCGTCTATGATGAAAAAAATGATAATGAGAATTAAAAGTATGGAAAGCGCACCCACGATAAGGGAAAAAGTAAAGATTTTTTGTGTGAGCATTTCGCTGTTGTCGATGCCTTGTCTTGTTGTTTGCAAGGCTTCATTGTAGAATTGAGTTATAAGCTGAGAAATGCGAAGGGAAATATTTTGCTCGGCAAATACAAGTTGGCGCACTTGTCTTTCTATTCTCTCTATTTGAGAGGAATAGGTTCGGGATGCCTCTTGCGTGATATTTTTAAGATCGGCATACATTATGGTATCTACTCTCGACGTGGATCGAGCTTCCTGTTCCGTGTGTACAATCGTTATGGTGGTGTCCGGCGCGTATTTCGGATCAAAAAGGTTTCTCAGGCGGCCCCAGAAGTCTTTTTGTCGTTTCTCCACCAATGTGGTGTCCTGGTTGGTGGTAACTACGATGGAGTCTTGAATGATGTCGTCGTAGGTTTCAATCTTTTTGTCGAGTTCAATTAAGGGATTTTGCGTTCGGAATTGCCTTATTAACCTGTTTACGATAATGTTCTTCTCTTGTAATAAAGAATCGATATCTCCCAATAATGCATCGTCTTCGCTTTCGAATGATGCCCCCTTAATGGTAAGTATTTGTCGCGATATATCCGTATAGATGGAGTCGTACTGATGCTGAATTTTTTTTGGGGAGAGGCCAGATACATGTTCAATATATCTTGAGCGTGCTGTACGGAAACAATGAGTTGGTTGCTGTAAGATAAGACTCTATAGGAATCGTCCATCGCTTCTTTCTGCGCATCAATGTTTTTCTTAAGCGTATACGAATAGACGAATAGCCCTATAAAATACAGGATTATCACAAGAAATATTAATCCTATTTTAATTCGTATCCGGTGCTCCGGAGAATTCCCCGATTCCATTATATTTTTCTTTTTCATACGATCGGTTTATTTCTTTCTTTTCTTTGCGGTGTATGGACTTTTTCCTTTTGCTTTGCCCTTTTTTCTTCGAAAACGTCAAATATACAGGATATATTTCAATTATAACACATGAGCACACCGTGTGGTTTGCATCGTGGGGTGTGGATTTATATCGCTAAAGTGTGGAATTTTTCCACAACTTCCACAGCCTTTCCACAACAAACGGGTTGGCACGAGGATTCTTTTTATCGGGTTAAGTGGTTTATTTCCAGGATTGGTATGATGTTTTTTCTGGGGTTGCAGTTGGTTTAGCATCATATTTGATCAGTAATAGTAGACGTTGACTCGTCGAATAAAAAAGTTAGAACAATAATTCGATTAGTATTTATTTTTTAAAATTTTATCATTATGAAAAAAGTTATTTTATTAGTCGCCGTAATCGCAGGTATTATTGCCATGGCGAATATACAGGACGTAAAAGCAGTGAACGAGCAACCAGCAATTACAATAATTTTGGGTGACGATGGTTTTGTAGATGTGAAATTAGAAAACCTGAGTGCCGAAGTTCAGGCATCGATCAATGCTCTTACGGAGGAATATGATGTAAATGAGTTGAAATACAACGCAGAAAAACAACTCACAAAAGTTAAATTGACAAAGAAAGACGATCAGTCTAAGAAAACGATTTATTTTGATGCAGAAGGCAAGGAAGTAGAAAAGGATCGTGCCACAGAAAACGAACCTCAGAGAATAGAACAGGAACAACAGCCATCGGCGGAAATGTCTTACGGTATGCAGGACAATGGTTTCGTGAGCATTAAATTCGAAGATTTGAGTGAAAAAGTCCAAGAAGCCGTTCGTACCATTGCCAATGACTACGAGATTTCTTCTCTTCAATACAATAGTGAAAAGAAACTGACCGAAGTAAAGGGAACCAGTAAAGAAGATCAGTCGGAAAGAATATTCTACTTAGACGAAGAAGGGAAAGAAGTGAGCTTGGATACCGCTCCGGAACAAACAGAAGCTGAAGCTCCCATGTTGTTCTAAAAGATTAGAGACGAACTGCACTATCGCACCTCTATATATTTTCTTAGTTAACACATACTTCTTATAATAACTGAGAATCCCAACCGCCCTCTTTATGTGATATGAAAGAGGGCGGTTACTTTTGGCTAACGACGATCTATGCTATTTCGGCGACCACAATGTAAAACAAGCCTTATACCCATTTGAGGCCTTTTTTAATGGAACGGGTTCTCTATTTTGTAGGAGTAATACCTTTAACTTGCGGAAAATTTCAAATCTTCACTTCCGTCTATTGAAGAAATAGAAAGGGAATTGAATCAGGAGGACGAAAAACAATAAAAGAAACAAACGAACAGATATAGACGAATAAGAAAACAAATTTTATGAGTAAGTAGGCAAGAATATGCCAACTTCAAACAACGAATAAAAGAGTGGATGGAAACCATTTATTTTTACTATAAAAAAGACCACAGTAAAACATATTGCTTGAATCTGAAATAGAGTTGTTGAAGAAAAGATTTATACCTATTTATTATCCCTAAAACATACGAATCATCTTCAAAAAATCATTATTTTTAGGTATTGCCGGATTTATTTTAAAGGATTAACTTTGACCTAAGTTATTATGGAATAATGTATCATAAATTGCTCCAACATGGAATTTTATTCGCATTAGTAAGCATTTATCATGTTGTACATGATAATAATATTTTAAGAATAACTGGAATCGGGAGAAAATTATGGCAAAGATCCTTTATATAAATACGGTATGTGCTAATTGCACAAGACACTCTGAATATGAGACAAGGCTGGATTGTTTAGATCTGGCAAAAAAAGAGACATTCAATATTTTCAGGCTTTTAAACATCCCTATGGATGAACAGAATATTTTAGTTCAAACCATTAATCAAGAAAACACCTGTTGGGATAATTTTAAAGGAATACTGTCTAAGTTTATCCGTAACGAAAGCGACTAATTTTAATGAACATTTTCGTTAAGCAATACGAGCAGAAGGCAAACTTGTTTGCATTATGCCGTTGCGAGAAAATGACTAAATTTATTGAACAATTTTAAACTAAATAATTATGTATGTAGTTTCACGTAACATGAAGGTCGGAAAAGATATTTCTAGGTCTGTTATAGAGGAATTTTCCGCCCCTTCTGTGATGAACAGGGCAGAAGGGTTTATCCGTCGTGAAGTGTTGGTTAATACGGAGACGGAGGATTTTAATAGTATAAAAGTACTTTATTACTGGAAAGATAAAGATTCTTTGAAGAAATGGCATGCGAGCAAAGAGCATAAAGAAATGCATGTACAGAGGAAAAATTCAGGGAAAAGCCAGACAGATCGTACATCTTTAAATATGACCTTTGAAGAGTTTGAATTAGTAGCAACGTTAAAAGCAGAATAATGAAATAATGGTTTCTGCGGTAGTCATTACAAAAAATGATATCGCTGGAAAGCCTTTCTTCCCCATATAATTCCCGGGATTAATGAGGACGGTTGTTTGGCTATAATATGCATCGAAGCTTCATTGAAGCCTTTTATGACGAATTCGGCTTAGCTGATGTGATGATTGTTTGTTTCACTGAAGTCAATATCGTTATTTTCCGGAATACAATAGACAATCAGTCAGTATGTACGAATTGATATGTAATTGTTAGGCATTGGCGGGCATCAAGGCGTAGCCGATGAGAGAATCGTTTGTTCCGGTAACATCATCGTACTTGTTTTTTACAAAAATATTACTTCTGGACAGTGTTCACAATCCTTTAAAATTGGTACTTTCTTTAAGAAATGTCATAATTATCATTATATTGTTTCCTGTTTTTGAGCGACCACACAAAGCCATCTCCCGTTTTCATGGCCATAGGACTCAACGGAAGAGAAACCTGCTTCGGAAAGAGCCGATGAAAGCTCTTCTTTCGTATATACATTTAAATTCAGGAGCTTGATCCATCTTTCCGATTTTACCGGATCGTGCATTTCGTTGCAAATAAGAAGCCGGCCTTTATCTTTAAGCACCCGTCTGACCTCTTTGAAGTCGTTGATTATATCGGGCCAGAAATAAACGGTTTCGAAAGCAGTAACAATATCGAATTGCCGGTCATCAAAGGGAAGCGCCGAAATATTCCCTTCGATAACTTCCGCCTTTCCCTTGCCAATAGCCTTTTTATTCAGCCTGCTTGCTTTCTCGACACTTGCCCGCGAATAATCCAGACCGAATACTTTGCCGTTCCTGATCCTGTTCAACAGATTATACATGTTCTTCCCGCCGCCGCAACCCACATCTAGTGCCACAGCGTTGCCGGCTATTTCGATATGGGACAATCCCCATAGTGACATCTTGTTATGTCCCCAATTCATCAGATTGAGTATAATGCGTCCTCCGAGACTTTTTTGAGGTTTGCGGGTATTTTCAAAAAACTTTTTCATACGATTAAAAAGTTAGACACAAGGGTCAGGAATCAAGACACAAGATATTTTTAATTAAGAGGAAACATAAATTTTCTATTAATTACACATTGCAATTATATCTTTTTATGTATGTTTAATTGATATAGAAATGTACTACCCAGGGTGACATTTTTTCTTTGATTGCTTTAAAATGACGGAAATACGAGAACGGGCGCATCCGTTTGGGATAAGGGTCGATGAAAGACATTTTCTGTCTCAGCTTCAGGGCAGAGTGTATACTCAACAATTTATGCCAATCGGCAAGATTCAATCCCCACGGCATAGGCGGCGCCTTATAGTTTTTTGTAACGTACATGCCTTTCATGGTTTTTGCCGAATACCATTCGGGTATCATATCGAAAATAATTTCACTTCCCGGGAAGTTGTTTGCTATTTGTTGGAGAAGCCTTTTGCTTTCGGTTTCGGTAAAATACATGATTACTCCGCTCAAAAGAAAAAACACAGGTCTCCCTTGGGGGATCTGTTCCATCCACGTAAAATCGAGGGCTGAACACGGAATTGTTTTTATTCTATCATTTGCAGGCAAAAAACGATTCCGTACATCAATTGCTTCGGGCACATCAATAGAAAACCAGTCCAATAAACCGTTATCCACCCGCCAGAACTGTGTATCAAGTCCTTCACCCAACGAGACAATCGTCCCTTCCCGATTTTCTTCGAGCCAAACTTTCAGCGCGTCGTCAAATACACGCGCCCTCAGCGGATGTCCCGCAGACGGTTTACCGAAATTACGCGCATAGTCGTAATCTATACTCTTCAGCACTTTAATTGAAAGCGGGTCATCAATAAGCTTATCTTTTCTTTTCTGTTCGTATGCACGGTTATACAGGGGCCAAAGCATTGTTTCGGGAACACCTGTTAAATTTATTTTGTTCATCTTTCCTTGATTGATTTACAAACCTTCTTTCCTTTTTTGAACGTTGTCTTTACGGAAACGCCGTCCATCACAGTGAGCCCAACCGGGCTATCCATTGTTTCTTCTGCCATACTAATTTATTATTAGAGGTTATATCCGTTCGGGATAAAAATTCCATTCACTGTTCTGTTCCTTTAGCGGTAAAAGCTGAGCATCAATGGATAGTTATAATATTTTACAAAAATACCGACCCTGAACAGTGTTCACAATCCCTTAAAATTGGGATTTTTTTAAGAAATGTAATCACTTATGAGGATAGACGAAGCTTTATCGGTAATATCTACAAAAAAGTCAAAGACCCTAATTTAATAGGAGCATTAAGCGGTCATAAAGAGAGAAGTAAGGCTTTTGCCCGATACCGAACTATTGACGATGATATGAAAAAAGAATTAATCGGTATGTTGGAATAAATAAGTACATTTGTGTGAAACTTCAGAACGTAATATGATTACCAGAGATGAAATAAAGGTACTATTGAAAACAGGTGGTTGTCAAAAATGGACACAATGACTATTTAAGTCTTGGTGCAGAAAGTGGTGCAGATGAAGCAAAAAGTGGAGCAGAAAACATAGGACATGATACAGATCGTGATACAAAAAATGATACAGATAAATTGACTTCACGAGAGACTGAAATCGTTTCACTAATAATAAAAAATAATTCTATATCAAGGAGGACAATAGCCCAAAAGTTGGGAATAGGTATATCAACAGTTTCGTGAGATATAGATTTCCCTAATCACACTCTTGAAGGTTGGAAATGGCAAGATCCCTAAAATCCCTTGGAGAGAACAATGAATTATTGTATATACTGATAACTCTGTATATATTGAAACGAAAAATATAATTGAATTACATCAAACTTATTCAAAAAAGCCGACATAGTACGGAAACGGAGAGTTAAATCAAAACATTAAATTATTCTTATATTATTTTTTTTCTCAATTTTTGTCCTTCGTTAAAAGATAAAAACCTGATTTTCAGCTGAAAATAAGGTTTTCTGAGTACCCAGATCCGGGGTCAAAATAAGTAAATTTGACCGAATTTGACTCTATTGATACTCAATAAAAATTCCTTCTTATTGACTGTAAATTAAATATTTACTGATAATTCTTCCTTTAATCTCATTTAACCAGATTGAGCCATTTTTAGCACGTGTGGGGAAAATGTGGGGAAAGTTTGGAGAAAAGATTACCTTTGCAAATATACAAAAAAACAGTTTAGCTATGAAAGTTATTTTTGTTGTAAAGAAGAAGGTGAAGCGTAATGATTTAGAATCACAAGCAACAATTTATGTCCGCTTGCGGGATGGTCGGGCAATTGACCTAATGGCTCCGACAGAGTTTTCTATTAATCCTAATCTTTGGGATAGCGATGGAGAACAAGTAAAAAGTAAGGTGGTTTGTAGTGATGAGTTCCGCAATAAAATAAACGATGGTTTACGTAAACTAAAATCATTTGTAGAGACAGAATATCAATCTGCATCCAAAGAAGATGTTTCAACAGAGTGGTTAAAAGAGGTAGTGGACAAATATCATCACCCCGAAAAATACAAAACGGAAGAGGAAATTCAAGCCGAAACTAAACCTACTTTTGAACAACTGTTTAATAGGTTTTTGATAGAGCATAAACTTTCGGAAGTTAGAAAGAAAAATTTCCGTGTGATAAAACGAGCTTGTTTACGTTACGAATTATATGTAAGAGAAACAAAACGTGGGCAAAAATCTTTCATTTTGGATATAGATAATGTAACACCTGATACTTTACGTGATATTTGGAATTTCTTCGAGAATGAACATGAATATTATGAATTATATCCGGCGATTTATGAACAGATCCCGGAAAAGCGGAAGCCTAAACCAAGAGGTGAAAATACGCTTATAGATTACTTCTGCCGAATAAGAACGTTCTTTCTGTGGTGTTATGATGTAAAATTAACTGATAATAAACCATTCGATGACTTTCATATAGAGGAATGTGTTTATGGCTCTCCGGTATATCCAACATTGGAAGAAAGAGATCAATTGTATGAGGCTGACTTTTCAGATGATAAAGAACTCGAAACCCAGCGTAATGTTTTTGTTTTTCAAAGCCTAATTGGAAGTAGAATCGGCGACTATTATCGTATGAAGAAACATCATGTGATTAATGATGCCATCGAATACATCGCACGAAAAACAAAAGACGGTCGTCCGGTGACAGTCAGGGTTCCGTTAAATGAAAAGGCTAAAGCTATTCTGGCTAAGTATAAGGATTGTGAGGGTGATAATCTGATGCCTTTTATTCCCGAACAAGAATATAATAAATTCATAAAAAAGGCTTTTAAAAGGGCCGGACTCACCCGGATGGTTACGCTTTTAGACCCTCTTACGAGAGAAGAGGTCAAAAAGCCTTTAAATGAAATAGCCAGTAGCCACATGGCTCGGAGGACATTCATTGGAAATCTCTATAAAAAAGTAAAAGACCCGAATCTTATCGGATCATTGAGTGGACACAAGGAAGGGAGTAAAGCATTTAATCGTTATCGTGATATTGATGAGGAAATGAAAAAAGAATTAGTAAATTTGTTGGATTAAAGATTTGGCAGACAGGCAAAATTAATATAGCATATGAGTACTGATTTAATTAAAGATTCGGAATTTAAACAATGGCTTAAAGATTTGAAGGGTCGCATTCGTCAAAGCCAGTTGAAGGCTGCGATAAAAGTCAATTCCGAGTTGTTACATCTATATTGGGATTTAGGAAGAGATATAGCAATTCGTAAAATGGATGCCATTTGGGGTAGTCGATTCTATGATAATCTTAGTAAGGAGTTGAAAACGGAATTTCCTGACATGAAAGGTTTTTCAAAGACAAACTTAAAATATTGCAAATATTTTTATCAACTCTATTCCCTGGATGATCGAACTGGTCAGCAACTTGCTGACGAAACAAATACTATAACTCATAAGACAACTCAAGATATTGTAAAAGAGAATGATATAATTCGTCAGCAAGCTGCTGACGAATTTATAGACAATCCCTTATTTATGATTCCTTGGGGACATCATATGTATATTATTGATAAATGTAAATCTGTACATGAAGCACTATTCTATGTTCAAAAGACTATTAAGAATGGATGGAGTAGGGCTATGTTGATGAATTATATTGATGCAGACCTGTATAGTGCACAAGGTAAAGCCATAAATAACTTTGACCGGCTATTGCCGGATGTTCAAAGCGATTTGGCGAAAGAGACTTTAAAAGATCCATATAATTTTGATTTTCTTACCCTGACTGAAAATTATAAAGAAAAAGAACTGGAAGATGCCTTAATAGCTAATATTACGAAGTTTTTATTGGAACTTGGACAAGGCTTCGCCTATGTAGGGAGGCAATATCCAATACAAATTGGGAATAAGCTGCGGAACATTGATTTATTATTCTATCACTTGGAATTGAGGAGCTATTTAGTTGTGGAACTGAAAGTTAGTGAGTTTGAGCCTGAACATGCCGGGAAACTTGGATATTATATATCTGCAGTCAATAACCAACTCAAAAAAGATACAGATAACCCTACAATCGGATTGCTTATCTGCAAAAAGAAGGATAATATAGAAGCTCAATACTCATTGGAAAGTAGTAGTCAGCCAATAGGTATTTCTGAATACACATTCTCTAAATTCGTGCCGGAAGATTTCAAATCCTCGCTTCCTTCTATTGAGGAAATTGAAAGAGAATTGAATCAGGACGATGAAGAAGATAAGGGGAAAAACGAATAGGTATAGATATGGGCCAACAGGAATTTGACGACTTTAAGCAACGTATAAAAGAATGGATAGACACGCATCTGGAGGAATACGATTGCTTTGAAGAGACAATGAACCGGAAAGACAATGCCGGTTATCGGAAAATTCTTAGAAAGGCTTTTTCCCTTGTCCCGAAATACCGGAAGCTGCTTAGGCAAAAAGTTAACATATGTATTATATTGATAATAATATAATTGCATTTTCTGTATCGAAAAATCCGCCCGTAAGCGGTTTTTTCTATTTTGTATCAGCGGATATCGGATTATTGTCCTGCTCTTTTTCTGTTTCTGTCCGTTTTTTTGCTTTCTCCATTTTTTTCTTCTCTTTCCGGGCTTTATCATCCGCTATGATATCTTTCAGAGAACGGATAAAGGTAGGTTCTTCACGCTTAAACCGTTTGAAGTATATTTCCTCAATGAATTATGGCAGGGGCGCTTTCCATGTTTCCTGCCCGTGGTTGTCAATCTTCTCTAACTTGTCCGGATTTAAGCCCAATTCCCGCGCCATTTGTATATGTTTATCGGACAGCTTGTGTTGCTTTTGAGCAGCACCCCATTTCTCTATTTTTACGGCCATAAAACTAAAAATTCAGTCTGTAAAGGTAATCATTACCGGCAGATCAAACTTAAAACTCAAAGGGAAATCCGCTGTTATGTCGGCTTTTATGGGTATTTTTGTGAAATACAGCATTTCATGCTTATTCAGGCATATTTTCGTATGCAATATTTTTTTAAAGCAAATCGATTTCAAAAATGAAAGCAGTATGAATGACGGTGAAATAAGTGAATTGTTGGCTTCAATTTTTTTATCGAGGAAGACGGATCAAGGCTACCTTTTTAAAACAGTGCTTATCGGAGGTAAATATCCATCGATTGATTTATATGCAGAAATATTGGGTGACAACAGCCCTAAAAACTATTGCTTTTTTCAAGTAAAATCCACGATTCAGGGATATACGAAGAGGGATAACAGATTATTGGTTCAAATAACAAAAGATAAATTGAATCGGTTGGCAAACTTTAATGCACCTACATATTTAATTGGGATTGATTATAAAGAAGACGATCCGTTTTCATCCATTGCTTATGTTGCCGCGATCAGGGGTGAATACACAAGAGGTCTTCCAAGCATGCCTACCCACCATGTTTTAAATGAGGAGAATTTGATACAACTTAAGAATGAAATTGAGGCATTTTGGCAGGGAACAAATACTTTTGGAAATAAAAATAGGACAAATTCAATATTTGATTTATGAAAAATATTCAAGATATTCAAAATTGGCGGGCAGATCAAATTGTTAAATTATTTGTGCTCAATTCGGGGATTCTAAGTATCGCTGAAAACTATCTAAATATTGATGACAAATTAGACTATATTGGAATTTACAAGGACAACCCGCAAATCAAATTTGGGATAGGAATAAAAGCGACAAAATACACTCAATCCGAAATAAATAAGAAATACACCATTACTCAAGCGAACATAGAACTTCCTATCATTTATTTTTTCATTGACTATGATAAAGAGGCCGGTTTTTTTCGATTAACAAACAATAGAACTTATACAAGTACATTGATACAAATGGAAAAAGAGAAGTTCAATTTTGAAATAAACAAATATATAAATACCTATTATAGATAGATTTATCATCAGTTGTCAGGGTGAAAGAATAAATTTTATTAGAGATTACATCATGTGGAATTATTTTTATATTTTAAAGAGGCCAAAGTGAATAAATTTTCACCCTGTTAGATATGTGGTTCAAGCAAAAAATTATTTTACAAAAGATAGGGTAAAAATCGTTTAGTCGAGATTATATTTATAGAAAAATCAATCCTTATGATCGATAATTTTTACAATAGAATAGAAGCTGAATATGAGGTTGGAGGAAATTCATGGCATTTCTTTTCTGATTTAAACGATTTATCTGAAGAAGATAGAGTTATCGTTAGGTATGAATTTCTTGCACTAAATAATTTTAAAGCGGATTCATTTAAGACAGAAATCGATGAAGAAAGGAAGCCTTTAATAGATTACCTTTCCCATAGGATTCAAAGCGCTGAAAACCAGCATTTGTTGGCAAAATATAATCATTTCTTACTCTATCTTACCAGAAATAACTCTTATGTGTCCGAAGCAATAGGAAGTTACCAAAAAGTATTGGCTTATTATCTTTCACTTCATGATCAAGATTCTAACACTCTTCATTTTTCAGATATATTAGAATTGATTATTTCGCTCAGTATAAAGTATAAAACTAATATTAATGAGTTAAAAACTCAAATTAACATGTATCTAAACGATATTTCCTTATCTCCAAACGTTAAGGTTTTCATTTTTGAAAAAATCGGTGGTGAGAAATATAAATTATTCAAGAGTAGTGAATTATCAGGTTATCCGCAGTTATGTATCGACTTAGCCACTATTGAGAGTGATGTTAACATAAAAGAACGACTATTGAGGATGGGTGTTCTTTTCGCTCAAAAAGCATCCGTTAAGGAAATGTGCAAGTTGGCGAATGAGATGTTGGGTGATTTGGAATACCGACATATACAACCAATAGACGAGAAAAATATTGCTATTTCTCATATGAATGAAAATTACTATAAAGCCATAATAAACCATTATAGACTGGCTGGACAGAAGAAAAAGCTTGCAAAGGCAATTAAAGAATTTGAAGAAAACAAGAGACATCATAAATACATCAAATTTCAATCCAAGATTTCCTTGAAAAATGCACAACAAGTATATGATTTGGTTAATGAGTATTTAGAAGATATATTGGAGGACACTCCAGAGGTTCTTATTTTTAAATTATGTCTTGACAACGGAGGATTATCATTTCCTCCTTATGAAAGAATAAAAGAATCAGTTAAACAGCAAAAGAGCGATACTGTTCACCTTCAATATTTTGCTCCAAAATTAAATGACTTTAATAATAATACAACTTCCGTTTCACACGAGAAATTACAGGAGCATCAATTCTATCAGGTTTTCCTTCAAATCATACATTACCATTTGTAACGGAACTGCTTACACGTGCTATTAATAAAGGGAAACTAAATTATTCCAAGTTGAAGAAAACATTATTAAAAACGGCCTTTGGAATAGAATTTGACTTTGTTAGAGCTGAATCTACATTAAAATATACATGGTTCTCCCTTGTAGATATTGGTCTTTTGGAATTTTTCAAACAATTCAAAAGAGCAATTAACCAAAAGCAAACTGATTGGAGGTTCACGATTGATTTTCTGACTCCTAAATTCGAAGCTATTCTAAGGGATATTGTAGAAAATGCAGGAAGTGAAGTAACAAGAGTAAAAGATAATGGTGATACTGAACTGATGAGTCTGGAAGAACTTTTTAAATCTTTGGTTATTTCTAACGTATTTAATGATGATGATCTTTTCCTGTTTAGGCATACATTTACAAAAGTGGGTTATAATATTCGTAATAATGTAGCACATGGATTATATAAATCCTGTGACTATACTTTATCAAAGGCTATTCTCGTTTTCCTATGTATTATACGATTAAATAAAATAATCGTATATATAGCTAAAAATAGCAGCAAATAATAACTGTCCAACCATCCATAGCACCTTTTAAAGAGGATTTTTTGCTTTTTTCTCCCATAAAGCCCTATGTCGTCGCTCATGAAAAAAAGAAGTGGGCAGGAAAAGATTTCACCCGTCATTATCCTAAATAATTTAGATTTCGTTTTTCAATTGACCCTTCTGGAGTGTTTTTTATAAGCTGTGTGGTTCATCAAAACGGACTTTTAATTTGTTTATATTTACAGCTTCGATAACTCCTGTAACCATTAAACCGGTGAAAATGCACTTGCATCATTTCCCTATCAGGTTGTTATTTACTTCTACTGTTTGCATATTACTTTGTTTTATAGTGCTTTAAAATCAAGACTTATCAATCCTTCATCAAGGTCATCGTACAAATCATTAAACCTGTCCTGATACTTTTCATAGAAATGACCGTCCTCGTCAAACATCTCATCGCAGGGTATTACGAACTCCTGTTCAAGTAGTATCTCTGCCACCTGAGAGATAATTTCCATTTGAAGGCTGTTTGCATCGTCTGGGATTAGGGATATTATACCTTCCCGGTACTGGATGTATTGATGTAAAATGAAATGATCGTTCTTATCAAGCCTGTTAAGGACTTTCTCACTATCTATGTGCGAGATTACCTCCTTATCTTCCATTAATTCGCAGAGTCTAATCACAACCAGATTGATGCGGTTATGAGAGGAGGTGTTATTTGGCTTCACTAAACTTAAATTGATATTTCTATTCATAATTTCTGACATTTTTTTAATGCGTATGATGAACCGGAGTATGTTGATTTGCTTCGTGGGCTACATCAAGGTACTGTTTGAAACTGATGCAAGATTTTGACGAAAAATACGCTCGCCGGGACGGACAGAGGAAGATTTTCCGGCAAACGCTGTGCGCATGACCTTGTAGAGTTTCAACAGAAATTACCTTTGCCCGCGATACAAATCGACAAAGAAACCCGGTTCAGTACGTCTAAGCGAAAAGGGAAGAAATTATGGTAACTACATACATTTCCCTTTCGGCATATTGTCTTACAATGCAAGTGTTGTTAGGCTATATGATGAAAGGAGGAAGAAAAATACATTCAGATTAAAGGTTAAACTAAAAATAGTGAGGCTTTCCGTTTGTTTTAAACAGAATGAAACGGAGTGGAATGGCAGGTTTAAAACAGACGGTATGCCGCAACCAGGAAAATAACAAAGACGGTTGGTAGGAATTTGTCGAACTTGTTCGCAATTCTACCATCGGTCTTTGTCTAAATTAAATTGATATCACCTGTAACTAATACCATGAATTGTTCTTTTTTGAAGTAGATTTTTTATATACGATATGGAGAATGGAACTGAAATTGGTTAAAAATAAATAATTTCGATGTGATTTTTTTTTTGCAGATGTGGGGAAAATGTGGGGAAAATTTCCAAAAGAAAAATCCTAACTGATTTATTATCAGCTAGGATTTAGTTATCGAAGTACCCAGAGCCGGGATCGAACCGGCATGGAAGTGAATCCACTGGTGTTTGAGACCAGCGCGTCTACCAATTCCGCCATCTGGGCATATCGTAGAAAAGTGAGTGCAAAAGTACACATATTTTTGAGATTACAAAAGTTATCATCTTTTTTTATGCAGTCAGTCTTGTTTTTTTGTGGTGCATTCCGTTTTGTTTTGTATCTTTAAGGGTAAAACAGCGGATGCACCAAACAAATTAACACGAAAAGTGTTATTTATACAAGGGAGATCGCTTTTTTATCATCCACAAGAACCATTTAGAAATTCATTTTATTCAACAAATATAATCTTAGTAATGAGAAACAGTAATAATTATTGTGTAATTATGAGTGGCGGTGTTGGAAGCCGCTTTTGGCCCTTTAGTAAAGAGAATAAACCCAAACAATTTCTTGATTTTTTCGGAACGGGACGGTCGTTATTGCAAAGCACTTTCGACCGCTTCAAAAAAATAGTTCCGGTTGAAAACATCTATATCGTTACCAACGACGCATATGCCGAGATGACAAAGAAGCAATTGCCGGAGTTGAAAGAGAATCAGCTCTTACTGGAGCCGATGAGACGGAATACAGCGCCTGCAATAGCTTTTGCTGCGTTCAGGATAAGAGCGGTCAATCCGGAAGCGAATATTATCGTAGCCCCGTCCGATCATCTGATTATGAAGGAGGATCAGTTTGTGGCGGATATGAAAAATGGATTGGAGTTTGTAGATAAAAATCCGTTTCTGCTTACGTTGGGAATAACGCCCAGTCGTCCCGAGACCGGCTACGGCTACATTCAGGTGAACGAAAAGGAACTGGGAGGCATCCACAAAGTGAAAGCGTTTACCGAAAAACCCAACCTCGAATTGGCGAAGAAATTTGTCGATAGCGGCGAATTTGTGTGGAACTCAGGTATTTTCCTGTGGAATGTGAATAGTATTATCGATGCCTTCAAAAAATACCTTCCCGATATTGTTCAAAAATTCAACGAAGGAAAAGAGCTGTTTAATACACCTGCCGAAAAACAGTTTATTGATACCAGTTTCCCTTTTTGCCCCAATATTTCCATTGATTACGGCGTGTTGGAAAAAGCCGATAACGTATATGTAAACATTTCCAATTTCGGCTGGAGCGACCTTGGAACGTGGGGATCACTGCATGAAATTTCGAATCGTGACGAGAACAATAATGCCAGCCTCCACTGCCAGACGTTGTATATTGAAAGTAACGACAATATTGTAGCCATGAATGATAATAAACTCGTTGTCCTGCAAGGACTTGAAGATTATATCATAGCGGAATCGGATAATGTTCTGATGATTTGTAAAAAAAGCGAAGAACAGCGCATCAAACATTTCGTGACGGATGTGAAATTCCGTTACGGAGATAAGTATGTGTAATTTCTAAAAGCTCCTGTGCAACAAAAAGGGAAGGGTTCGGCTGTTAAGTTAAGCCGAACCCTTTCTTCACTATAAAAACGTATGCAACACAAGACTCTCTGTAAAAGGCTTTGTTATACTCCTGCTATTTAGTCTGAATAGGTAATCAGATACAGATTGAACGATGTAGGCTCTACATCCGACTGCAACAGTGTTCCGTTCATTATAACTGTTGATGATGTAGGTACGATAACATCCGGATGATCCAGGGTGTTTTCCGCGTCTTGTCCTCCCTTCAGTTGAATAGCCTCTACTTCAGGCTGAATCCGCATTTTACCCTTTAATCCTTCCAGACTAATGCTGATATTTTTGTTTTCTTCAGAAACATTGCTCAGTTTCACGATGATCTCTTTCTTGCTGGTATCTATCACTGCCGAAGCATATAGCCCCTCTTGTCCTGTAAGCGGTTCTTTATTCCGGGTTAACGGTAGCACATTCGTTCCGGCATGGTGAGCATACAGCTTTTGTACGTAATAGTTTGGGGTGCGCACCAAACAAAGGTTGTCGAACCAGATCAAGTCGGGGCGCCACTGCCATGCATCCACATGCGCTAATAAAGGTGCATAGGTTGCCATGTGAACTATATCGGCATTTCGCTCAAGCCCCGTCATAAAGGCCGCTTCGCTAAGCGCCGACTCAAAGTTGTTTTTCCTGTTCTTGTGATGGCTGGCATATTCTCCCGCAAACACTTTCGGGCCCTTCCGGTCGTACGAGTCGTAGCGGTCAGCCTGATTCAAAAACCATTGTGGGGAACGGTAATAATGTTCATCTACCAAATCTACTTTCAGTCTTTTCATTTCCGGCCACAGGTATTCGAAATCTTTCCCCTCAGCCTGAGGCCCTGAACTTCCTATAATTTTTATTTCGGGATAGTGCGCACGGATAGCCTCGATAAATTTCTCCAATCGAGCAGGATACTCCGGCCCCCATTGTTCGTTTCCGATTCCAATATACTTCATGTTGAATGGTTCGGGATGTCCCATTTCCGCTCTCACTTTACCCCATGTACTTGTAGGAGCGCCATTGGCAAATTCAATGAGATCTAACGCATCCTGAATATATTCACCCAGTTCGCCTACCGGAACATGACAATGTTCTCCCTCATTCTGGTACTGGCACGACAACCCTACATTCACAATCGGCAACGGTTCAGCTCTTAAGTCTTCGGAGAGCACGAACAATTCATAAAAGCCCATGCCATAGGTTTGAAAGTAATCGGGAAACAATCGGTGGGCAAATGTATAATGCCATCGGTTCTCATTTAACGGACGGTTTTCCACCGCTCCGATCGATTTTTTCCAGTTGTATCGCGTCTCCAGATCGGTTCCTTCCACAATGCATCCTCCGGGAAAGCGGAATACTCCGGGATTCAATTCATATAGCGCTTCTACTAAATCCTTACGCAGACCGTTCTCCCGACCCTTCCATGTATCGGTAGGGAAGAGGGAGATATGTTCTAAATCCAACGGTCCTTCCGATGTCAGAAAAATACGCAGTAAAGCTTTAGGCTCTTCCTTTGAAGCGGTGAGGATAAGTTCATATTTCGTCCATTCACCGGAAGTGATTTCCAATTCCTTTCGTTCGAACGGAGAATTGTCGGCATCGATCAGCTCAACCGTGATCTTCTGGCTTTTATTGTTACCGGGACATCTTGCCCAAACCGATAAACGGTACGTGGCGTCTTTCTTTACTCCTATTCCCCGGAATCCTTCATTTTCCAATCCGGTATGCTTGTGCCCATGTCCGGCATTGTGTAAGCGTACATAGTTCGGACTGCGATCAAAGGGGGCATCCTCGTTCCTCACCTCCACCTTGCCGAAGCTATTCCATCCCATCAACGATTGAGGAAACTCGAAGGAACGGTTCTTGATCAGTTCGGCATAAAGGCCTCCGTCCGCCCCGAAATTGATATCTTCGAAAAATAAACCATACATAGTGGGCTCAATCTTAGCCCCCGTCTTCTTTACATTGATAACCAATTCATAATTTTCTTGCTGTGCGAACAGGCCTGCATACAGGCACATGAAAGCGATTATTAAAAAAGATTTCTTCATCTCTATCGGGTTAATTTAAAAGGCGTTTTTTTTACGTATACTCTATAATCTTTTATCATACCTGGTTTATCCGATTCAGGACGCGGAAGGTAAGAAAAACCGCTGACTACTTTGTCTTCACCCAAATCGATCACAATATGGTGAGGATGTCCGGGGTTGATGGTGGAATAATCGGTATGCCAGAACGTCGATTCCTGAAGGTCGAATACATTGGACGCAATGTTGTTCGCGTCGTTGGTTTCTTCACTGTCTGCATACACCACCTTCCAGTGTTGGCGCGAAATCGGTTTCCCGTCTTCGCCCAACAGTTCTAATTCCGCTATCGCCGCATAGTTGTCCCCTCTGTGGGAATTAAGCGATTCAAGGCAGAAATAACGTATCTGTTCCTGTTTTCCGAATTGTACATGTTGCCACCCGTTGCCCGGTTTGAACGATCCTGTATAGAAGGGCTGTTCGGCGCTGAGATCCAGATCCTCCCCTACTTTACGATGCGCGTAAGCGGAACCTTGCAGCGAAAGCACATCCAGAATGGGTTGATGTAATCCTTCTAACCGGGCTTCTTCCGTCCCCGCCATATCAAGCACGATCACCTCGTTTTTACCTTTTTTGAGCCAGCATCCCGGTACATATAATGTTTGCTGGGGGCCTATATGCCAGTACCGCCCTATGGCGTATCCGTTTACCCACACCATACCCTTGCTCCATTTGCTCGTGTCGAGGAACGTATCGCCGGTTTTATTCAGTGTAAAGGTTCCCCGGTAATAAGCGGGATGTCCGGCGATATTTGGCTGTTCCCGGTATGCTTTATGTTTCGCAAAATCATAATCCACCGGTATGCTGAAGACTTCCCAGCCTTTCAGCTCCACTGTTCTGTTTTCCGAAACGAGTTCTACTTTTTCGGTAATCCCTTTCCAGTCATAAATCCCTTTTCCGAAATTCATGCGTCCCATCGCTTCCACCAGGATATCCAGCACATCACCTTCCTTAACGGGTGGAAGGACGGCAGAACCCTCTCCTTTCAGGCGGCTGAGCGTAGCGATTTTCTCTCCGTTGACGAAGATCTGCGTCCAGTCATGGGCTTCCGTGATTACCAGCGTTTGGCGGATAGGCGATTCTTTCAATTTCGTACGGTAGAGGATACTGCCCCATCCCTGATCGAAGTATTCCATTGACCGGATATCTTCGCTGAATACCGGTTCAGGCAGATTGTCGAACAAAACGGCCGTTTCGCTCAATTCGAATTCGGGAACGGCAATGGTCGGGATTGAGTCCGGAACCGGGGGAAGTTGTTCCCCTTCCGGCAGGTATTGTTCCAATAGCTTGCGCACCTCGTAATACTTAGGCGTTGCCCTACCGTATTCGTTGATGGGTGCATCGTAATCGTAAGACGTTGTCGTGGGTGAGAAATTGGGAAAATTGGCTCCGCCCCAATGGCCGAAGCTTGTGCCGCCGTGAGTCATGTACAAACTGAACGAAATGTCCTGATCGAGCATCTCCTTTAACCCTGCCACCAGGGCTTCCGCACTGCGTGTTTCGTGCCTGGCACCCCAATGATCGAACCACCCCGACCAGAATTCGCTGCACATCAGCGGACTCTCCGGACGGAGTTCTTTCAAACGTCTGAATTGATCTTCGATGTTGGCTCCCGTCCCGAAATTAATCGTCCATAACAGGTCGTCGAGTGCGTTGTTCTCGAAATTGGAATTCCAATCGCATTGGAAAAGAGGAACTTCATTCAATCCGGCATCTTTCACAATATCGCGGATATTGGCCACATACTCCTTGTTGGTACCGTATGCCCCATACTCGTTCTCGACCTGAAACATAATAATATTCCCGCCTCTTGTTATCTGCAGGTTTTTAAGTTGTTTGCTTACCTCATTCACAAACAGCTGAGTACGCTCTAAGAAGTAGGGGTCATTATCGCGAAGCATAATATCGCTTTTCTTAAGCAACCACCACGGCAATCCGCCCATTTCCCATTCGGCACATACATACGGGCCGGGACGTACGATAACATAAAGACCGTATTTTTGAGCCAGTCGGCAGAAGGCAGCTACATCATTATTCCCTGTGAAGTCGAACTTCCCTTCTTCCTGTTCGTGTATGTTCCAGAAAATATAAAGGCAAATGGTGTTCATTCCTAATGCTTTGCACATCCGGATACGGTGTTCCCAATATTCACGGGGAATGCGCGGGTAATGGATTTCCGCAGCTTTCACCACAAAAGGTTCACCGTTTATCAGAAACGTATTCTGACCTATTTCAAACGTTCCTTTTTCCGTATTGCAACTGCTTGCCAGTATAGTCAATATACCAAGCCATAAAATAAATTTTTTCATCTGTTTAAATTTTTAGAACTAAGACACAAGAACCAAGACACAAGATTTTTTATCCCGACGGATATCGTGAGACTCTTTATGTGTCCATAATTATTAGTCGTGAATGTTTTATTTGTTTAGGGTGTCGGCGTTACAGGTTTAATGCTTCCGTCTTTGTTAAACTCCATCCGGTCGATGCATACTTCCCTGTGATAACCGGCTGCATCGCCCCACTTGATCCCGTCGGGACGGAAAAAGCGGTGGTATACGATATACCATTCATCCCTATCCGGTATTTTCAGGGTAGAATTATGCCCCGGACCGTAAATCCCTTTGCCGGGATTTTTCGACAGGATCAGGTTGTTTTCCGGAATGACGAGAGGCCCTGTCGGCGATTTCGACGTTGCGTAACGCACCCTGTAATTCTCGCTTCTGGTATCGTCTTCCGACCAGAGGAAGTAATACGTTCCGTTCCTGAAAAACACGTGGATCGCTTCCCGGAACGTTCTGTCGGGAGTCATTACCTTTACCGTGTTTTTCTTGATGGATACCATGTCATCGTTCAGCTCAGCCACGGCCATATATCCGTTGCCCCAATAAATAAAGTTCTTACCCGTTACGGGATCGGAAAACACGTCAGGATCGATCTCCTGCCCGCCTTTCACCCCTTCGGGTTTGAAGTCGATCAACGGTTTACCGGCGTCGACAAACGGGCCGGCAGGGTCATCGGCCACGGCTACGCCTATTTTTTGTGCTGCGGTGAAGTAATAGTAGTATTTATATCCGTTGCCCGATTTTTTTTCGATGATACAAGGCGCCCAGGCATTCCTGTCAGCCCATGAAACATCTTTGTTCAGATCCAGAATGATTCCTTCGTCCTTCCATTCCGAAAGATTTTCTGAGGAAAATGTTTTGAAATAGGTCCCAGCCCAGCCCGTATATCCGTCACTTGTAGGATAGATATAATACCTGTTCGTTTTATTGGAATAAAGGGCATACGGATCTGCAAAAAAACCTGTAAGTACGGGATTGGTTATGTTCGCTGAAAACTTTTCTGGCTTTCCCCACTTCGCTATCAGCGCATCCAGTTCTTTTTGCGTGATGGGAATGACGGATCCGTGGCGGGGATGAAAATCCATGGAGATCTGATGGTCGATAACCCGGAAATTCTTCAGGTCGGCGCTTTCGGTAAACTGATATTCGCCTTTCATATACACATCATACATCAATATGTATTTATCGGAACCGATCAGCTTGAACACACTCGATCCTTCGACGGCTTCCGGCGTTTGCTGTTTGTAATCGGCGTATTCGGTCCATTGTCCGGAAGTCAGCGAACGAGTGGTCGCCAGTTTAATCCCGTTGCCGTGCCCTTCGGTCTTGTAGAACATATAGAACAGACCGACTTTCAGGATAATATCTCCGTCGATACATGATTTCCCGTTTTCAGGCAGGAACAACGGACGCGGTTCTCCTTCCAGGTCCGTGAAGTCGTCATTGGCGTAGGCGTAATAGATGATATCGGCCCTGTCGCCGCGTTTCATCGACCAGTACACCATCTGTTTTCCGGCTTCCGGATCGTAAATAGTTTGCGGCGCCCATACGCGTTTAAGATCTTCCTGACCTTCGTATTTCTCACGGATGTTGATGATGCTCGATGTCCAGTTGATCAGGTCTGAAGACTTTAACAAGACCATTGCTCGGTTCGAGTCCCATCCCTTATGGGAAGTCATGTCCGTAACGACCATATAAAATGTTTTGCCGTCCTCGCTTCGCAGGATATGGGGATCGCGAACCCCTCCGGTCGAACTGATCTCTTTGGAGTTAATGACCGGTTGGTTGTTGTTCAGTGTATAATAGTTATATCCGTCGCTGCTGATGGCATACCTGACGGCCTCTTCTTCCACCCGGTTTCCGGTAAAATAGGCAAACAGGTAAGCCACATACCCGTTCTCTCCGGCAGATTGAGAGAGGATGCGCACTTCTGATAGTTTCGCCGTCATACTACCAGGCATAGCCGTGAATTTCACGGTAAGGGTTTCATTTCCGGATAGTTTTTCCGGAATGGGAACCATGAGCGTTTGAGGTTCCATTCCACTATTTCCCGTCAACGAAAGGGCTTTTACCCGTTCGTTATTAATCAGTATATCAAAGTTACGTGAACGGTCGTTATTGAAACAGGATACGTACAGATAACGGGCATTACGCTCTTTGTTTTTCAGTTTGTAGCTGAACCAACCATTTGCTTCACGCCAGCGAGTATCTTCAAAGGCGCCTGTCCTCGAGTATTCCGACTCAATAAAGTGATCCGATTCGGGTTGTTGTTCCCCGCATATGACCTTGTCTATTGTTAACGCGTCCAGTTTCAACCTTTCCGCTTCTTGCTTCTCCTGTTCAATACGGATTCTTTCCGCTTCCTCTTTCGTTGCCTGCGGCCAGTAGATGATATAGCGGGATTCATGCAGACTGAAAAAAGGAACGAGTTCCATGCCCGAAGCATACTCTTCGGGATATAGATTCGTTAAAAGAAACGTCAGCGGTTTGCCGTGAACCGGAGATACAGAGGATGTCAGTTCCCCGGGCCCGCCCACAAGCAACGGCATGTTTTTCAACGGGATCTGCTTTCCCCGTGCCACGTGCCCTCCTCTGCTGTCGTCTGCGAACAATCCGTCCTGATCGTCTGCAGATGTTTTGGCCGCAAGTACGACAGGCCCATAGGAGAATGCATAATAACCCGATTTATCCGGTAGCTGTTCGGCCCTTACGGTCATGGGTATTTCCATAACCACTTTGTCTCCTCTCTTCCACTTTCTGTTTATGGGGATATAGCCGTTCGTCTTTTTCACGGGATACTCTTTTCCGTTTACCGTGATTTTTACCTCTCCTTCGGTAACCCATTCCGGATAACGCAACTGCAGGGCAAACTGCTTCTGTTTGCGGGGATTCACCGTGAACCGGGTGTTGGCTTCATACGGGAAGTTATTTTCCTGGATGATTTCCGTATCCTGTTCTTTCCATTGCAATGATGAAGGAATAAACAGATTGACATAGACTTCATTTTCTGTATGGGCATAGATCATCTCCCCGTATTTCGAATGGTTTTCCATTCCCGATCCCACGCAACACCACATGCCGGTATGCGGTTGCGAATACACCCGGTAATGTCCGGGACGCATCTGCGTAAAATAAACAAACCCTCCCGTACGGGGATGTTGAGTAGACAGGATATGATTATACAGGGCACGCTCGTAATAATCCACATACTTTTTGTCCTTAGAGGTCTGATACAGCATTTTGCTCAATCGCAACATATTGTAGGTGTTGCATGTTTCGGGGCCTTCTATGCCGCTGATCATCCGGGAGAAATCGTCAACCGGGTTGAAATGTTCGGAGACGCTGTTTCCCCCGATACATACCGACCGTTTTTCCACAACGGTTTCCCAGAAGAAACGGGCTGCCTCTTCCCACGATTCGTTGCTTTCGATATCGGCAATACGTTTAAATCCCAATACTTTGGGTATCTGTGTGTTCGCATGCATTCCCGTCAACTCATCGCGGTGATTGATCAAAGGATTCAATAGGAGCTGATGGGAAAACCGGCGAGCCAGTTCTACATATTTTTCGTCACCCGTAATAGCTGCTACATCGGCAAATGTTTCATTCAATCCGCCGTGTTCGCTGCGAAGCATATCCTGCAATTGTTCTTCCGATAAATTGGCTACAAGCTTTATCGCCCAATCGGTCATTTTCACCAGCATTTCCTTCGCCTCTTCGTTCCCGGCGATCAGATACGCATCCCTCAGTCCGGCATATGTTTTGTGAATATTGTAGAGCGGCACCCATTTACCGTTCAGATCGAAACCCCCGGCACGTATCTTTCCGGACGCGACCTCTTCCCACATGGCTTTTCCTCCGGGAACACCTCCGATATATCCGTTACCGTTCGCATCCTGACATTGTTTCAATTCGCCTATCATATACTCCAGGCGCTCTCCAATTTGCTTATCTCCCGTAGATGCGTACATCAGCGACAGTGCGGAGAGATAGTGACCGCCTATATGTCCGTCAAGCCCACTGTTTTCCCAGTTGGTATAACTCACGGCTTTCTGCGGTAAACCGGCCTCTCTCCGGAAAGGAGCAAGAAGGCGATCCGCATCGAGCTCCAGTAAATAGTGTTTATTTAAGTCTTCGGCATGTTTAAAAGGACTTTCCAAAAGTTTGACATCCTGTAACCTGAAATATTCTATCTGCTGATCTACCTGGGCGTTCGCAAAAGACACACAGATAAAACACACCATTACCCAGTTAAGCGTTCTTCTATTCATCCTGTTTTTTCTATCGTTTTTTTATTTTTATGGATATCCGTATATTTACCCGAAGCTTTTTCCTCGCTGTCCCGAATAACTATCGGGAGCTGATTTTAAATCGCAGATCAGCGCAGAAAAAGAAGAAACTCAGCATTTCCGTATAAATCCGCCAGTAGCCGGATACAGTCGGTTAGACTGGCTTGAAGCGGTCAAACCGGGCGATACCGTAATACCGTGAGCGAGTAGGGCGGTAACGTACAATCGTTACTGAGATCAATAACTTCCGTAACCGGTTTTGCTTCTCTGTCATCCAGCGTTCCGGACAGTATGGTCTTTACGGCTGCCCCGTCCGAAATACCTATGTCGGATACATCAATCTTCGCACGGACTTCCACGGGCAGCAGGTTGACTAATTTTACCATTACATCGCCTGTTTTACTGTCGCGGACAATAGATTTCGCGATACGTTTTACCACCGCATCCTGCGTTTCGGATAACTTCATATCACTGAAGATGTATTCGTCACCTGCATTTTGTCCGAACAGTTGCTGCACGTAATACCCCACGGTGGGCTTGACTTCGCTGGCATTGAAATAGATCAGGTTGGGATTCCATTGCGTATATCCCTCCCTTGCCAACAGCGGCGCGTACGATGTCATGACCACGATATCGCCGTTGCGTTCCACATTGCACAGGTGCAACGCTTCCGCCAACGCAGTCTCAATGTTATTCGCCCTGCCGGGAAGATGCGCCGCATACTCGCCCAGATATACTTTCGATTTCGAACGGTCGTATTTATCGTAAAAATCCTGATTGTGGATATACCATCCGGGAGGATTGTAATAATGTTCGTCCACCATCGGTATCTGTAACTTATGCGCAAGTTTCCAACCCTCCACGTAATCGGTGCCTTCGTAAAACGGGCCTACCGTACCGATCACGGTAATATCGGGATACTTTTCCTTTACGGCGTTGAATATCATCGTGAAACGCTCTTCAAAAATATCAGTGATCAGATCCTCGTTCCCCACACCAATATATTTCAGGTTGAAAGGCTCCGGATGGCCTGCATCGGCACGCTTTCGACCCCATTCACTGTTTGCGTCGCCATTTGCATATTCGATCAGATCGAGGACATCCTGCACATAATCGCCCATCTCACACATGGGAATGCCTCCCTGCTGGCCTCCGATAGGATGCCCGTGATGCGCCGAGTTCTGGCACGGCACGCCCGCCGCCACAACAGGGATCGGCTCGGCGCCGATATCTTCACAGAACTGAAAGTATTCGAAGTAACCCAATCCGAACGACTGGTGGTACCCCCACAGGTTTCGTTGCGGTTTGCGGGCTTCGAGCGGACCGATGGTATTCTTCCAGTGATACATATTCCCTAATCCGTCGCCATGAGCCACGCATCCTCCCGGGAACCGTACGAAACGGGGTTTCATATCAGCCAACGTCTGTGCCAGATCGGCTCTTAATCCGTTTCGACGTCCTTTAAACGTATTCTGCGGGAAAAGGGAAATCATATCTACATCCACCCTGCCTATCATTTGGGGTATGACAAGCAATCGTGCATCGGGTACGGTTTTGCCGGCAACCAGTACTCCTTCGTATTTTACCCAATCGCTCGTGATGCTTTCTGTTCCGGATTCCCCTATTGCATTCCCCTCTTTGTCAACTAAGCGAATAATGAGGTTGCCTGTAGTGGATTCAGGCGTACGGGCAAACAAAGAGAAATTATATTTTTCCCCTGCTTTCACGGGAATGCCGTCAAAACCTTCGTTGACGAGCGCAACACCCGGTTCGTCAATATGTAAAACAGCGTAATGCTTATTATCCGGATGAACGGGCAAAACGGTGTCAATCAAAAAGGTATCCACATTGATTACCGACCAGGCTTTGCGACTGTTCCAGTTTTCATCCCTGCCTTCCTTATCGCTCAAAGCATATTCAAATCCCCGGTTTTGAACCAGTTCGGCATATAACCCACCGTCGGCGGCATAGTTGATATCTTCGTAAAAGATACCGATCAGCAACTCGCTGGTCTTCCTGCTTCCCGAAGCATCCGCTGTGATAACGGCTTCCAAGGGTTGTAACGATGCAAAACGTCCGGGATCGGATTTCGTAGTTTCTGCATAAAGGTTTCTTTTATAAGCAGATAATTGCTGTGCTTTTATCAGCTCATCAACGGTGCTCCATGCGACCTTGTGTATGGTCCCTGTCTCCTGATTTCCTGAAATAACGACGGTTTCCCTACGGACGGTGATATCCGGTATAGCCACGGCAGTGTCATATTCTTTAAAATCGGCAGTCGTTACGGAATAAGCCTGTTTTTTTCCATCCGAATCGTTGAACCATGATACGGAATATGAACCGCCCGGTGCATCGTATGAAATTTCGGGAGACAGGCAGTTTCCATTCTCCATCACTATCGGATACGATTGCCGTCCCCAATATATCAGATCGGGGGACGAGGCATGTGCAAAAGCGCCGTCTCTCTCGTTCAGGCTCCACACGCAGTGCCACATCCCGTCCGGTGAACGGAACAGAAAAGGAGAAAGCATTCTTTTTTCAGATCCCCACCTTCCGTAATCAGATCTTACATAACTGTGTTCGGGACCTATCGGGTGCCAATCCTTTTTGTCAAGGCTCCATACAAAATGCAATCCGTTATGGTTTCTGTTTTTCTCTGTCGCATACGCGAAGATATATGCCGAATCGGGTTCATTGGCAAATGCAAAGGTTCCTTTTGCGGCAAAAACCGACAGAACAACCAAATACATTACTAAGAATCGTTCTTTCATATTTTTTAATTGTGTCGGGTCTGCTGAAGACATTTATACGTACGAACTTTATCTGCAGGTACCATTTACGAATGGGCAGGGTGAACTTTTCCAGCCTTACCGGTATTGACAGCCCGCATAAAGGTCTTTTCTTACCAGAAGTAAATATAGAACAATACGCACAAGATTACGATTCCCGCGGAAGTAACCACATCCCAAACGTTCCAGCTGGTTTTTGTTTCCGTCCTTTGTGCGGCAGTGAGAGTAGAGAAGGTAATGCCCTTGAGTTTTTCTTCGGAGGCTTTCGGCGTCACTATGCTCACCGCGATCATCAACAGGATGATGAATATCAACAGGAATACTTCGAATATCAGCCAGTTGGTATTCCAAAACCACGCGATACCGTTCAACACATCCACACTGTTCAAGCTGTCTTTAAAGATATTGCATCCCAAACGTACCATTCCGATGATGAATCCGGCGATAAGCCCCGTTTCCCCTGCCTTGGGCGTGATCCTCTTCGAGAAAATCCCCAAAACGAACACTGCTACAATAGCCGGCGCGAGCAATGATTGCACATCCTGCAGGTAAGCATACAAACTTCCAAGCCCCATCATTACAGGAATCCACACCAAACCGAGAATTACCACCACCCAGGTAGCAACACGCCCTATCCAGACAAGTTTTTTCTCGCTTGCATCAGGATGTTTGGGTTTATAAAAGTCAACCGTATAAAGTGTTGCACATGAATTGAAAAATGCAGCCAGCGATGCAACAAGAGCGCTGATAAAACCGATGGTAACGATTCCTTTTACACCTGCCGGCAATACAAATTTCACCATTGAGCCGAAAGCTTCGTCAGTGGCTGCCATGGTAAAACCGGAATCGGGTTTGGCAGCTAAAGCGGCCGCAACCATACCCGGAATGAGAAACATAAATACGGGCAATATTTTAAGATAACCGGCAAGTATTGTTCCCTTACGCATTTCATTTATATTTTTTCCGCCAAGCACACGCTGCACGATATGCTGGTCGGTACACCAATACCAAAAACCTATAATGGCGGCGCCGAGGAACACCCA
>AGTN01154295.1_pt1 | contig 33631 bp, 16 predicted proteins | sample 314218 | NCBI WGS metagenome assembly AGTN01 (sample SAMN02954264, study PRJNA73603) | bioreactor metagenome | biome: terrestrial; feature: non-aerated bioreactor; material: poplar woody material; isolation source: poplar biomass | place: USA | collected 2006-12 | reverse complement strand
TACCAATCCATTCCTCTATCGTAAGGCGAATTTCGTTGTTCGTACTTCAGGTCTTGCAGCAGGGAGGCATTCGCACGAATCGTAAAGTTATACGATTTATACGGGCCAATCGGAATAAAGCTGGCCGACATGCTCCAGCAGTGCAGATTCCGGGTAAGCGTACAATTGATGTTGGTGAACTTCTTCAGGTCGAAATTATAATCGGTATTAAACGTAAAATTCCAGTTTTTGGTGGGTTGAAGGGATCCGCTCAACCCAAAATTGTGGGTGAGCTCGCCTTTGTATTCCATCCGTTCCCTGTCGAACTCGCCATAGCCGTATCGCAATGAGTAATTGAACGACAGGTTCCAGTTCACCGCATTTTTGAGATAACCGTCGCTGTCAAATTCGCCCGTCGAGTCCTCGGAATTGTCAAAAACACTTCGCCTTTCGGCTGTTTCATACGGATTTTCCCCCATGGTTCCGTCATCAGGCAACTGGCTTTTTAATTCTCCGTCCTGTTCTCCGTTGCCCTGGTCGTCATCATCTCTTCCGAACCACTTTTTGAAGGTGTCCTGATTCAGGGAGTAGGAGAAGGAGGTTCCCGTATTCACCAGTTTTCCGAATCCTTTACCGTTCATGATTCGGAGCTTATCTACCTTACGGGGATTCCCGTTTTGATCCAGCTCATACATATAGGGCTCCCAGGTAGCATTCAGGCTGAGGGTGTACGATTTGGAGAACTTGAGGCGGATGTTGGAATTGATCATGCTCCATTTCAGCGAGTCGGCCATCATATTGTAATTGAAGTTGATGCCCAGGTCGTCGATCAGGCTTATTTTCCGTACACCGGTCGAGTCTTTATCGGTCCGGATCTTCATTTCGAGATTGTTTTTGAAATCGAAACCGATACTTCCGCTTTGTCCCGTGGGAGCTGTTCCGAACATCATGGCAGAGTAGGGCGAATAGGTATATTCCACATCCTCGCCATATTCGTTCTTGTAGGTGTATGTTTCGTAAAAATTGTATTTGGGGTCGCCGAAGTCCGGACGGTAATTCAGGCTGATACTGGGAGAGAAGACGTGGCGGATGGCCTGCACTTTATCCCCGAAGATTTTCCAGGGCGTGTACATTCCGTATAATTTCGTTTGCACGCTGAGAGAGGTGCTGTAGTCGTATACGCGTTTAAAACCGTAGATGGTATCCACGGCTATATGCCTTTTGGCGACGGGATCCCAGGCATGTTTTTCGCCTCCTGTGTACCAGCGTTCGGTATAATTGAACGAGGGAGATATCTGTATGTAATCAAAAAGAGTAAACGTGGCGCTCACGGGGATGCTGTGGCGCATGCCGTTCGTCCAGTCGCGGACAAGGCTCGATTTCAGTAACAGGTTCTCTTTGGTGGTGATGGAGTTTCGGAATTCCCCCGAGTAGCTCATCGATATCTTTTCATACCATCGTTCTTCGCCCACCACGTTTTTTCTTTTGAAAGGATTGATGCGGCTCATGTTAAGGGATACATTCGGGAAGGTGACAGCTATGGTGGAATCCCGGGATACCTGGTTGACGCTCATGGTTGCCGACATGCTCCAGGGAGAATCGGGGAAACGCTGCGTGAGGTTCACGCTGGAGCTCTTGGTGTTGTTCGAAGCCTCGCGGGAGTAAAGGCTGCTGAGATCCCTGTGATTGTTTCTGCTGGTTGAGAAATTGACGCTGGCCGACACGGTACGGTACATGTTGGCTTTCGGATCCTGCGAGTGGGTCCAGTTTATACGAAGATCTTTCGCTACGGAATATGCTTCCGGCACCACATCTTTTAATTCTCTTTCCCCGATAACTGTGTTGAGGTAATAGACATTGAAGTTCCCCGAATATTTGTACCGTTTACGGTAATTGGAACGCGCTCCTGCTCCCCACGTCCCTTTTGTGTAAATCTCTCCTGTAACAGCCAGGTCAATGTAATCGCTCAGCGCGAAATAATATCCTCCGTTATGCAAGTAAAAACCGCGGGTCATTTCGTCGCCGTATGACGGCATGATAATGCCCGATGAGTATGTTTTCGTGAAGGGGAAAAAGGCGAAAGGCAAGACGATGGGAAATAACGGGACATCGGCTACCACGAGCCAGGCGGGGCCGGTTACTACATCTTTTTCGGGACGTACTTTGGCTCTCGAAAGATTCAAATAAAAGTGCGGATGATCGTGGTTGTCGCACGTGGTGTATTTCGCGTTCCGCATATAAAAGGAGTTGTCGGCATTCTTCTTTGCTTCATTGGCTACAATGTGACCCTCTCCCTGTTGTGTGATTACGTTGTTGATGAACGCTTTTCGGGTCTTGAAGTTATAGCGCACCTTCTTCATTTCATACTCTGTTCCCCCTTCTGCAAAAACGGGATGTCCAAATTCTTTACCTAAGGAGTCGAGGCCGAACGTAGATGAGATAATGTTGCTATCCAGGTCCATGATGATGTGTTCTCCTTTGATACTCAGGTTGGCGTATTTTATATCGGCATCGCCATACAGATATCCCATATTGTCGCTGGTGAATACCATGGAATCCTGAGCCGTATAAAAAACGGCGGCTTCCAGCACCTGTTCTCCCGTTGTAGATGTGGTGTCGGGCATGATCGGGGCTTGTATCGTATCCGAAGAAACGATTGGATTGATCGTGTCTGACGAAAGAATAGAAGAGGTGGCGGGAACTGTCTGTTGTGTAGTGTCCGGAACAGATATCCGTTTTGTTGTGTCTGAAAGAACGGAGTCACGGGTCGTACCTTCTCTTACCGGATCGGGAGGCACTACTTGCGGTATGGCTATATCCCGTTTTACCGTATCGGCCGGAGAGGGATCCGTTGCAATATCTTGACCTATCTCATTTGTTGCAACAGCTGCTTCTCTGACGGAAGAGCATTGAAAAAAGAGTGTCAAAATGAAAAAGAGATATGTATAACGTAATGGTTGCCTCATGCGAAATAGCAGATAGCGTATGGTTTTCACACGCAAAACTACTCATTAATGAATTAATTCGCAGCAAAAATAATAAAAAGAAACTTAAGACAGGTTGATTAAGGCTTTTTTAAACAGATTGAAGTCGTTAGGAAGCGGATAGGACTGTTTTTTCCGTTGCATAAAGGCGTCCAATCCAACAGGGATTTCAATGGGTGAACCGATACATTCCTCCACCGTTTCTTTGAATTTTGCCGGATGTGCCGTGGCGAGGAAAATGCCTGTTTCGTCCGGTTTCTTCCCGTCTCTGAGTGCCATATAGGCGCATGCTCCGTGCGGATCGAGCAGATAGCCGGTTTCACGGTATACGGAACGGATTGTTTGTTTAATCCGGTTGTCGTTATAGGCGGATCCTGAAACATCTCTCCGGATGGCGTGGTGCGATGTTCCATACAAATCGAGAATGCGGTCGAAATTACTGGGCGCCCCCACATCCATGGCGTTGGCAACGGTTTGTACCGAAGCTTTCGGATGATATTCCCCCGATTGAAGATACTCAAAAAAGACGTCGTTCCGGTTGTTGGCAGCGATAAATCGTTTCACCGGCAAACCCATCCGTTTGGCAAAAAGTCCGGCGGTGAGATTGCCCAGGTTGCCGCTCGGTATGGAAATAACCACGTTTTCGAAAGGAATCGTTCTTCTCAATTGAGAATATGCGTAAAAATAGTAGAACGACTGTGGCAGAAACCGCGCTATGTTGATGGAGTTTGCCGATGTGAGATTGAGGCGGATGTTGAGCTCCTCATCCATAAATGCCGATTTCACCAGGGCCTGGCAATCATCAAAAGTGCCGTCGATCTCCAACGCCACGATATTTTGCCCCAGCGTCGTGAACTGCGCCTCCTGAATATCGCTTACCTTGCCCGCCGGATAGAGCACAAACACCTGAATCCCCTCCACTCCCAGAAAGCCGTTGGCAACGGCGCTTCCCGTATCGCCCGAAGTAGCGACCAGTACTTTCACATCGTCTTGCCGCCGGTCTTTCACAAAATAGGAGAGCATTCGCGCCATAAAGCGGGCCCCTACGTCTTTAAATGCGAACGTAGGGCCGTGAAACAGTTCCAGCGCATATATTCCCTCCTCCACTTTTTTGAGCGGGATATCAAAATTCAATGTATCGGTAACGATGGCATCGAGCTTCTCTTTCGGGATATCTTCTCCAAAAAATGCTCCTGCGACGGTTTTGGCGATGTCAGTCAGTTCCGAATGCCCGATTTCATCGAAAAATGGTTGGGGAAGCTGCCGTATTTCTTCCGGCATGTAAAGGCCTCTGTCGGGAGCCAGTCCTTTCACTACGGCTTCCTGCAAGGAGGCTGAAGGAGCCTTTTTATTTGTGCTGTAATAGTTCATACTAAAATTAGATGTCAGATGTTAGATATCAGACCCAAGACCATTAGAAATTGATTCTAATCTTTCTGCTTCCCTGTTTTTATCTCTCGTTTCTTTGATTAAAAATTGTTTTCATAAACGAATCCCCGTATAATGTGCCGAAACTGCCTTCCCGGGCGGCGAGTTCGTCGTAGGTCTGCACGTCGTCGGCCTGTATGCCCTTATGATAAATGAGGAATGGAATGGCTTCCCTAGTGTGCGTGCGGATGGCGCAGGGGGTGGGGTGATCGGGAAGAACGGCGATAGTCACGGGTTCCTCCCATTTTTCGGTTTCTTCGTAAATTGTTTTTACTATACGCGCATCCAGATACTCAATGGTTTTCACTTTTAGCGGTGCGTCCCCTTCATGTCCGGCTTCATCGCTCGCTTCAATATGAAGATAGACGAAATCCTTCTCTTTCAGCGCTTCAAGAGCCGCTTGCGCTTTTCCTTCATAATTGGTGTCGTATAATCCCGTAGCGCCTTCTACCATGATCACTTCCAGCCCGGCATACACGCCGATACCCCGGAGGAGGTCTACCGCCGAAATCACGGCGCCGCTTTTTATCGGGAATATATCCGTAAGCGGCAGCATTTTTGGACGAAAACCGGGAGACCAGGGCCAGATGCTGTTGGCCGGATGCTTTCCTTCATCTGTGCGTTTTCTGTTAACAGGGTGGTCGCGCAACACCTCCTGCGATGCGAAGATCAATTGGTTGAGTGCATCTGCGGTTTGCCCGGCCGCTTCTGTTTCCGGCTGAATGAGGTGCGGGCGGAAAGGCTTTTCCGGAATATCGTGCGGCGGCGTGCAGCGGATCCGTTTGTCTCCGCCCTGCATCTTCAACAGGTGGCGGTAAGAAACGCCGGGGTAGAACTGAAACAGGCCGCTCCCTATCTTTTCATTCAAGTGGCGAATCAATTCCGCTGCTTCGGGAGTGGAAATATGCCCCGCCGAATGGTTTTTCAGCAGGTCTCCTTCCAGGCAGACCAGGTTACACCGCATAGCCATTTCCCCGGGCAGTATCTCTACGCCCATGCTCGCAGCTTCCAATACGCCGCGCCCTTCATATACCGACGGTACGTCGTACCCCAATACCGACAGATTGGCAATTTCACTCCCCGGAGAAAAACCTTCGGGAACCGTGTTGAGAAGACCGTTTTTCCCCTTTTGCGCGAGCAAATCCATGTAGGGCGTATTTGCCGCCTGCAAAGGCGTTTTGTTTCCCAATGCGTCTATGGGTTCGTCCGCCATACCGTCGCCGAGTATGATGATATATTTCATACGATTATATATTTACCATTTTTAGTTTACAGTTCGCAGTTTTTAGTTTTTCACTTTTAGTTTTTAGTTTTCTGATAACTCTCAACTGATTAATTGGCACATTGACTCATTAGCACATTAGTCACATCAAATCATTGAATCATCACATCATCTTATTATCGAATATTAGCAATCGAAATAATGTCCGAAAAAACACCGGCGGCCGTCACATTTGCTCCTGCTCCGTAACCTTTGATAACCATCGGGTATTCGTTGTAGCGCTCGGTGGTAATCATAATGATGTTGCTGCTCCCTTCCAGATCATAGAACGGATGCCCTTTTTCCACTTCCCGTAAGCCTACATCACACGTTCCGTTGTCGTATGTGGCAATAAAGCGCAGTTTCTTGTCCTCCTTCGCCAACTCCTTCCGGCGCGCTTCAAACGATGCATCCAGATCGGGAACCGCCTGCCAGAACTCCTCGAGCGTACCCTCAAAATATTGGGGGGGTACAAAAAGATTTTTTGTTACATCGGACTGATCGACGTGTGCGCCTGCCTCGCGGGAGAGAATGACCAGCTTGCGCGTTACATCCAGTCCGCTAAGGTCGATGCGCGGATCGGGTTCGGCAAACTGCGCTTCTACCGCCATCTTAATTGCCTTGCTGAAGGGGATTTTTTCACTGAGCGTGTTGAAGATGAAATTCAATGTTCCGGAAAGTACCGCTTCGAGTTTTATGATCTTGTCGCCTGAGTTGATGAGGGAATTCATCGTGTTGATAATCGGAAGTCCGGCTCCCACATTCGTTTCGAAAAGAAACTTCACCCCGGTTTTCCTGGCGGTTTCTTTCAGGTGGCGATAGGAATCGTAATCGGACGACGCGGCGATTTTATTAGCGGTGACCACAGAGATGTTTCTCGCCATCAGCTCGCCGTAAAGTTGCGCGATGCTCGGACTTGCCGTGCAATCGACGAAGACGGAGTTGAAAATATTCATTTTCAGTATCTCGTCGCGAATACGTTCGGGAGAGCTTTTCATTCCGTTTTCCATCAGGTTGTCAAAATATCCCTCCAGGGGAATACCTTCGCGGGTGAACAGGGCTTTGCGGCCGTTGGCGATTCCCACGATGTTAATCCTCAATTTGTTTTGTTCTTTGAGCGTGTTTTGTTGTTGCCGTATCTGTTCCAGAAGCCTGCCTCCTACCGTTCCGGTGCCGATGACAAACAGGTTCAGCTCCTGGTAAGGCGACAAGAAAAAGGAATCGTGAATTACGTTAAGTGATTTTTTTAAATCGGATTTGGCAATCACGCATGAGATGTTGGTCTCCCCTGCTCCCTGTGCCAGCGCTACAATGCTGATGCCGTTTCTACCCAAAGCGCCGAAAAATTTCCCGGCGATACCGGGGACATGTTTCATGTTCTGGCCGACAATCGCGATGGTCGCCAAATCATACTCCACAATGATCTCGTTGATGCTGCCCATTTCAATCTCGTACGCAAACTCCTTACTGAGCACTTTTTGAGAAAGCGGGGCATCCTGTGACCGCACTCCGATGGAGGTACTGTTTTCCGAGGATGCCTGAGAGACGATAAACACGCTGATGCCGTTATTCGCCAGCGCCGAGAAAATGCGTTTGTTCACCCCGATAACGCCTACCATTCCCAACCCCGTAATGGTGATGAGCGCGGTATCGCTGATGGATGAAATGCCTTTAATGATTTTGCCGTTACGGGTGGGCTGAATGTTCCGTATCAAGGTCCCTTCCGCTTCAGGGCGGAACGTGTTTTTGACGTAGATAGGGATGTTTTTGTGATACACGGGAAAAATAGTGGGTGGATAAATCACTTTTGCCCCGAAGTTGGATAGCTCGATTGCTTCTGTAAACGACAATTCTTCAATAACGTACGCCGAATTGATGATTTTGGGATCGGCCGTCATAAATCCGTCCACATCCGTCCATATTTCCAGCAAAGACGCATCCATTGTCGCCGCGATAATAGAAGCGGTGTAATCCGATCCTCCGCGCCCCAGATTGGTGATATCGTTATCGTCACAACTCGACGATATAAAGCCGGGCACGATGGCCACGTGAGGGGGCGGCATTTCCGCGAATGTTTTTCGTATCAGTTCACCGGAGCGAACCAAATCGGGGATATGGCTGCTGAATTGCCTGTTGGTTTTGATGAATTTCGTGGAATCGTACAACTGCGCTCCATCGATGATCTTGCTGATGATGAGCGAAGAGAGGCGTTCGCCGTAACTCACAATCTTGTCGGATGTTTTTTGAGACAGATCGCCTATGAGAAACACACCGCGTAAGATGTTACGCAACTCTTCGAACAGCTGTTGCGTTTTTTGAATAACCTCTTGTTTATCGCTGTGCGAAACCACCATTTTTTCGATGATCTCTTCGTGCCGCCCGACGATTTCGTCCAGCAGCGATTGATATCCGGAATTGGCATTCAGTGCAAAATCGGCAGCCAACAGCAACCGGTCCGTTACGCCGTTCAGCGCCGAAACTACCATGATAACAGGCTCTTTTTCATTTTCTACAATGTTTTTCACCAATTGCAGACTTTCGGGACTCCCTACCGATGTCCCTCCGAATTTCATAACTTTCATACGATTATTTCATCTTTTTCATTAAAGAGTATGGAACGTTTGATGAATTTATTAATTTATTAATTTACCGATTACGGTTTAATTGGTATATTACTCGCATCGCCACATCATTACATCAATATTTGCTCGTCTCATACGATTATTACAGTTTTTCCGCTTGTGTTCAAACGGTTTTAACGTTTAGTAAAAAGTTGATTTTAATTGCGATAACCGGTCGGTTCGCCAAAAAAGCAGTGCCTGCTTACGGATGTGAAAATTTACATAACCCCCCAAGGGGTCATGGTCATTGCAGAGGTGGTGTAAATGTATATTGAATACAATTTTTGCATTGCAAGCCTATAAAGTTGATGCAAAGATAAGGGAATAATTGAAGAAAATGACAAATTTGTAGAAAAAAACGGATTATTATTATATTTCGACAGTTGATTCTCGTTCCTTCTTTTTCGGAATATTTTGTCAGGATCAACGATAAAGCGCCGTCGCTTGTAATATTGTGTGCTGTACCGAAACTGTCCAATAAGGCAAAAATAGTTATCATCAAGGCAATTCCGGCTTCATCTATTCCAAGTACAGCCTGTATCAGCCCGAGTGAAGCGAAGAGCGTTCCTCCGGGCAACCCCGGAGCGGCAACGCCAAAAATGGCAAGAAGCGGGATAAAGAGAACGATTTTTTCAATGCCCGGCATCGTTCCGTATAGCAAATACGACACAGCCAAAACCAAAAAGACGATGTCTAAAACAGAGCCGGGAAAATGAATATTACCCAACAGCGGAATGGAAAAATCCCTTACTTCCGGTTTTAGTACGGGACTTTTGCGGGTTTGTTCGATAGCGACCCCCAGGCTCGCCGCCGATGATTGCGACCCTAAGGCGGTCAGCACTACCGGTCCGTAATATCTGAGCACCTGCCATGGATTCTTGCCCGAATATATTCCCGCCGACACATACAAAAACGTAAGCCATGCGATATGGCAAAGAATCGTAATCAGAATGATCAACAGGAAAACAGGTAGTTTTGCCACTAAATCCCCTTCGTAGGCAAAGATACTGAAATTTGCCGCGATAAAAAAGGGAAGAAGCGGTATCAAAACCCTTTTAACCATTACAAACACGATCTCCTGAAATTCGTACAAAGCATTTTCTATTCGTCGGGCTTTTGTTAAAAGTACGCCTATTCCGACTAAAAAGGCCAACACCAACGCGCTTAAAACCGACATTAAAGGCGGAATATCCAGACGGAATATCATTTCGGGAAGCGTTTTCGATACCTCGTTGCTTGGTGTAATATCCATCAGTGGTATGGTATTGTAACCCACCAACGCTGCCAGCGTGGAACTTCCTACACACGACGCGTATGCCAGAACGAGAGACAGGGTCAGCAGCTTTGACGCATTTTTCTTTAAACGGGTAATGGCGGGAGCAATAAAGCCGAAGACGATAAGGGGGATAAGAAAAAAGATGATCTGCCCCAGTACATGCTTCACCGGAAGGATGATGCTTATCACCTCTTCCGTTGCGAATCGGCCTATTACTAATCCGGCTATCACCGCCAAAAATAAGCGGAAACTTGTGTTCGAAAAGATTTTTTTCATACGATTATTTTATTTTTTTCATTATGGTGTATGGAACTCGCGATAATTATGGTTTTGTGTGAGAACAATTCTCATGCTCGTTTCATTACTATTTTTAATTATAATTGATAAAATTAAGCATCATGTGTTAGTTAAAATAATTTCCACTCAAAAATGCACGCAACACATGCGAATGTTCTCAATTTTCTTTATCATATGTTTGTTTTTTTAAGATATTCTCATTGAGTCCAAACAGCTAAAAACAATCCCCACTTATAATCCGGATCGTAATGATTTCGCCAGATACCGTTATAAAAGTGTTGAAGCGGAATTGTAATGTAGCCATCCTGATTGTGATTCACCTCGTTCAAGACTCAAGACAAATTATCATTTTTTTACTCTGTAATCAAGCGCGGGTTTTCTGTCTCCCAATAAAGGAACGTATTCGAAATCAACTCCTCTCCGTTTTTCAAACTCGGTTTTAGCCGATTCTACCCATTCAGGATGGGTGTACAGGTCAATCGCCGTAAGAGAAAATACTTTTGCCGCGTTCAATAACCCTTTGGTGCCGATGGTGGAACCGCCCGAAGCTACATTTTGCCAACTGTGCCCGGCGCTTCCGGGGATGAATACCGCCGTTCTGAAACTTATGGTGGGAACCACCCAACTCACATCGCCCACATCGGTTGAGCCTCCTCCCAAAGAGGGTTTTTCATCTTCCAAAGGTTTTATTTCCTGTACTTCTTTCAGTGTGCTTACATCATTATTTAATCCTTTGACAATCGTTTCGGCAAATGCCCTTTCACGCGCATCATATTCCACGCCTCCGACGAGTTCAAGATTTTTTTGTACCAATTCCGCGAGGCTCACGTTATGCAGTTTTTCATAAAAACCGGATATGATCTCACTCGTTACGGTTGTCTGAGTCCCTTTTGCCGCACCTTCCGCCGCCTGGCCGACCCATTCGGTAAGTTCTTTCAGAATTTCCCTTTTCGGACTGCGGATATAATAGGACACCTTTGCGTAATGAGGCACCACATTGGGTGCTTCGCCTCCGTAGGTAATCACGTAATGGATGCGGGAAGTAATGGGAACATGTTCGCGTAAAAGATTGACCATATAATTCATTGCTTCCACACCGTCCAAGGCTGATCGGCCTTTGTCGGGACTTCCTGCTGCGTGTGCCGCTGTTCCGTGAAAAGTATAATCTATCATTTGTATTGCCGTACCGCTGCCCACGCTTACACCATTGCCCGTACCCGGATGCCAGTCCAGCACCACATCCACATCATCGAACGACCCTTCACGCACCATATATACTTTACCGCCTCCCCCTTCTTCAGCAGGCGTACCGAAAACCTTGATCGTACCGGCATGTTTATTTACCACGAGCCATTCTTTTATAGCAACGGCCCCGGCAACCGACCCCACGCCGAACACGTTATGCCCGCATCCGTGCCCGTTTCCGCCTTCTACCAGTGGGTTCAAATAAGGAACAGTATCCTGCGACAAACCCGGTAAAGCGTCAAATTCCGCTAAAATCCCGATAACGGGGCTTCCCGAGCCGTAGGTGGCGACAAACGCGGTCGGCATACCGGCAACCCCGGCTTCCACCGCGAATCCTTTTTCTTTCAGATGTTCCTGCAAAAATCCGGAACTTTTATATTCCAGAAATCCCAGTTCGGGATTAGCCCATATTGTTTTCTGCAGTTTATCGTAAATGCCGAACGAGTTGTTCAGGTATTCAACAGCCACATTGTCCGATGAGTTTTCGTTGCTCTTTGTTTGGGCGAAAGCGCTAAAACAAACAACTATACAAAGATTTACTATTATTATTTTTTTCATACGATTATTTTATTTTTTTTACATCAAGGTGTATGGAACTCGCTTTTAATCATTCACTTGGGTGTGAGCATTTTCGTTAAGCTCAATGAGCGGAAGACAAACTTGTTTGTCTTCAACCATAGCGAGAATTGAAAATCGAGGAGCGAAGGCGACTCAAATAGTCTAACTTTAGTGAACAATTCTCATGTCGTTTCATTATCGTGTATTATTTGTCCCTCCTAAGCCCCTTTCCGGAGAGGTTTGGAGAGAGTGTGAAATCGTTATAAATATGTATTGAACCATTCGGTTATCTCTTCCAATCGTTTTATCCTGTTGGATGGTTTACCTGAACGGGAAAGTCCATGGCTTTCGTCCTTAAATATTACAAGCCGGCTCGGAACTTCAAAGTACTGAAGCGCATAATATAATTGTACGGCTTCTACTAACCAGCAGCGGTAATCTTCTTCGCTGTGAAGGAAAAGGGTAGGTGTTTTAATCCGGTCGGCATATTTCAAAGGCGACCTGTCCCACAGCAATTGCCCGTTCTTCCATATATCCGTTCCCCAGTAATTATGCAGGTAAGTATGCCCGATGTCGCTTGTATTGCTATGGGTCAGCCAGGAAGATATACCCCGTAAAGAAGCCGCCGCTTTAAAACGGTCGGTTTGTCCGATGATCCAGTTAGTCAGGAGTCCCCCATAAGAACCTCCTGTTACGCCCAGGCGCTCCCCGTCAATATAATCCACCTGTTGTAAAACCGCGTCTGTAAAATCTATCAGATCATTATAATCGGCAACGCCGATTTTTCCCCTTATATCGGAAAATTCGGAACCGCGTCCGCTGCTTCCCCTTGGGTTGGTATAAAATACCGCATACCCCTGGTTTGCCCAATACTGCATTTCGTGAAAGAAAACCGTTCCGTAGGCTCCTTTCGGTCCCCCGTGAATCGTAAATATGCCGGGGTACTTTTTCCCTTTTTCATAATCGGCAGGAGGCAGTACGTAACCGTTCAACTGTCTTCCTTCTTCATTGGTAAAAGTTATCTCGACCGGTTTCACTATTTTATGTTCGTCAAACAACGGTTTGTTTAAGGAAGTCAACGGGGCAGCATTTCCTTTTTTGTCGATAAAATATATTTCGCTGCCATGTTGTTCCAAAAGCCCTACAACCAAAAACCCGTCCTTATACGGCAGATATTCCTGTACGGTAATGTTATCCGGGGTAAGGAAACGTATACCGGCGTCTTTGTATGAAAGATGTATTAAAGGAGCATAATCTATATGAGTGGTTATATAGCGGATACCGTCTTTGTCAAAAGTGATTTTCGATCTTCCGCTGCCTCCTATGTCCGTATTAACGCTGTTTCCCAAAGCGTACACGGAGCCATCGTAAATCTCCGTGAGTTCTTCCGTGCGTAAATTCAAGCGGTAAATACCGGCATTTTCTATCTTGTCGCGCTCCAAACCGCGGTTGATTGTCAATACAATTTCATCGTTGTTGACAAATTGATAGTCGCCATAAGAGGCTTTGTCGAACAATGCCCATTCTTTTTTCTCCAAAGTGTTGACATCCAATGAAGTCAAGCTGTTTCCTTGCGGCGCTTTACCGTAATAAACGGCTCTGTTGGTATATACCAATGTTTTTTTATCGGGACTTAACTCAGGTGAAGAGGCTGACTCCAAGGTGTCGGACAAGAGCGTAATCTCTCCTTTGTCATAATAAAATAAATGAGTGCGTAATCCGCTTACATCTCCGCGTCCGTCAGACCAGAAAGGCAGTTCGTCAAAAACACGGTAAGCCTCTTTTGCTTTTCTCTGCTTCTTCAAAGCTTCCTGGCGGTTTCCGTTGCTTTCCTTCAGCAAAAGTTCGAAATGGTGGTCGTAGGAAGAAGTATAAAAAAAGCGGTCCTTGTCTATCCATTCAATCTGCCCTGCCAGAAAAGGTAAGCGTACCCATTCTCCGGCTTCCTGATAACCTTTGCTTAGTTTCTGAAAAACGGTCAACTGTTCGCCGTTCCTTATCTTTTCGCGATCTTTGTCTTCCCGGACATCACGGAAAATAATTCCGTCGTCCCGGAAAAAATAATCGGATACGTTTTTAGCAAGCCTTACGGGTTCCCCGTTTATCAATTGATACAAATCGCTAACACTGTTGCGATCGCTTTCTTGATCCGGCTGACTGACAATAAAGAATATCTCTCCGTCTTTTTCTTTAAGATTAGAGATCCTTTTGACTTTTGTAAAAAAATCAATACCTACGGGCTTTTTTTCGCCGGCTTCATTGTCGTTTGCGTACGCAGCAGCAAACAAAGATAAAGTCAGAGCTAACAATAAACTTGTAATATATCTTTTTGCCATAATAAATGGAGAAAATAGATGGAAAAATTATGGTTTAAATTGATTCTCCCGCATATTGCGGCTCAAATGCTGCATAGGGATTTGAACCGGTTTTGCTTTCATCGTAGCCGTCGTAACCCCAGTTCTGCCATAGACCGTCAGGATTGATATCTCGCTGTGTTTTAGGAATGGGAAAACGATAATGTTTCAACTTAACGTCTTGCTTGCCGTATTCGGCATCAACGTACCCATTGCTTACAGCGTCACGCAAGGTTTTGACGTATACGCGCCAACGTATAAGGTCTGTCGTTCGGTTTTGCTCGTATGTAAGCTCGAAAACACGTTCTTGTTGTATTTTTGCTTTGAATCCCTCATAATCCAAACCGGCAGGTAAATCGTCGGCCGATGGATTGGTTACCGGGAAATGTTTGAACGCCCGGCGTCTAACCTGATTGATAGCTTCATAGGCTTCTGCATTAGGGGCTCCGTTAAGTTCGTTGATGGCTTCGGCTTTTAACAAGAGCACTTCGGCATACCGAATAACCGTCCGGTTAATATCACGCGTATTAGCCGATGAAACTACATCCGTAGTATCGATATATTTGCGAAAACGGACGCGGTCAAATACAAAAACACTCTCTGTGGTCGGATTGTATAATTCTTTTACATACGTTCCTTTTTTACGTTGGTCGTGGTCGGCGAAATCTTCATACCATTTGTTTGAGGTCGCATATACGTGGGGTAACCTTGTGTTTGAAAAGCCGTTGGCAAATGAACAGTGAACAAGGTGGTTGCCGCCATCGCTGGCTGAAACTTGCCCTTTTGTATGTTGAGTGGCGAAAATACTTTCCTTACCGTTCGGGATCGCCCAATTGTCAAGAAAATTCTCCTGAAGTTGGTATTTCCCGCTATTTATCACAAGGTCGGCATAACTCACCGACTCCCTGAAACGGTCTTTCTGTGCGGTAGCGCCGGCAGCATCGGAAGTTTGCCCCCACACCAGATATACTTTCGAAAGATAGGCGTATGCAGCGCCTTTGGTAGCGCGTCCTTTATCTGCCGAAGGATACTCGTCGACCGCAGGAAGAGATTCCGCCGCATCTTTAAGGTCCTGGACAATTTGAGCGTACACATCGTCAACAGCGGCACGGGTAGTATTCGAGCCGTCGATATTATGTAAGACTAAAGGCACTTCGCCCCAGAGTTGAACAAAATAAAAATAATAATAGGCGCGAAGAAACTTCGCTTCTCCCACAATGCGTTTCTTCAAATCAGAAGATACATTGGAGGATGCCTCTACTTTATCCACAACATCATTAGCCCGGGTAATACCGGTAAAAAGCGCGTTCCATACGCTACTCACATAACTATTGGTCGGATCAATTTGTAATATTCCCAAAAGATAACCACCGCTATTCACATTTTCGGCGTTTGCCTCCAATTCTGAAGTCAGGTCTATTAAATATCCCAAAGAAGTGCTTATCCCCACATTGGGTTGATACACGGCATTAACTAATGTAAGCGCATCGCCGTCGCTTGCCGGGAAATTGGCGTCTGCAAGTTGTCCCACCGGCGCTAAGTCCAAATCACTGCACGATACAAAAACAGTGGAGAATAGGATTGATAATATGATTAATTTTTTCATTTTTCTATTTTTTGAGTAAAATATATAAAATATATAATCAATTTAAAAAGAGAAGTTTAGGCCAACCGAAATCGTTCGTGAAAGCGGATAAGCGGTGCTGCCCCCGGTTTCAGGATCGTAACCTGTAAATTTTGTCAACGTAAACAAATTCTGTCCTGAAACAAATACTCTGAACTTAACGGATGGGGTCGATTGGATAGCCGGAAGCGTGTAGTTTAACGTAATATTCTTCAGACGAAGAAAATCCCCATCTTCCAAATAACGGCTGGTACGGTACGTTGTGGCGTAATAACGCGCTTTCGGAACTTCGGTCGAAGGATTCGACTCCGTCCACCGGTCGTTAAGCACAGCCAGTCCGTTGTAGGCCTTGTTCGGTTGTTCCAGAGATTGGCGCAAAGAGTTATATAACTTGTTACCGGCTACGCCTTGGAACGCAACTAACAAACTGAAAGATTTATAAGAAAAAGTGGAGGATATTCCGTAGGTGATATCGGGATTGCTTGTACCCAGTATTATACGGTCGTTTGTTTCGTCGACAACTTTTTCATCGCCGACATCCTTATGATTGACAAATTTTTCGTCTCCCGGTTCCACGACAGGTTTCCACGATGGCCCCACTATCTTCGTCAAATCGTCTCCCTTTTGCACAATTCCGGCATATTCAATCAGATAATGTACTCCCAAAGGTTGTCCCACGAAAATAGTATTGCCGATATTATGATCTGGTCCGAGGTCTTCGACCCTGTTAATATTCTTGGCGATGTTAGCAGACAGTATCCAGCTTAAGTCTTTGGTATTGAGGACCAAGCCACGCGCTTCCAATTCAACGCCTTTATTACTGACGCTTCCTATATTACGCAGTACCGAATTAAAACCTGTTGATATTTCTACCGGTGCATTTAATAACAAATCGGTTGTCAATTTATAATATGCATCCGCTGCAAGATTCAGCCTGTTATTGAACAAGCCTATATCCGCTCCAATATTATAAGAGGTGGTTTTTTCCCATTTTAAATCGGGATTTTCCAGATTAGTGCGGGTATAACCCACCACCAACTGTTCACCGAATGAATAATTGTTTGTTGTTCCGTAAAGCGCCGCATACTGGTAATTGCCGATTTCCTGGTTCCCGACGGTGCCGGCACTGGCGCGTAATTTAAGATCATTGATGGTGTTGTTGCCTTTAAGGAAAGATTCTTCACTCACATTCCACGATAATCCTATTGACGGAAAATACCCCCATTTGTTATTAATGGCAAACCTTGACGAACCATCGGCCCGGAGAGTAGCCGTGAGGTTATAACGCCCTTTCAAAGAATAGTTTATCCTTCCGATGACGGAATTAAGTATTGCTTTCGAACCGCCCGAAGACGGGGCTTGACGCGTAGCGCCACTTTGCAGGCTGTGCCACAAAAGCTGTTCATTGGCAAAATCGGTTGCGGAAGCAGTGGCATATTCCGTAAGGGTTGTTTGTGTAGTGTACCCTGCCAAAGCATCGATGTAATGATCTTTATTCAGTTGCTTCGTATAGTTAGCCGTATATTCGTATTGCCATATATCGGTACGGCGGTTACCGACACTTGCATATCCGTTTGGCTGAAAACCGCCGGCTGTATAAGAGGGCGCATAATAATTCTGTGTGGCATTGGTAATGTTTGTGCCGGCATTTACCTTCAGCACCAATTCGGGGATAATGACATAGCGTAAAGAAAAATTCCCGAGTAAAGAGTTGCTAAGATTTTGGGCGGTTGTGTTGAGCAGGTCGGAAAGAGCGTTTGTCGTAACATCGCCCTTAATAAGGTCTCCTAATTCATACGGGTTGTTGTAGTTAAAACTACCGTCGGCGTTATAGATAGGGTTGGCGGGTGACGTACGGATAATCGACTCAAAAGGGTTCGATAATCCGTTGGCATAGGTCGGATAATTGTTCAATCCATTCTGTTCTAACTTGCTCGCATTTAAAGTTAAACTCGCGGAAAGATTGCTTAATAGGTCCCGGTCAAAGTTCAACCTGCCTGTGTAGCGGTTGAAATTTGTATTCTGCAGGATACCTTCCTGATTGGTGTAATTCCCGGAAAGGAAATACCGTGTTTTTTCATCGCCGCCGCTAAACGAAATATTATGGTTATGATTAACACCTGTATGCAAAGCGGCATTCTGCCAGTCGTAACTTTCGAGTGCCGCTATCTGGGTGTCGGAATAATCCTTAAAGATACCGTTCGGATCGATCTCTTTATTCAAAGCCGCCCACTCGCCTGCAGTCAATAAATCCAATTTCTTTGCAGGCTCTTGCCAACCGATAGAATACTGATACTGAATATTATCGTTACCCTTGCTGCCTTTTGGTCCGTTTTTGGTTGTAATGATAATTACACCATTCGATCCGCGTGAACCGTAAATGGCCGTGGCGGATACGTCTTTCAGCACTTCGATAGATTCAATATCATTGGGATTGATGGCGGATAGCGGGTTAAGGTTTGCCGTGACCTGACTTATTCCCGCTCCTGTGGCGCCGCTACCGTAGAGTATAACGCCGTCGACCACGAATAGGGGTTCATTCCCTGCATTTATTGAATTACCGCCGCGGATGCGGGCGGAGAATGTCTCTCCCGGTTGTCCGCCTTGGGTGATATTCAAACCCGCGACAGCGCCGCCCAAAAGATTGTCGAACGAGGTAACGGGCACAGACAAGGTTGTCTTGGAAACGGAGGAAATAGCTCCCGTTAATTCTTTTCTTCTTTGTGTGCCATAACCAACCACAACAACTTCGTCCAGATAATTAAGGTCTTCCGACAATGTGATTTTTATGAGATCATTCGCCTCATACACATCAATTTCCTGTGTTTTATATCCCAAAAAACTGACCGTCAATGTAAGCGGAAGCGATTGTTCCGTGATAAAACTAAATTTTCCGTCCACATCTGTTGCTGTTCCCGTAGTTGTTGATTTTATGAGAACAACCACTCCGGGAATCGGGTGATTCGCTTTATCGACTACTGTTCCCTGTATGGTTTTTTGCCCGTAAGCGCTGAAGGAATATAAAAGAAGGGTACAAAAAACGCAAATACATTTTTGTAATGTAAGACAGAATAGTTTGTTCCTGAAAGAAAGTGATATATTTGTCATATTCTAAATTTTTTTAGAAAAAAGCGCTCTCGCGTCCGACTGCAATTGGCTTATGGGGGCGCTTATCTTTTTAACGAATTAATTGATATTTAATTGATACTGTTGTTGTTTCAGTATTAATTTTTTTCTGAAATTAAATGAATACTATTGCTATTGTTTCATCATAGGCTCATAATTTTATCGTTATTTTATTACCGAATTATTTATAAAAAACGGATAAGAAAACCGGCTGTCCTATCTGCCTGAAATACTATTCCCGAATAAAACCGCATTCACAAAAGAGCGGCTCGTTGCATCCCATATTCCCCGGAACAACGGATCTTCGGCAAAAAGGATCACATTTCCCCTGCCGGAATTATTCGCCAAAAGAGAGGTGGAACCTTTCAAACTATTCAGATGTTCGGAAGAGATATAACCATTGAGCAAGGGATCGTCAGTATATACGGATACCGCATTTGACGAAGGAGCGAGAAACAAGGCGCTTTCACGTACTACCGGCAGTTTTTCGCTTGTCAGTCCGAAAGCCAGGGGATGTTCCAGATCTATTTTTGTCTGGAATATGGATGTTGCGAATCTTCCGAACGAACGGGGCGAAACACTTATGTCTTGCCTTTGAGCGCCGGTATCAGGTCTTTCTACGAACTTTGCCGAAGTGATTTTGTTGTTTACCGCCCATCGGGAAGCTCCGTTAAGGGTGATAAGCGTACCTCCGTTCCTAACCCAGTTTTTTAAGTTCTCGATCTCCGGTTCATTCAAAAACGAATAATTCCCGCTTACAAATACAATCCGGTTGAATTCATGAAGGGGAACCCGCCTGAAAACGTCGGAATCGATACGCGCCAATGGATATTTTAATTGTTGATCGAACAAATGCCACACTTCACCGGCTTCGGTCGATGATATGTCTCCTCCGGTGACTACTAATACTTTCGGTTTTTCTATCCGTCTGAAAGCACTGCTGCCCAAGTCAACCCCTTTCACGTTATAGCCCGTAGAGACGGGAATGATATCCACTTTTTCCTGTTCGCCCAATTCTTTCAAGAGCGCATATAATTCGGAAGAAGCGATTGTTTGATTTTTTACGGGAATAAGCAGACTGCCGTATGAAAATTCTTTCACACCTTTATCCGTGTTTATTGAAAAAGGCTTAAAGGCCGATTGAACCAAAATATCTTTCTCCAAAAGCCTGAAGAGTAATTGCTGACTTTTTGAGTCGCGATAATCCACCAGATAGGCATATTCCGACGATTGTAAACTGCCGGTATGTATGAGCGGTAATGTCTGCACTCTTGCTCCCCGCGACGAAGAGGTGGTTACGTCGTAGGAAAGTCCGGTGGAATAAGCTACGGAAAAACCGGCTCCGTAACCCAATTTTGAGGCGTCTTCATACTCTTTTTTATCGTCGAAAATAATTCCCACCAATGCGCTGTTAGGTTGTCCTGCCGGAATAATATAGGATTTTCCTTTTTCGTATTTCACGCTGTCTATCGTTATATCGTTTGCATTTTCATACACTTCCAGACGGTGGTCGAGCAGCAATTGTACGAATTTATGTAGCCGGGATAAATCATAACTGTCGCCAATGATAAATGATTTCGCTGCATCTTTTCCCCGGGAGGGTGTGAAAAATTCCTTTTGGAGGTCGAATAAAGCGTCTCTGTTCCCGTTGGCGGCATCAACGGTCGCAATACTTGTTACCAATTGATTTCGAACGGTAAATGCAAGTGTTACGATGCCGTTGTCGGATTCTTGGTTCAACCCTCTCGACGATCCCTGTTCGAAAAGGATCCCCACACCTCCGTTATAATCGGGATAGGTAGAACCGAAATTCGGGTTTTTATTATCGTAAGATTCTTTTGTGTAATAAAAAGAACCGATTTTATCCAACGCCTCTGCATAATAATCGGCGAAAAGCCGGTTGAGCTTATAGGTAGATTGCGGCACAAAGCGGCTTTCATTTCCGTCGGGATCGGTGGGTTCGAAAAAGAAGGTGCTGTTTGTCCCCATTTCGTGATGGTCTGCCTGCACATGAGGCAGCCAATCCTGATACAATGCTACACGCGCCTTGCTTTCGGGATGCACGATGTTCACCCAATCACGGTTGAGGTCAAACCAATAGTGGTTCCCACGTCCCCGGGGCCAACCCTCTGTGTGTTCCCGGTCGAACTGAGAAATATTATAGGTATTTACGCTTGTATTCGAGTTTACCCACGAGGCGAAACGCTCTTGTCCGTCGGGATTGCGTACGGGGTCAATAAAATAAATCCCCTCTTCAAGCTGTTTTTTTACAAAATCGTTTTGTGCGGCTGTAAAATAATAAGCAGACAGCAATGCTGCCTCCGCGGAGGAGGTTTCGTTACCGTGTACCGCATTTCCCAAAAAGACGATTAACGGACTGTCGGGCTTCTCTCCCTGACGCACTTTCTTCCGGGTTTCTTTATATTTATCGAGATCTCTTATATTTTCGGGCGATGAAACAACCAATACATATATCTTACGGTTTTCATGCGTTCGCCCTATTTCTATCAGAGACGTTCTGTCGGAAAGTTCGGCAAGTTTCTCGTAATAGGCGTTTATGCGGTTGTGTTCAGTAACCCGGCTGCCAATTTGATATCCCAGAAATTCTTCGGGAGAGGGGATCTTGGAATCAAACGTTATTTCGGGAGCAAAGAAATAATTTATTTTCTCCGCTTTCGTATAAACTGACGACAGTACAATAAAAATTGTCAATAATATTTTTTTCATATGATTAATAATTTAGATACAAGAGCCAAGAATCAAGATACAAGACATTTTTCTGATTTAGCGATTTATCGATTAGTAGATTGAATCATCAAATCGGATTATATGCTCGTTTCATAATGCTCAATTCTTATCTCTCAATAAATCATCCAGTGTTTTATCCAACTCTTCTCCCCTCAGATTTTTAGCGACAATAATGCCGTTTTTGTCTATCAGTAAGTTTGCCGGGATGGCCCTTACGCCGTATAATTTTGCCGGTTCGCTGTCCCAAAACAATAAGTCGGAAACATGTGTCCACGTTAAACTGTCTTTTTCAACGGCTTCCAACCATTTTTCTTTACTTTTATCGAGAGACACGGCGAAAATATCAAACCCCTTGCTTTTATAATTGTTGTATGCTTTCACAATATTAGGATTTTCCCTGCGGCAAGGTCCGCACCACGATGCCCAAAAATCGAGCAGCACATATTCTTTATTGCCTAAATGCTCTGAAAATGTTACCGGATTGCCGTCCGCATCGTTCGCCGTGAAATCGGGAGCAGGATTGCCGACTGCCACAACTTCAAGGGTTGTTATCAACTCCTGCAATACTTGTACGTAAGGTGTATTCCATAAAGAGGAATCGAGCAATTGAATATTTGATTTGATCTCTTCCGGCGATAAACGGTAGGAAAAATCGCGGTAAAGGGTATATGCCGAAACCAACGATGCCGGATGCTGACGGATAAAAGAGTCGATTTTAATATGGCGCTCCTTTTTATATTCCACAAACAGGTCATGCAACGCTGAACCTTCTACCTTTGTGTTGCGATAATTATGCGTCGAATCAAGAACGACCGTCGCCGGATTTTCATCGAGAAAGACGAGGAAGGAGCTTTTTAGGGTATCCAATGTTAATCCGTAAATCTCGGGAAGCTCTACATCCTTTGAGAAGCTAAACTCTCCGTTACCTATTTCCGCGGAGTCTATGACAAAAAATGTTTTGTTGCGGAATTTTTGCAAATAAACCGTTCCGGATTGCACACCCTCAACCGTACCGGAAAGTGATAAATTGCCTGTTTTTTTGTCGGTGCAGGAAATGGCGAAAACTGCAATAATAATCCCTGTTAATACATACTTTTTCATAATTATTTCTATTTTAAATGTTATTTTAAATTACTCTATCAAAAATAATTTCTAATGATTTTAAAAATGGCGAGTTATTATTCGGAAGGTTTCCAGCCAGTATCTGCTGCGGTTGCTATTTCCCCGTATATTCCTCTCTCGCCGGCAAAACCCCTCCCTCCGAAAGTATACGTCTCTAAACCAATAAGCTCCAATTGTATTTGAGGAACAGGGAATTGTGTTGGCGTCCCGCCTTGCAATAAATCGTGCCGACGCATGAAAGAGAAAGGAACAAATGTTCCGCCTGCCCCGTCAATTTCAATGGCATATTCATAATGTAACGCTGCCCGCAAATCGTTTTCAGTTGCAGCTATATCCGGCAATTCGCCCTTAACTTTACGCGAAGCACCCGAAGCGTTTAGCTCTGCAGCAGCACCCAAATAGTCTTTTAACCAGAATTTTGCTTCTGCCCGCAACAATCGTAGCTCCTCCACCAGAAAATATGGATTTACAGCGCCCGCAACATTCAGTGTTGACCGTTCCGGATACACCCAACGCGACCTGATGTAATTACTGAAAAGGCCTCGTCCCCGTGCTTCCAACAGGATGCCGAAATTGCTTGTGTAAGTAAAATAGTCGTAAAACCGTTTGTCATCGGACTCTATAGGTCCAAGAATAATCGTATTGTCACCAGGATAATAATTCGGAGTGGACTGATTTTTATCGGCAAGATACGGAATTTTGATGTCAACCGGTACATACGAAGCACCGCCGTAAGGGCGTTCCAGCACATCAACCAACGTGTTATAATAACCCCCGGGAACGGTTGTTATCAGAAAATCTTCCGTAAATCCTTTCGAAGCATACGTTAGTACTTTGTTCCAATGTGTGTTCCCCAACGCTTCCGCTTCTTGCTTATCGCGGGCTACCGATGAAATAATACGGGCAGCTATGGAATTGGTAAGTTTAACGAAATCATCGCGCGAAATCGTTACACCCGTAAGAAAATCGAACTTCAGGTCAGGCGTTTCTTCAATCAGTTGCAACGTTTTATCAAGATGAGAGATGCCGTTTTCGATAAGCTCTTTATACGAATCAGGAAAACCGCGCGTAGTAAGCGACACATCATCAACGATGATTCCCCTGTCGAAAATCACACCCAAATATCCCTGAGACACACCTTTAGCGTAATACGCTCCCACCAAACAATCGGCAGTACGATCGTTACCGGCATCGTCATAAATAGTAACCTGTTGATTTTCTATTATATCGATGACTTTAGTGGCATCAAGATTCGCCTGATAAAAATTGGAATAAATTTCGCGTACAGCCGCGTTGCCGCGATACGCGGAATTATTGTTCAGTCGGAGACGTGGCTCATTGGCAAAATCCCACCAGGACTGGCTTCCATTTGTATTGGTTGATTGATCCGCCCAAAGGCTGAAATGCGAACCACCTGCATTGTTTGTCGTTGTCTGAAATGTTGTTTGGACACTGCTTGTTGTCAATACGTAACCAAGGCTTTTTATTTTATTAATGGCTTCCTCGTTCGTCAATGTGGAAGGATCATCAAAATTAATGGATTCACACGATATCAGTGAGATCCATATTATGGAGTAATATATAGACTTTTTCATACGGTTATACTATTTATTTCTTGTAGGTGTATGGAATTGACTCCCGTTTGGTCGTCGAACGTTGTTTCTCATCAAAACGAGCGAACAAGTTCGAGCGCGAAGAATCGACGGAGTCAATTGGCTCCCCTTCGGTCGTCGAACGTTGTTTCGCGATAATCATGTTTTTGGGTGTGAATGATGTAAATGCTCGTTCCATATCTTTTTTATTAAAAATTCAATGTCAATTTTCCTGAAATGATTCTGTAAGAAGGGTAGTTAAATCCATCCTGGGCAATCCCATCTACGTTTACTCCTTTATAGTCTGTCCAAATAAACAGGTTACGACCGATTAATGAAAAGCTTGCATTCTGAAGCCACCCTTTAATCCCCAATCTATCTGCAGGAATTTTGTATGTCAACGAAAGTTCCCTAAGAGCAACATGCGTTGTACTTTCAATCCAATAATCAGTTACCTGCGAAGCATTGAATACACGCGTTGTAAAGTTCAATGGTTTACCGGCGAACGATGATAAATCGGAAAATTCCGAACGATATACATACGTCAGGTATTGAGCTGTTTCATTAAACTTTTCGCCGCCTTGCTGCCAATCCAAAACAGCGTATAACGAGAAAGGGCCGTAAGTGAGGGCGTTTGAGAATCCAACATTAAAATCGGGAGAGGCTTCACCTATGATTTTTGAATTTCCCGTTGCTGCATTCACATAAAACACCGGTTCCTCGCTGGCTGTACCCAAGGCAGCTTTTTCAACAACTACACCAAATTCGTTAACAACATAATCGTCAACTCTTTTTGTGCCGTCACCTGCATTCACCACAAAGCCCGATTCGTTTGTTTCCAATTGTGAAAGAGCGGAAAATATACTGTACCCGTAGATTGCGGTAGTACTTGCCCCTACTGCCTTTCGATAACCGTTTTGCGTAAATTCGGGTACATCGCCTAAAGATGTGATTTTGCTTCTTACACGGCTAAATGCAATACCTGAAGTCCACGTAAAATTTTTCCTGTCTATTATTTTACCATTGATTTCCAATTCCAATGAGTTGGATTTCACGGCACCTAAATTATCATAGATATTGGCAGAACCGGAAATTGGGGCAAAAGCCGGAACCGATATAAAATCATTTGTACTGTTCGAAAAAGCATAATTGAATTGTATATTCAACCAGTTCGCAACGATAGCATCGAAACCCAACTCCGTTTCTTCTGTTACGGCTCGTTTCAAATCGGTATTATCATTCTGAGTATAACTTACTCCACCTGAATTTGAAATAGAAACCCGACTGTCTTTTGCACCGAACGGAGGCAGACTTCCGGCCTGACCGTAAGCCACACGAAGTTTTAATTCAGTGAATGGATGTAATTTCAAATCTTCCGTAATACGGTAAGCTGCGGAAATACGCGGAAAAAAGGCCGTACCTACATCACGCCCAAAACGGGAACTTTGATCGAGACGACCGAGAGCATCAATAAAAATCTTATCTTTCCATGCCACTTTTGCATTCAGAAAATAACCGTAATTCACGGTTTTTGACCACAATGAAGATATCGACCTTGTACTCGACTCGGTAACGTCCAACCTCTTCACAGGTGCTGTAAGTTTCCGTCCGGAAGCGCTAAATCCGGTTAATTGAGAGGATTCGTACACATACTTTGCGGCGATACCCCAATCGAAGTGGCCTGTCGTACGATTATAATTTAATTGTAATTGCCCGTTTTTACTCGTATTTCGTTGTGTTGACAAAGCATAGTTTCCATCATTCAGGTTGAGATCGGGCGTAATTGTCTGAAATCCTATCGGATAATATTCTTCCGAATTGTAATACCGGTTTTGTAGTGACGCGGAAGCTTCTGCGTTCAAGTGTTCGGTGATTTTATATTTCAGTTTTCCGCCAAGCAAAAGGTTTTCTGTTATATATCTGTATTCCTGATGGGTGAGATTATAAAGCGGATTGCTCCATTGTTGTCCGGAAAGTTCGCTTCCTTGCGGAAAAAACACGTACTTACCCTCCGCATCCTGTTCCGCTAAATTTATGTGCGGTTCGACCAAAAGCGTGGAATATAACAGGCCGTTTGACCGCGATGAAACCGCATCGGAAGGATTGCTTGAATAAGAATACTGGGCAGTAATATCAGCCGTAATTTTCGGTGAAACCTTATATCCGAGATTGAATAAGAGATTTTGTCTGGTGTCGGCATCTACAACATCCGATACGCCGCCTTTATACTGGTTTTGTGCGGAAAGATACACAGTATGCCTGTCGTCATTTGCCGAGACAGATACTGAATTGGTGAAAAAGCTGTTGCTCCCGAGTATATTTTCAGTGTTGTCATAAAAATTTTTATAGGGATGGAGGTTCACCGAAAATCCGTTTTCCTTATAGTCAATTACCCTGGCGCCGTCAACAAGCTGGAACGAACCATCGGTATTGACTTTAAAATGATGATATTTCGAAGTGGGAGGCAACAGTAAGATATCTGTAAATCCTACTTCATTATCTACCACGACGTCTATTTTGCGATCTTTACGTCCTTTTTTGGTAAGCACCTGAATAATACCTCCTTCTCCCCGGGTACCATATAGGGCCGAAGCGGCAGCACCTTTTACTACCTCTATCGATTCAATGTCATTGGGACTGATATCCGAAAGCCGTAGTCCGGTAACAAAACCATCGACTACAATCAGCGGTTCGATATCGCCGGCTACCGATTTAGATCCCCTCAGATACACCGACGCTCCACGATTTCCTCCCGACTGGTCGACACGCAACCCCGCTACTTTTCCTCGTAAACTGGTAGATGCATCGGTAGCAGGAACCGTATTGATTAAATCATTGTCAATTTTTGTAAGTGCGAAAGACAATCTTTTGCGGCTTGTCCCTTCTGCAACACCTGTTACAACAATCTCGTTTAACAAGTTAATGTCTTCCGACAATGTAACTCTTATGCGATCATTTGCCTCATACACATCAATTTCCTGTGTTTTATATCCCAAAAAGCTAATCGTCAGTGTAAGCGGAAGCGTTTGCTGTGTGATAAAACTAAATTCTCCGTTTATATCCGTTGCCGTTCCTGTAGTGGTTGATTTTATCAACACACTCACTCCGGGAATGGGTTGATTCGTTCTATCAACTACAGTTCCCCGTATAGTCTGTTGAGCATAAGTGCCGAAAGAATACAAAAGGAGGATTAAAAAAACGTAAATGCATTTTTTTATAACAAAGAACAATGGTATGTTCCTGAAAAAAAGTGATATATTTGCCATATTCTAATTTTTTTTAGAAGTAAGCGCTCCCGCCTCCGACTGCAATTGGTTTATGGGAGCGCTTATCTTTTTTTGATTTATTGATTTGCATTAAGTTCTTACTCTATTTGTTTAAATATCGAACTATTTCTTTCTTAGTGGGGTTGGAACTTTTGATGATTTATTAATTTACTGATTTACCGATTACTGTTTAATTGGCATATTAGCCATATCATTGAATCATCCCATTAACTCATTGGCACATTCATCAAATCATCCCATTAAAATGTCATGCTCGTTTCATCATTTATCTAAATTTGGATTGTTATTGATCTCGTTTAATGGGATCGGGAAAAGATAATATTTGCTGTTGGGAACCAAATCGGTACCGTTGGGAAATTTTGTGATCCAATGCCCCCTCACTGCTACCGTTCTGCCTTCATCATCTACAAACGTTTCCGTTGTTTCCCGGCGTACGGGTGCGGTTTGTAAACGCAAAATATCGTACAGGCGAAAACCTTCGCCCCAAAGTTCCCGGCGGCGTTCAAGCAGGATTTCATCAATGATACTCTCTTTGTCAAAATCCGTTGCTGATAGATCAGAAAGACCTCTCTTACGGCGCAATTCATTCAGTGTTCCAACAGCATCTCCCACATTATTTAACCGGGCTTTGCTTTCAGCCTCGATAAGGAGCACCTCCGAAGAACGCATCAAAACAATATGCCCGTCATGATGGGGGTATTTATTCCTGAATTTTTTATATCTGTAATGTCTGTATAATGCTTCTGCAGGTTGCGATGCTAATTCAAAAAGCGATTTACGTATATCTCCATCGTCAAATAATGCAACAAAGTAAGGATCGGGTATTATACTGTTGTACCCGTAATAGAGGTTCGTTCCGTTAGCGTCTGTGGTATAGGGAGTTGTTTCTATGTATGCCAGATATGAAGCGCCACCTATGTTCTGGGTCTGGGTTTGCGGATGTCCCCAGATCCATTCGGGATTACTAACATCATTAAATCCTTCGGTATATTGCTCAGGCGTCATAATGGGATAGCCTACACGCGCCTTGGATGCATACTCTGCCGCGAGTTCCCATTCTTCAAGCGTAAGATACGTACGGGCAAGTAAGCCGTAAACCACGTTAATATCAGGACGGTTTTTAACCGTACGCTCAAATCCGGGCAGCAATTTTTCCGCCTCTGTTAAATCTTTTATTACCAATTCATATATTTCGTTTACTGTCGATAGAGGGTTCGGATCAGTATTCGGAGTCGTGGGCTCGGTATAAATAGGAATGGCTTTCGCATTCGCGTCTTTCGCATATGTCAGCTGATATTGACGAACCAGGTTTAAATAATTGTAGGCGCGTAAAGCATAAGCCTGTCCTTTGAGATGTTTTAAACTCTGCTTACTTCCTTCATCAATATCAATATTAGCAATAATATTGTTAGCGTGATCAATGGAAGTATATTGTAAAGTCCAAAAAAACAAAGCGCGTCGTGTTGTATTATCAAATGGGTCGCGGTATGGGTACGAATCACGAAAACCATAGCGCCCGTCGCGGGCAAAAGCATCTTCCCCCATCACTTCATGTGTGAGAAAAATGGCAGGAAGTCCCGGATTGTCCTGAGACGTACTGTTTTCCATCAGATAACGGATTGCGCCATTAATAAAAGCGTTGATATTATCCTCGGAAGAGAAGACCTCCGGTGTGGTAATTTGGGTTGGCGGAGAAGTTGTGAAAAAATCGTCGCTGCACGATATAAATAGGACCAAAGCAACGAATACATATATAATCTTTTGTTTCATACGATTATTTGTTTTTTATATTTATTATGATTAAAATGACACATTTATTCCTAATGAATATGATTTTTGTGCCGGATAACGATAGTATGTTGATCCGGAAACGGTCTGCTCTGGATCCAATCCCTTATGGCCAAAGAAAGTCAAAATATTATCCCCTCTGAGATGTAGTTTCACGGCTGTCAGATTCCAATGGGACAACAATTTGCGTGGAAGCGAATACGAAAAATCAATATTTTTCAGGCGTGCATACGTGGCGCTATACAAAAATCGTGTCGAAGGAATGGTATTCCACGTATCAGAAACATAAGAGAGGCGGGGAAAATCGGTATCCCTGTTTTCCGGAGTCCAACGTGTAAGGGCTTCTTTCGACCAATTCCGTCCGGGAGCATACCCCAGATGCATAATAAATGGTTGATCACCGTCGAAAATCTTACCTCCTATGCTGTAGGAGAAAAGGAACGACAGTTCAAAACCTTTGTAGGAAAAATGGTTGTTCAGTCCACCGTAAAGATCAGGCAGCGAACTTCCCTGGAAATAGGGTGTTGCTTCGGTTTGATTTTCGGTGGTAGTCCGTCCGGTAACATTTCTGTTTTCATCAACAACATCTTTATACCAGGTGGCTTTGCCATTTTCAGGATTAACTCCCGCCCACTCCTTGATGTAAAAGTCATAAACCGAACCGCCTTCCACCATTTTTTTCGTGTTCCCGAATTGTCCTATCGACCCTGTAAGTATTTCTTCCTGAGGCAATTTGGTTATCTTGTTGGTGTAATGCCCGAAGTTAAGGGTAATATCCCAGCTGAAATCTTTATTTCGGATAGGAGTGCCCGTTATTTGCCCGTCAATACCCCTGTTGCTCAACGAGCCGATATTGGCGCTGATGCCACTATAACCTGTTGAAGGAGAGAGAGGTTTCTCGAACAGCAAATCTTTCGATTGCCGGTTATACACATCGATCTGGGCAATCAACCGGTTATCGAACAGGGAAATATCTACACCGAAATTGAGATTTAAGTTTGTTTCCCATTTCAATTCAGGCGTGGGAAGTTCAGACGGCAACAAACCCAACATATCCAGACTGTTATAAATCGAGTAAAAACCGCCATACGCATAATTACCCACATTGTCGTTGCCTTGTGCTCCATAACTGAAACGCAGGTTGAGATTGTCAATATCCTTGGCGCTCTGAAGAAAATCTTCCTTTTTCACATTCCAGGCAGCTCCAACCGACCAAAAATTACCCCAACGCGATTGTTTACTGAAACGCGAGGAACCATCGCGACGGAAACTTGCAGAGAAATGATAACGGTCAAGATAATCATAATCCACCTTACTCAACCAGCTTGCCAATCGGTAATTATCGGAAGTTCCGTTGAACACGCCGCTTGTAGTACCTGCCGAAGGTTCGGTTTTTCCCAACACCTGGAACCCTGTCCGGCTTCCCGACAAGGATGACCAATTGCTTACATATACTTCCGGTCCTGCCAGCAAGTTAAAGGAATGTGCGTTGCCCAGGTTAAAGGTATAATCGATAAAACTATTCACCGTATAGTTGAGAGTACGGCTTGCGCTTCTGCTTGCCGAGCCTGCACCTTCCGATATTACTCCCGTACTATAATAGGAATGGGAATAAGAGTGTGAACTCCCTGTCCTATAATCAACGCTGGCGGTTGTTTTTAACAATAAACCGGTCAGAAAAGTGATATTGAAATTTGTGCTAAGCAATGCAGCCTCTGTTTTGCTACCCGATATGGCATGTTCTGCGCTTCCGAGAATATTCACTCCGCTGGCAGCCGTAGTGGGGCGCCATATACCATAATCCCATTTTTTATTCCCGTTTTCGTCCAAAACGTATGAACCGTCGGGATTACGTTCGTAAACAGGATAAATGTTTGAAATAAGGCGTTGGAAATTGGCGAAATTGCCCGTGTTACTGTCGCTTTGAGTAGGGGATCTTTGAAAACTCGACGATAGAGAGGCATTTGCACCTGCTTCAAACCAATTATTAACCTTCGATTGTATGTTTGTACGAAAGTTGTAACGCTCGAATTCGGAAGTCCTTATCCATCCTTCTTCATTTAAATAACCACCTGAAAAGAAGTATCTTGTATTGGCGCTTCCGCCGCGGATGCTTACATCATACTGCTGACGTATTCCGAGACGCGAGATAGCTTTGCCCCAGTCGTCATTCCATAACGGGGTTGCTCCGGCGACCAATCTACCGTCCGTCCCGACAGGATTGGGATATTGAGGTCCGTAAATATTCACTTTAAGCGCCCCGTCAACGAGATAATCGGTTGCGTACTGAGCAGCTTCCGCCGCTATTTTCCCCTGGTCTACCTGGGTGTTGCGGAGGGCTTCCCACTGCAATTCATAATATTCATTTGTCGACAGATATTCGTAATCTTTGACCGCACGACTTGTAAATCCGACACTGGCTGAAAAGTTGACTACCGGTTTTGTGTTTAAATTTCCCGATTTCGTAGTGATGACAATAACACCGTTAGCGCCCCTCGACCCATAGAGAGCGCTTGCCGTGGCATCTTTTAATATTGAGATGGATTGAATGTCATTCCCGCTTATTTGATTGGGATTTGCTCCGGGAACACCGTCAACAACATACAGAGGAGATGTGGAAGCATTAACCGACCCTATCCCGCGCACATATAGCGAAGCATCGCTACCCGGTTGTCCTGCGGAAGCAACTGACTGAAGTCCGGGTACGGTTCCCTGTAATGCTTTCCCGACAGAAGTAATTTCCAATTTTTCCAACTCTCTGGCTCCAACAACTGCGACCGATCCCGTATAGCTGGACTTTTTAGCTGTGCCGTAACCAACCACAACAACTTCGTCTAAATAATTAATATCTTCCGACAATGTAACTCTTATAAGATCATTTGCCTCATACACATCAATTTCCTGTGTTTTGTATCCCAAAAAGCTAATCGTCAGTGTAAGCGGAAGCGAATGTTCTGTGATAAAACTGAAATTCCCGCCTATATCGGTTGCCGTTCCCGTAGTTGTTGATTTTATAGAAACAGCAACTCCGGGAATCGGTTGATTCTCTTTATCAACGACTGTTCCCTGTATAGTTTTCTGTCCGTAAGCGCTGAAGGAACATAAAAGAAGGATTAAAAAAACGTAAATACATTTTTTTAATAGAAAGTACAATGGTATGTTCCTGAAAAAAAGTGATATATTTGTCATATTCTAATTTTTTATAAGTAAGCGCTCCTGCGTCCGACTGCAATTGGCTAATGGGAGCGCTTATCTTTTTTGGTTGATTGATTTGTATTAAGTTGTTACTCTATTTGTTTATCGAACATTTTTTAATTAAACGAATGCGGCTGTTTTATACGTTTATAATCATATAGTTGTTTTATTCCCAAATTATTTCGTACGAGGCGGTAAGGTGCACATCTTCTGTCTCTTTCAACCGGGCAGATAAAATCGTCTCCTCTGTCTTAAGAAAACCATATTCCTGATTGTACTTTTGCCCTTCCGACAAGACCCATTTCAAAAATTTCTTTGCCTGAATATTATCATTCTGGTACACAAATCCGATATTTTCCACAGGAATGATCGGTATTGTCTCATTTTCGAGCAAGGCTATTGTTTTGTCGATATCGGCCTCATTGAATATTTCACGCTGTTCTTTTTTTACATCTAAGGGGATAAGCGCTAAGCCGTTTTTCAAGCGGCGGGTTTCAATATCGAAGATATAGCTGAGGTTGTTGAATGTGACACCCGTATTGTCTTTCTGCACGGCATTTATTAGAAAAATATCGTCGCCCGATATTTTTTTCCCCCTGATGTCTGCCGTGGAATATCCGAAATGAGCTGCAAACGCACCGGCAAATGAATCGGCATTATTTCCGGAATAGATCGTGATATCCTGTTTTTGTTTTTCTGGCGAACCGGAATAATCGTCAGAAAAATCCTTCTCAAAGAACAGGTCCTCTAATCTCTTGCCGTTTAATCTTCGTTTGCTCAGTTCACTTAATAGCGGATTGCCGGCATTGGTAACCGGAAGCAAAGCGTATCGTCCGGTATAGGATACAGTCTGATTTACATTTACTGTTTTATCCTCGTTTATGGAACTGATAAAGCTTAAATCAACATTTTCACCGGATGATGGCTCTTCCGTAAATTTAATTTGTATTTGGGGGTTTACTTTTTCATACTCAGAAGCCCATTTCTCTATAAGCGGCGTTGCAAACCGGGCGCTCTTGATATAGATCACCTCGTTGGAATTTTGTTGAGCGATAACGCTTGTTGAAAACAAGACCGTAACTGCCGCTATCTGAATAAATCTAAATCTTCTCATTGTTATTTGTTTTTAAATAATTAATTAATCAC
>AGTN01173757.1_pt1 | contig 33841 bp, 25 predicted proteins | sample 314218 | NCBI WGS metagenome assembly AGTN01 (sample SAMN02954264, study PRJNA73603) | bioreactor metagenome | biome: terrestrial; feature: non-aerated bioreactor; material: poplar woody material; isolation source: poplar biomass | place: USA | collected 2006-12 | reverse complement strand
CAGAATAACCCTATGAAACAGTACACACTCACATCATCTATCGTAATCGTTTTTTTATGCTTGTCGATGCAGGCATTCTCACAACTCTCCCTACCAGCCATATTCGGCGACAATATGGTATTGCAGCAAAAAACAGGCGCGCCTGTTTGGGGTAAAGCAACTCCCAACAGCACGGTGAGAGTTAAGCCTTCCTGGAACAAAAAAGAATATACGGCAAAAACGGATGCCAATGGAAATTGGAAAACAACCGTTGAAACTCCATCGGCAGGAGGCCCTTACGAAATAAAAATTTCCGGCAATAACAGCCTCACACTCAGAAATGTAATGATTGGAGAAGTGTGGATATGCTCCGGACAATCGAACATGGAAATGCCGCTGGCCGGATGGGGAAAGATAATAGATTACGAAAAAGAGATCGCTGAAGCCGGTTATCCCAACATCCGTCTGATGCAAGTTGAAAAAGCGACGAGCAGCTATCCGCTGGATGATGTGAAGGCGGCATGGGGCGGCTGGCAGGAATGTTCTCCGGAAACCATCTCCGGATTTTCGGCAACGGCCTATTTTTTCGGTCGCGACCTGCATAAAAACCTGAATGTGCCCATCGGGCTGATTCACACATCCTGGGGCGGAACATTAGCCGAAGCATGGACAAGTACCGGATCCCTAACAATGATGCCCGATCTTCGCGAAAGAGCGGAAGAATTTGCACAATTGCCTAAGAATGCGGAAGAGCAAAAAGCCGCCGACTCACTTTTTGACCTGAAAAGTCCACACAATCCCAGCACTTTGTACAATGCCATGCTCGCACCCATTGTGCCTTACGCAATCAAAGGGGCAATCTGGTACCAGGGTGAGAGCAACGCCGGAAGATCATATCAGTACAGGACATTATTTCCTCTTATGATTAACGATTGGAGAACCCGGTGGGGATATGAATTTCCTTTTTACTTTGTGCAACTGGCCAATTATATGCAAACCAAAGACGAACCCGGAGAATCGGGATGGGCAGAGCTTCGCGAGGCGCAACTGAAAACACTGCATCTGAACAACACAGGGATGGCAGTGATCATCGATATAGGCGAGGCAGAGGATATCCATCCGAAGAACAAACAAGATGTGGGAAGACGGCTGGCTCTGCTGGCACGTGACAAAACATACGGTGAAGAGATCGTTTCCATGGGGCCGCTGTACGACTCCTACAGAATCGAAGATGGGAAAATCCGCATCTTTTTTGAGCCCAACAAAAGTACATTGAAAGTAACAGGCGGAACAACACTCAAAGGATTCTCCATTGCCGGGCCCGACAAAAAATTCTATTGGGCAGATGCCGTTATTGAAGGTGATCAACTGGTGGTAAGTTCACCCGAAGTACCTTTCCCGGTTGCGGCACGCTACGCCTGGGCCGACAACCCCGTCTGTAATTTATACAATGAGGCGGGACTTCCCGCATCGCCGTTCAGAACAGACGACTGGCCGGGAGTAACGTTCGCCTCTGAAGCTACTCAATAAATGACGTATGTCAAGAATGAGTATGTCAACAGATGCGAATGTCAGGTTCCCTGTCCGGAAAATCAACGGATAAACTCGTTGCTGCCCGGACAAACCGGATAGATACCGAGCGCCAATTGAGGACCCTCATTCCTTTAATTTTTAAATTGAATCACAAAACGTGTTAACCCATCGGAATAGGTGCGCAGGGAAAACAGACAATCGTGCTGTACAAGCACTTCCCTGATAAAAAGCAATCCTATTCCCTGTCCCGCCGGCTTGGTGGAAAAGAACGGGCTGAACAGTTTGCTTTCTACTTCTTTACCAATCCCCTTTCCGGTATCGGCAATGGTTAAGGTTTTGTTTTTCGCATCGGTACTGATATAGATGTCCCCATCCCGCCCGATACTTTCTACTGAGTTTTTAATGATGTTCTGCAACACCTGCTCAAAAAGAGAACCGTCCAAAAGAACGGGCTTCAGATTGTTGTCGGGATTAAAATGCAGGCGGATATTTCTGTGATGACACATCACTTCCATAAACCGCATCATCGATTGAATCATGATGTTCAGGTCGGTGGGAACAAGGTGGGCTTTGGGGATTTTCACCACATCGGCAAAACCGGTAATGAATTTGCTCATGTTGTAACATCGGTCAATACATACTCTTACCGCTTCCCGCATATCTCCGGTTTCCGGTTTTTCAACCAGGTCTTCCGCAATGGTATCTAACGTGGAAGTAATCCCCGCCGTGGTGTTGTTCACTTCGTGAGAGATCATCCGGATGACTTTTTCGTACGCTTTTTTCTCGGCGCGCCGCACCTCTTCCGTCAGGCTTTCAATGAGGTAGAACGGACGGGGGAATCCGTGATCCACAAACGATTCATACGTGCACTTGTACACCGATCCGTCGTTCACACTGAGCGTTCGCGTCTCATGAGGGGGAATGCCGGACAGGTCTATTCGCAGAATATTTTTCAGTTCGGGTACTTTTTTTCCGATAACAAGTTTCCTGTCGCCGATCTCCAACATGCGGGCAGCCGCGGGATTGATATCGGCAATTTCCTTATCGTAATTCAACACTACTACCCCCATCGGCGAAGCTTTGACAAGCAGATCCAAAAACTGATTCTGTTCACGCAGGCGCAACCGTTCGTTTTTGAGCTGCCCCATCATCTTATTGAAAATGTCCACCACCTTATCGGCCTCGTATTGTCCCACTTTCCGGAGCCTCGAACTGAAATCCTGTTCCTGCAGCAGATCCATACCGTTACTGATGTTCCGCAGCGGACGAACCGTTTTGGCATAGAAAAAGATCAGGTATATGAGTACAATGAAGATGAGCGCCTCCGTTAAAATTGCTTTCCACGACACGGCGGAAACGTTTTCGAAGAACACCCATCCGAAAACAAGGAGCAACATCGCCGCCAAAATAAAAAAGTATCCTTTCAGTTTCATTACAATCCGTATTTTCCCATTCGCCGGTAAAGGGCGGCTCGGCTAATTCCCAACGCTTTGGCCGTTTTCGACAGGTTGCCGTTATGTTGCTCTATGCATTGCCTGATGGTTTGCGCTTCCATTTCGTCGAGAGTGATTCCTTCCGAAAAACCCGCGCAATATTCTATGGTTTTATTATCCGTTATTTGGGAGCGGATATCCGGCTCATCGATCAGGTTTTTGCCGCTTACCAGGATGGTTCTTTCGATCAGGTTTTTCAGTTCCCGGATATTCCCGGGAAAGGGAAGCTTTTTCATAAACTCCAATGCGGCGGAAGTAAATTTTATTTCTCCCAACCGGTTCTGAGTCGACAACTTATCGGCAAACCAGGTTGCCAGCAACGGAATATCCTCTTTCCGCTCCCTCAACGCAGGCAGGTCAATCAGGATCAGGTTGATCCGGTAGAACAGGTCCTCGCGAAAGGTTCTGTTCTTTACCATTTCCTTCAGGTTGGCATTGGTAGCCGAAACAACCCGTACATCTACTCTCCGCGGACGGCTGTCGCCCAACACCTCAAAAGTCTGATCCTGCAATACACGCAGCATTTTCACCTGACACATCAAATCCAATTCGCCAATCTCGTCTAAAAAAATGGTTCCCTTATCCGCCATTTCAAAACGCCCGATGCGGTCGGCATGGGCGTCGGTAAACGCGCCTTTCTTATGCCCGAACATCTCGCTTTCGAAGAGGCTCTGCGAAATTCCCCCCAGATTCACTTTTACGAAACGATTCGATCTTCGGCTGCTGTTACGGTGAATGGCCTCGGCGATAAGCTCTTTTCCTGTCCCGCTTTCGCCGGTAATCAGTACGGAAGCATTGGTATTAGCGATGCGAGCCACGGTGGAGAGTACGTGTACCAAAGAGTCGGATTGGCCGATAATCTTCGAAAAATCGTATTGCGCATCCAGTTCCTTACGGGTCTTGGGGATTTCATCCGATCTTTTCCGGTTCCCCAGTTCCAACGCCGTGGAAATCGAATTCAGCAATTGCCGGTTATCCCACGGCTTGGTGATAAAATCGAACGCCCCTGCCTGCATCCCTTTTACGGCTAACGAGATAGAGCCCCATGCCGTGATGAGTATCACCGGGACATCCGGATGCAGTACTTTCATTTTTTGCAATAGTTCCAATCCTTCATTTCCCTTGGTGGTAAGTGAGAAATTCATATCCATCAGCATCAAATCGGGGTGAGTTTGCCGTACGAACTCTATCGCGGCTTCGGGCGAAGCCGCCGCCCCCGTTTCATATCCCGCCCTCTTCAGCAACAAGGAAAGCGAAGAGCGGACGGCCGCATCATCATCAATTATCAGGATCATACTATCTATTATTTAAGTACCGTTAAACGATAATCCGGATTTAAAATTTCCACTGCTATCAAAGATACTTTATATAATCATGATTAACAATGAAATTATTCCATTTTTTACCCGTCAACTTACTCTTTGCAGGATTTCGCAAGTGATGGGATTTTTTATACATTTCATAATTCCGACATCGCTTTTTCCAATACAGGGTCTCTCTTATCCATAAAACTCCGCTTCGTTTCGTTTACTCCTATATCAGGAATTATTCCCACTCCGACAAATTCGGTACCGTCGGGAGCGATGTCCTTTTTTGAGCATATATTTGCTCCGGCAACGCCTTTAATTAGGCTAATGACGACACCGTTGCCCGTACTTCCGCCAGTTGGCGTTCCCATCAATTTTCCTCGTTTCATTCCTCTGAATTTTACGCAAAAGTCTTCTGCGGAGGAAAAAGTACCGGCGTTCACCAGGACCATGACCGGTTTATCGTATATCTCCTTTTCAGCCGGCATTAAATAGTCCGAAGAACATGAATACCATTCTTGAGGATATCCCCAAGAAGCGTGTGCGGGTATATACATCCTGCTAAACCAAGAACTTGTCCGAATCGGTTTGGAACTTAAATGCTGTAAAATATAATCAGCTTTGCCGGAATGTCCTCCGGCATTATCTCGCAAATCGATGATCAACGCGTCCGAATGGAGAATGTCCGAATACAAACTATCGAAAATCTGAATAAAAGAATCATCCATGAAATCACGAATGGTCAACAGACCTACATTCTTATTTAACGTTCTATATTTCAACGTTTCGTAATCATCCTCTTCCGACTTACCCGAACTCCTTTCTTCATCCTGAATGTCCCATCTTCGATTTCTTTCAATCGTTAACAGGAATCTTTTCTTTCCGTCATAAAATTCCACATTAACAGGAACGGTTCTTTTGCCTTTAGTCAATTCATAATTATTGAATACTTTATGATGCAGCCATTGAGGGGTTGATGATGCAATATATTGTCCGAGCGTATGTCCTCCGAATTCAATTACATCTGTACCGTCGATCGCGATTATTTCAATTCCCTTCGTTACTCCTTTGGCTATTAATTCAGAACTCCATACTTTATCGACACATACCTTACCTTCCACAAACTTTGTTGTGAATGGCGCAGGAGTGATTCTGTCTTCAACGGGAGGATTTACATTATGCATGATAAATGTGTGCCCGTCTTTGACCATAGCAACCATCTTCTCCAATTCCTGTATGTAAGACTCGGTGTCTTTTGTGTCAAGGATTCTTGGAATGGTTACGGCATATAAACTATCCCAATCGAATGTCAACCGATCGTAATACACAAAATTATTTCTGACCCCTTCCCATAACTTGGATAAACCCAATATTTTTTCCGTTTGAGTGACTTCTCTATTCTCATAGCGCTCTTGAGAAGATCCATATAGTGCAAAGCATAAAGTTACTGCAAGGATTGTAATCTTTTTCATTTATAGGATATTTTAGCGATGTTTTATTCTCTTTTTTACTGCCGTACCAATCTCTCAAATTCGGTATCCAGGTCTTCTCCCTTCTGAAAATCATACAATGCAAGGCTCCGGATCTGATAGAGGTAATACCAGTAAAGGTGCATCTCTGACACATATTTGGCGCGGGCATTGTCTTTGGACAATTGAGCGTCGTTCAGGTCGAGCGTATTTATTTTGCCGATCATAAACGACTCTACCGATGTATTGTATCTTTTCTGCGCTATCACATCAGCCTCTCTGGCTATGCGCAGTTGTTGCGCCTGATTGTTGTATTGCTCCACCAACAGAAAGATATTCTGGTTGAAATCCATTTGTTCCTGTTTCAGGCGAGAGGCAATTACTTCCCTGTTGGATTCCGCCACCTTCACCCTTCCTTCCCTTTTCCCCCAATCGAGAATCGGAATTTTTACGCCTACCTGCACGATCTGGTAATCCATCAGATTCCGGTAAGCCGTGCTGAATTGCTGATCCTGACCGGTATATCCCACCGAAGCGTACAGATCGATCTGACGCCGCGCCCCTTTTGTCTGCGCCACCTCATAGTCAGCTTCCAATTGACGGCGGCGTATATTATGAGCGAAAGGATTGTTTTCCTGCGCTTTGGACAAAACGTCGCTGTATCCGATAAGAGGATAGTCCGTCATTTCGGGAATAAGCGGGTCGATGCTGTCGTTCTCACTCAGTCCCAGAAACGAACGAAGTTGAAACATGGCGGCATTCAGGTTCGACTGCTCGCTGGTGAGGTTCGACGCCGCCTTGAGCGACGACAGTTCCAGTTGCAGCAATTCATTTTCCGATATTTGGCCCATTTGTCGGCGTGCTTTGGCTATTTCATAAATACGGTCGGCATTTTCCTTGTTTTGCAGGGCGATATTCAAATTCTCCTTCGCCAGCAGCAACTGAAAATAGTAGGTAATTGTTTTCAGCGTAACCACTTCCACATCTTCCAAATAAGCCGCCTGCGCCTCTTTGTAGCGTACCGGTTCTATCCTTCGTTTCCATTTCATGTCGTTTACCCCGAAAATGGGTTGCGAAAGGGTCACTCCAATAGGGATGCTCATATAATAGCGGTTTGCTCCCGGCATATTCAACGGACTGACAAACTGCAGCGATGAATTCACAGACAGTTTCCCTCCGGTAAGCCAGATATTCTGATCGACGGAAATTTCACTACCCATGCGCAGAGAATTATCCCGAATGTATTTATATGTACCGTCTTCCGATTGATACAAACTGTAACTCCGGCGATAATCGGGCAGCGTGGCATTGAAATTCACTTCGGGAAGAAGATCGGCCCGATAGGTGCGATACTCCCAATACGATGTCTTTAGTTCGTTCAGCGCTACGGCCGCATCCACCGATTGCAGCCGCGCCAGTTCAATGGCGTCGGGAAGCGCCAGTTGTTGCGCCGACGCCTCCGTTGCCAAAGCAAACACACAAAGTAGCGTTATGAAAAGTGTTTTGTTCATTCTCAATAATTTAAAAATCACACCCGTAAATCAACACATTAATTATCAATGAATCAATAAATTGCTACATTAATCACATTATCAAATCAATGAATCATCACATCAACCCTTATTCGTCCCTCAACGCTTCGGCGGGAGAAATCGTTATCGCTTTTCGTGCGGGGAGCCAGATACCGAGAAGAATCATCAACGCGAGAAGAATATAGGTGATGACAAAACCGGTGAGGTATCGACCAACCGTAAAGTCCATCAGATAGGTAATCAATATCTCTTTCCTGCCAAGAATGAAGATGATGACGGCTGCCGGAACCATTGCGACGGTAAGCAGCAGAAGTCCCTCGGCGTAGTATTTCTTCAAAATTTGAACGGGTGTATCTCCTACCGCTATACGTAAACCGATTTCACTCTTCCGGTATTGTGTGCGAAACCAGAATATCCCGGTGATGCCCAGAAAAATATTGACCAGCAGGAAGAGGATAACGAAGAAACGCATTTGCAAATCGTTCATATCATCTTTCTGGAACGCTTTTTTATTGGTTGGGATATATTGTATGTCTCCCAGAAAATAGTTTCCGATACGCAACGGCTCCGTCATATCCAGCCGGAAGCGACGGATAAAATCGTAATCCTCTTCCGGTTTCACCCGCACGCAATATTCCAGCGCGGAAACATATTCATCGCCCCAATTGGCGAGAAAATCATTCTGCATATTCTGGGCAAAATAAGTACTCCAACTCGAGAAATTATCGTACCGGATTACAGTGGATACAGCGCCAACACGATATAACTGTGCGGAATCGCTTTTTTCAAAAGAGACCTGCTTTCCTTTTACCGGCTCTTCGTTTTTAAACAGTTCTTTTTCTACTTCGGGAGAGATAACCAGTTCGTTCCGTTCCAGGACGCGCACCAATTCATCGGTGCTTCCGTTTTTCGACGTATATCTGAAGACCCTGAAGAAATCGGGGGTAACCGTCCGGTTTAAGGCTCCGTCTCGTGTCTGCAAGGTATCTCGGTAAACAGAGCGTGAGCGGTTGCTGCCGATATGCGGACTGGAATGCAGCGATATACTTGCCGCTTCAATCATAGGGTTGCGCTGAATGCGTTCCAGGGCGGTTCGCAATTGTTCTACCTTTGTTTCCTGAGGAATGTCTTTTATATATTGAGTGCCGCTTGCGTTAAGCCTTCCCAGCCGCATAATGTAGGTATGCTCCGTATCGAAACCCAACGGTTTGTAATAGTTCGTCACCGTCACATACATGTAATCGGCAATATACCACATAAAAACGGCAACCAGGAACAACTCTATCCATACGCCGATGTTGTGTTTGCGTTCGTTCCAAAGAATTTTAAATATATGTTTTATCATAACTTATTCACTGAAGTTAGACTATTTGAGTCGCGTTCGCTCCTCGATTTCCAATTCTCGCAATAGCATAGTACAAGCAAGCTCGTCCTCTGCTTACATTGCTTAATGAAAATGTTCATTTTATTTTGAAAGAATGGATTCGACAATGGGTTTGCGCGATGTGCGCCATGCCGGGATAATTGCCGAAAGCACATTCAGCAATACGCAAAAGAGAAATGCATACAGGAAAATGACGGGACTCAGCAATGATGCCGGATTTAACGACACATCGCCCAACTGATACGCCATATTGCTGTTTCCGTAAATCACTCCTTTCAACACATAAGCCGCCACGTATGAAAGCAACAATCCTACGGCTCCTCCCAACAGGGTTTGCAAAAGGCTCTCCCATAAGATCTGTGAAAGCAGGTTCCCTTTGGTCGCCCCGAATGCGCGGCGAACACCCAATTCCGACAACCGTTTTCGCATCCTCGACCCCGTCATTCCCGACAAGTTGATGGCAGGAACGAACAAAAGCAGGAGCAGAACAATAACGGATTGCCGGACGATTTTCTTCATATCCGGTTCGACATTCGCCCATTTACGGTGAATATAAACGAAGTGCTCGTCGGGCTGATTGCGATAAAACGCCTCATAATCTGTAAGGGCATCATTATATTTTCGACGTAATTGTTCCGCCTCTTCCTTTATTTTAGCAAAATCGGCTTTCGAACCGGCTAAAATATACACACGACACGAACCCATTATGTCTCCCATGTCATCCGTCGGAATACTCTCTGAAGTGACAGGCGCCCATACTTGTGAATAAGCGGCTGTAGCCAGGGTGGAGACATCTTTCACCACTCCGCTTACGGTATATTCCGTATAGTCAAAAAGAATGGATTTCCCCGTAACCTCCGTTGTTCCGAAAATTTCACGCGCCACCCTTTCCGTGATAACGGTCTTATGCAAACCGGCATCTACATCGGCTTGAGTATATGGCTTCCCATCGATAAAAGAGAAATCAAACACTTCCCAAAACGCCTCGTCTGTAAGCATTTTATCGAAGCTCACGGCTGTTTTATTTCCAGGAAGCGACGCCAGCACCGGAGGTGAATAAGCCGACACAATGGTTACCGCTTCGGGTGTTTGCAGCACCTTGAAACAGTTTTTCGCAAGTCCATAACTCATTGGTCCATTGGAAGAGCCGGCATTTTCTTTTCCTTTTTCTCTTACACTCATCCATTTTACATACAGCATCCTGTCCCTGTTCGTTTCCGGCGGATACGGAGCGTTCTTCACCTCGTACGACATGACAATCACCATGATCATGCAGATAGCCAGCGCCGTGCCGATAATGGATATGGCGCTCAGTACGGGATTTTCCCTTAGCAGCCGCCATGCCTGTTTGAAATATTGTTTAACCATTTTTTTCTGTTGATTCGTATTCCCTCTTTTCACTAGTTAACCTGTTTTATCGTACTTGAACGGTCTTTTTCCTTATTCACGGTTGGAGGATTGCCTTTATACGATACATCGCTCGCCCCCGAAGCGGTTACTGTGAACGTATCGGTTACATAAAATTCACCGTCGGAACCACCCGACAATGACGCCCGACAACGGGTCGCGCGTAATTCGAACGCCGAAACATCGCTGCCGCCCGAAGCATTTATTACCAGGTTGTCGGTTTTTCCGTGGAGTTCGATATCACTCCCACCGCTCGTGTTCACATTGCATTCACCGGCCGAAATATCGTAAAGCTCTACATCGCTGCCACCACTCGCGTCCACTTTCAGTACACCCACCGAAGAGAACCGCACGGAAGCATCGGATCCGCCGGTGAAATTGGCGGTAAAACTCCGGCACCCCAGCGTGAGGTCTTTCAGGTCGCTGCCGCCGCTTAACCGTACCTCAAACTCCTCGGCTTTGAAAGGTGTTTGAAAGAGGATGTCGCTGCCCCCCGACGCTTCAATCTTTTTCAATTGCGGAACGGTAACATACGCCTTACGGACAATTCTGGGCGTACCGAAATTGAAAGCGTTTCGTACGCTTCTTTCGTTATAAATATGCAGTACGCCGTTGCGCACTTCCGTTACGGCTTTGTCAATAAGGTCTTCGTTGGTTTCTATCGAGAGGGAATAGGTGTTTCCCTGTGTAATGACGACGTCCCAACCTCCCGATGCGCTGATGGATGAGAAGTTGCTCACTTGACGGTTTTGATGAACTATTTTACTGCTTTGCGCCAGTATAACGGCAGGTGCGGACAACGCGAAAACAATCGCGATAAGAATACATTGTTTTGTTTTCATACGATTATATTATTTTTTTGATGGTGTATGTAGCTCGCTATAATCATGTTTCCGGGTGGAATGATGTACATGCTCGTTTCATATTCATTTGTTGTTTAATTAATTATTCTGATTTCAATAACTCTGCGATATTCAGTTGTTTCGATATTTAGAGACAAGGATCAAGACTGTTAGGTTTTACCCTTAAAATAAAACCCAAAATGCACCGGCTAACAGCCAATAATTTACTGTTTACGAGATCTGTCTTCCGTCGAAGAAGCGGATGGTGCGGGTAGTCTCGGCAGCCTTGTTCGCGTCGTGCGTTACCATCACGATGGTGCGTCCGTCTTCGCGGTTGAGTTGATGCAGCAAATCCATCACTTCGGCGCCCATTTTGGAATCAAGATTCCCCGTCGGCTCATCGGCAAGGATAATAGACGGATTGCCGATCACGGCGCGGGCGATGGCTACACGCTGGCATTGCCCGCCCGACAGTTGCGAAGGAAAATGGCGCATGCGGTGCGACAACCCCATCCTGCCGAGCACCTCCTTCGCCAACCGGCGGCGTTCCGCAGCCGACACGCTCGGACGGTACAACAACGGCAGCTCCACGTTATCCAACACGTTGAGCGAATTGATCAGGTGGAAGCTCTGAAAGACGAATCCTAACTTTTCGTTCCGGAACTTTGCTTTTTCCTTATCATTCAACCCGGCCGTCTCTCTGCCGTCGATAACTATCTTACCCTCATTTGGCGCGTCGAGCAATCCCATCACGTTGAGCAGGGTAGATTTTCCGCAGCCCGATGGTCCCATCACGGCGAGAAATTCTCCCTCTTTTACTTCCAGGTTCACGTTTTCCAACGCTACAGTCTCGATCTCTTCGGTACGATAAATCTTGTACACTTTGTCTAATTGAATCATTGTTTTCATACGATTATTTTATTTTTTTGTTGGTGTATGGAACTCGCAATAGTCATCTTTTTGTGTGTGATTGAGGCACATGCTCGTTTCATTGTTGCTTATTATTTATTAGTTGCTATTCTGTTTTGTTAGTTCAGTTGCCACGCTTGTTTAAAATATTGCTTTATCATTCTTTTAAGTTATCAGTATTCTGTTATCAGATGAATTATCACATTAATCACATTGGCACATTCATAAATCATCGAATCAATACATCGGTAAATCTACTCATCAGATATCACTCATCCCTCAACGCTTCCACCGGATGCACTTTCGATGCTTTATTTGCCGGAATCCACGCGCTTAATCCCACTATAACGGCAAGAAAAATATACATAATGACGTTTGTAATGAGAAAACGCAGAGGAGCGTTTTGAGTAATATACGGAGAACCTTTTACCGTTATATACTCCAGAGTTACGTCCATATTGAGTTTAATTACACCGGATTGTACAACCGCGTAATTGATGATAATGGCAGGAATAACGGCAGCTGTAAGCAAAAGAAGGGCTTCCAATATGAATTGCCATTGCAAACCTGTACGCGTGCTTCCCATTGCCATACGAAGCCCGATTTCACCGCGCCGTGTTTGGTTGCGAAACCAGAACGTGCCGATAATGCCCAACGCAATGTTCAGTAGAAAGAAGATCATAAGCGCCGCGCGTGAACGTATTTCGTTGGTTTTCCCAAAAGAGTAATTTATTTCATCTTTCAGGTTCTGAAAAGATTGAATGTCTTTAAGGTATAAATTCCCGATGCGTAATTGCTGAGTCATCTCTTTTCTGAAATCACTCACAAACCGCCGTTCGGATATCCCCGGTTTTGTCCGGAAGCAGACACCGAAACCCATTACATTATCTTTCGAGACAAGCGGCGATGCTCCAAACACAGCCCCATGGGGCAACGTATAATCAAATCGTTTTTGGTCGTTCAACACGTCAGCAACAACATACTCTTTTAGTCCCTCGCCTATATCCGCCCGGATGGTTTCCCCTATGGCCGAACCTTCTCCGAAAAGCTCCCTCTCAACCATTCGGGTAATAAAAATGGAATTGTTTTGCCGCAGATCGATACCGGCGGGACGCGCCCACGAATTATCCCTGGTTGATGTATACCGAAAAATTCGGAAAAAGTCGCCCGAATAAACGATTTTCGCTTGCGCCGACACATCTGTGGTGTTCGTATCCGTTTGTACTAAATTACCGTAATAACTGCCTGAAAATGGCAACGAGCCCCAGGAGAGAGAAGCTAACGCTGCCGTTTCCACATTTTTATATTCTTTAATTTTGCGTACAAACAGGTCTACGTTGTCCACCACTTTCACCGAATCGTCTTCCGCCGGATTATACCGGGAAGTCTCACTTCCGTATATATCATAGGTAACCAGATAAGTGTCTTTTATATCGAATCCCTGCGGTATGCTCTTATTGTGAAACAATATAAACGCATAATCCGCTAAGATCCAAACCAATACCGATATCAACATCAGTTCAATGAAAATCCACGTATTGTATTTTCGTTGCGCCCACATTTGTTTGAATATATGCCGTATCATAATCAGTTATATTTAATGTAAAGGGAATCCGTGATATTTTTGCGTAACGAGCGGTACACAGGAACCAATGCCGAAAGAATATTCATCAGAAAGCATACCAGCAAAACGATGATAAATATTTTTACGTTGAAAAGCATGGACATCGAAAAATCAACCGAAGTTCCTTCGGGCAGTGAAACGGCAAATTGTTTTCCTATGTCGAGAATCCAGTTCCGTGTAAAGAAAATGATCAGATACGAGAGCAATAAACCGGCCAATCCGCCCAATCCTGTGAGCAGCAAATTTTCGGTTAATACCTGATTAACCAACTTCGAACGCGACGCACCAAATGCCTTGCGAACACCCATTTCGCCCAACCGGCGTTCCATTCGCGTGCTGTTCATTCCCGATAAATTGATGGCGGGAACCACTAAAAGCAACAAAACAATCAGTATATTCTGGATCCTGATTTTCTTCATATCCGGCCCTACGTTCGACCAGAAACGATTCACGGCAACAGTCCGTATATCGGGTTGTCCCAACAAATCGACTTTCCATTCCGTGGCTTGCGCATTGTAACGGCGCACGTTGTCGTTCACTTCGTCGCGGATGGATTCGAAGTCTGCAGCTGTTCGAGCCAAGAGAAAGACCTTACTTACGTCGCCAAGCATTCCGGCTCTCTCCTGATTCTCTTTATCATACTCTTTCCTGCACGTGTAAGGCATCCAGATCTGAGCATGCGTATCTTCGAACAGGTACGATACATCTTTTACCACTCCGGCTATCCGATAGGGTTTAAACCCGTAATCGATATACCTGCCAACGGCATCATCGGAGCCAAACAATTGTTTAGCCAATGATTCGGCAATCACAACTACCTGTAATCCGGACTCGTAATCAGCATCGGAAAAGGGTTTTCCTGCGAGAAAACGAAAGTTGAACACGTTCCAGTAGTTCGTATCCACAAAACGGCTTTTTATCCTGATAAGGTTGTCGTCGTTCGGCAGCGAAGCAAAATTACGGCCGGGAGTCATAATGGATACGCTTTCGGTGCTTTTTAGGGGAAGGAAAAACAGCTGAGCCGCCTTGTAAGACAGATTTCCCGAATTTGTCCCTTTAAACCGAACCGTATCCATGGAAGTTAATACGAGCGATTGCACATACATGGTCCTGTCTCTGTTTATCTCGGGAGAGAGATTTGCCGTCTTCACATAATTCAGTATCGCCATTATCATTACCATGGAAATTCCCAATGCCGTTCCGGCAATGTAAATGCCGCTGAAAAGCTGGTGCTGCTTTACCAACTGCCACGCTTGCTTAAAATATTGCTTTATCATATTATATAATTTTCAGCTACAATCTGCACATTATCAAATTATAAATCATCGCATTATTCATCTTAGCTCATTAGTCACATTATTTACATTAGCCTCATTGGCACATTAATCACATTGGCACCTTATCAAATCAATAAATCATCAAATCAACCATCATTCGTCCCTCAACGCTTCCACCGGATGTATTTTTGATGCCCGCCTGGCAGGGATCCATGCGCTTAATGCTACTACAACGGCAAGAAAAATATACGTGAGGACGTTTGTGATGAGAAAGCGGAGCCACGTGTTATCGGTAATGTATGTACCGTTCACGGCATACTGATTCCCGATCGTATTTATCAAACCTGCGTTCACCACGGCAAAATTGATGCAGACGGCGGGAAGTAACGCGAGAGTCAGCAACAGGATTGCCTCGCCGATAAATTGCGCCTGCAACGTGCGGCGATTACTCCCCATTGCCATACGCACTCCTATCTCGTTGCGCCGCGAAGCGATGCGGAACCAGAACGTACCGATCACACCCAGGGCGATGTTCAACAGAAAAAAGATCATCAGCCCGAAGCGGATACGTATTTCATTCGATATTCCCATTATAACATCCTGTTTCCTGCCCACTTCCTTATACGTTACTATCGATGAGGTAATTTCTTTTTTGAAACGGTCTAACGAGAAATTATTCCCAACCCGGATGGCTATTTCAGGCTCTGTTACATTCCTTTCATCCGCACTGAAAAAAACAGCGGAACAATGTTGTTCGTAATTATACCGTTTTTGTTTTTTTACGATATCAGATACTATATATTCCTTTTTATCGTACATGAAAACAGATTTACCGATCGGATTTTCATCCGGGAACAACGCCATTGCTACATCCTCCGTCAATACCATCGATTTTGTATCGGCAATATCCACACGCCCAAAACTGTTAGGACGAAGAACGGAATGGACTTTAAATATCTCAAAATAATTGTTCGACGTAACCGGTTTGACCTGAGCTTGAAAACTCTCGGCAGATTCGGTGGTATCATTGCTTATCATGGTTCCCGTAAAGGAACTTCCAAAAGGGGTGGTTCCCGAGTATCTGCCCGTAAGAAAAGCGTTCTCCACGCCCGAAAACAGCCGCACCTTATCGTAAAATATCCGGAAGTTTTCTCTCTCTTCTTCACGGATATCCTTATGATTGATCCTGTAGGTATTTTCTATATCATATCCTTTTTTTAACGATAAATTATGAATAACGACGAATCCATAGTCCATTATATACCATACGAGAACAAAGCCTATCAGCAGTTCGGCGAATATCCATGCATTCCGCCTGCGTTGTGTCCAAATCTGTTTTAAAATATGATGCAACATAACTTTTTTAGTTTTTATAGGTATCGTACAAGGAATGGATGATGTCTTTTTTGGTGAAGCGGTATGCCGGAACAATCGCGGATAAAACATTGATCAGCAAAACGGCCGCAAAAGTCCAAAGAAACATTTCCACGTTAAACAACATTTGAGTGGTAATACCTACCGAATCGTTTATTTGAGCAGACGGGTTAGTCATTGAATAAAATACTCCCGCAGGAATCAACCATTGTTTTGAGAGAAAAATAATCACATATGAAACGATAAGTCCGGCAATCCCACCCAGAAACGTCAGCAACAGATTTTCCATCAACACCTGTTGAATAAGCGTAGATTGTGATGCGCCGAATGTTTTGCGGATACCCAACTCACCCGATCTTTTTTCCATGCGGCTGCTGTTCAGTCCTGAGAGGTTCAACGTGGGGATTAACAGGAATATGATTAAAAGCGCGGCGAATACCTGCCTTATTTTCCCCATATCCAACGGCATATTTCCTTTACGGAACGCGTGAGTAATGGTATTATCAGGCTGCCCCAACATATTCATTTTCCATGTAAGGTTCGCTTCGTAATTCGTTACATTATTCTGTATTTCCTGCTTTATTTTCGGGAAATCTTTCGATGACCGGGCAAGCATATACACGCTGTAAGGGCCCAAAATACCTTCCGAGGCAAACGTTTCTTCGTAAGTGGACACTGTGGTGAACGGTATCCATATATTGGCATACGTATCGGAAAGGATAAAGGATGCATCTTTCACCACTCCTGTAATTTTATAGTCTTTCTCATTCAAGCGCACATATCTTCCCACAGCCGGTTCATCGCCGAACAACTGTTTTGTCAGCAACTCCGCGATAACCGCCGAATGAATACCCGATTGAAACTCTTCTTCCGTGAACGGCTTTCCTTGTGTGAACCGGAATTGAAATACCTTCCAGTAATTCGTATCTACATATTTCGTCATTACCGGAATCCCGATTTCGCTATTGGGGGTGCTTACCATATCTTCTTCTCCATACACATGCATGACAGCCGATGTGGCTTCGACGGATTGTAACGGATAGAAAACCTGTTTAATGGTTTGAAGAGACAGGTTGGACGCAGACATTCCTCTTATGGTGGTATCCTTCGGATGAATCTCCACAGAACCGACATAGAGCATTTTATCCCTGTTCTCCTCCGGGTAAATATTTCCTCTTTTCAGGTAGAGAAAAACGGCAACTAACATCACCATGGCAATTGCCATAGCTGTTCCGATGATATAAATGGAACTATACAGTTTGCTCTCTTTCAGTAATTGCCACGCTTGTTTAAAGTATTGTTCAATCATATTCTACAGTTTGACTTTAATCTTGTTTCTGTTCCTGTATTCCGACATATCCGACACAACCACCTTGTCGCCGGGCTGCAATCCCGATATGACCTCCACATACTCAAAATTGCTTTCGCCCAACTGTACTTTTCGCTTTTCCAGCGTTCCGCCGCCCAACACAAACAGTTCATATGTCCCTTTTCCGGTGTAGTAAGGGCCGTTGGCGATGCGCATCACATCATCCTTTACAGCGTTCATCACATATACATCGGTTTTCAGGCCGGAACGCAACCTCGGGTGGCTATCATCCTCAAGCTGAACCGTAAACTGAATGATGCCGTTCTTCGACAGCGGCGTAACGCTACTCACCGCTCCGGTAAGTTGTTCGTTCCCTATCCGTACCACCACTTTATTCCCGGTAGCGATACGATCGCCATAACTGTCGGCAATCTCGCCGTCGATCCTGAAGTGCGACAGATCGGAGATGATCGCTATCTGCGTTCCCTGCGGCACGCGCACACCCACCTGATTATTGATATAGGTGAGGATGGCTTTGCGCGGCGAACGGATCTGCGCGTCGTCTAAGATCCGTTTGGTTTCGGCCAGCGTCTTGCGGAATATTTCCAGTTCCAGTTCCTGTACTCTCAATTCGGAACCGGCCACTTTTTTATCGTTTTCGAATTTTTTTGTTGCCTGTTCGTGTTCTAATTTTGCCACGTTATAGCTGAGTTCCGTTTCCCGGACTTTATCCGTTGTCCCCGCGCCGATACTGTCGAGATACCGCTCGTTCCGCACTTCCACTTCCATTTTATCGATCTGCATTTCGTTTACTTTCAGTTGCATCTCCATATCACTCAACGCACTGTTGTTCTTAACGTGTTGCTGTTCGATACGGTATTGCCGCATCTGGAGTTCATCGAGCATTTTGCGGTAATCGGTTTCGATGCTTTGCAGATCGAGCCGCAACAAGGGCGTTCCCACATCCACCGAATCGCCCGCTTTCTTGTACACTTCCACTATACGGCTCTCGATGGGCGTGTTGATGATCTCTTCGAAGGCGGGCATCACTTTCCCCGACGCGCTTACGGACACTTCGATGGTTCCGTTATCGACGGTAGATATTTGTATGTTTTTCATATTGACGGTATCCCTCAGCAGGGAAATAATAATTGCTATCACGGCAATAGAGCCGATCAACACTACCGCCATCCGGATAATTTTGTTGCGTTTTTCCTTGCGTAATATTTCTTTGGGAATTTTTCTGTCCATACCTATGATTGTTTGCCTTTTAGAAACAAACCTTGTGCCATAAACATATCATACTCTATATCAGTGTATTATAAAAACAAAAGTGTCCGATAACGAACACTTTTGTTCACTATCGGACACTTAAATCATCCTCGTAAATATTCTACGGTTTTTATTGTTATTTATTTGTCCCTTCTGAACTTTCAACGATCTTTGTCCTTATCAAAAAGACAGTATTGAGCATTTCTTTCCTTTTGATAAGGAATGATCGCTCTAATTTTATCCTTATGGAATATCTACCTGTTCCTTCCGCTGCACCGTTACGAACGTTCTACCGTAAAAGCATTGCCGGGCGACCGCAAATTTTACAGTATTGACAACGGATTGCGCCGGACGCTTATACATACCGGTTCGGAAGATAAAGGCAGCCTGTTGGAAAACAACATGTATCTTTTCCTCCGATCCCAACTCAAGATGAGCCACAACCTCCATTATTATAACGGCAGAAGCAGAGAATGTGATTTCGTACTGACTGACCGCGAGGAAACCGTAGCGCTGATCCAGGTGTCACTCCGTGTGGACGATCCGGCAACATACCGGCGCGAGACAACGGGACTGATAGAAGCTTCCGAGGCTCTACACTGCGATACGCTATATCTTGTAACCGAAGACACGGAAAAGACGGTACTGGAGGCCGGCAAGGAAATTCGTGTTGTTCCGGCGTGGAAGTTCGCGCTCAACTTTTCCTTAGATTCCCACTTTTTATAAAGTAATGAAATATCCGCAATATTTCTTTCATTTCTGTGTATGCCGTTCATCCCTGTGCGGCTTTTTTATATTATGAAGCCTTTCTATCTCTATCCGTAAAGCCCTGTTCTCCTCTAAAACCTCGAGATATTTGTTTTTATATTCAACAGAGCCTTCTTCTACGGTTCCGATGGCTTGTTCGGTAGTAGAATCCGATTGAATTGAAGGATCTATCATTTCTCCTTTTCCCGTGATAAGCCAATCAAGATTAAGATCAGGGAAAACCTCCACGATATTAGACAGTTTATCCGCACCAATCGAGGTCTTAACCTTACTAATATATCCACGTGAAAAACCGACTAACTCTTCAAATTTAGTTTGACCCAATCCCCTAGACTTTATAAATAACTTTAGTCTATCTATGAATTCCATACATTCTGCTGTTTATCAATTATTTATCAATTACCTTATTTAGACAGTTCATGCCTCCCTGGCTTTTTTATATTGCGAAGTCTTTCTATCTCTATTCGTAGGGACCTGTTCTCCTCTAAAACTTCAAGATATTTGTCTTTATAATCCATTATCCCTCCTTCCCCGGCTTTAATAGTCGGTTCATAGGGATCTGACTGTGTGGAAAGATTTATCATTTCTCCTTTTCCCATGATAAGCCAATTTAAATTCAACTGAGGATACTCGTTAATAACCTGATTTAGTTTGTCGGCTGATATATTTTTTGTGTTATTAATGTAACCATTCGACCACCCGACCTTAGCTTCAAAATTATTCTGCCCGATGTTCAAATGCTGTAAAAACAATTTAATTCTATCTTTTACAGTCACTTTCATAGTTTTACTATTTAGAATAAATATAAATTACGCCATTATTACAGTGTATTTTTGGATATACTGAATATAGGCAGTATATTTGTATCGTTAAACAGTGTTCAATACATTGCAACAAAATTAGACATTCTGCAAAGGTATGAATAATCAGGTAAATACCTCAAAACTGGTCACTAAAATCTCAGTGCCTGATACGTTGCTGGCAATAAGAGTCGGTGAAACCGTAATGATACCCTCAAAAACTATCAAACCTGGTTCCATCAGAGCCGCCGCATCCCGCTTAGAGCGGGCAAAAAAGGCCCGGTTCTATGTAACAGAACAAGGATTTGTGAATGAAACACAAGTAACGAGATTAAAATAAACCCATACAACCACGGGAAAAAGTGTTAACAAGTGTTATAGGAACCCGGTTTCACATTGAATTCTTCAGGAACGCCCAAGGATTTGTGTAATCGCAGGTAATAGATGGTTGCGAAACTCTTTTTCAACTTAAATGCTTCACCTGGAATATCTGAAATAAATAATTAATCAATCTAAAACATATGCGAGAATGAAACGAGTAATTTTAAATTTAATGAAAGCGATTTTATTCACTTTGATGTGGACATTTTCCCTGTGTGTCTCTGCACAGACCATAGTTCGCGGGATTGTTGCAGATGAATGGGGAGATCCTGTTATCGGGGCATCTATTCTGATAAAAGGTACAGGAAAAGGAACTATTACGGACAATGAGGGAAATTTCACTTTAAGTGTCCCGTCCGATGCAATCTTGGAAATATCTTATATCGGAATGCAATCTCAAACGATTCCAGTGAACGGAAGAGCATCTTTACAGGTGATAATGCAACAAGATAATGAAATGTTGGATGAGGTGGTTGTTATCGGATATGGAACAGCGAGGAAAAGAGACTTAACAGGCGCAATTTCTTCTATCCGAACAGAAAAGCTTGAATCTGAAGCTCCTCGTTCCGTCCAGGATCTGTTGCGTGCAAACGCAGCAGGAATGTTAATCGGACAGGCAAATACGGCTAAAGGTGATGCCAGTTTGTTGATTCGAGGAAAAGGCACATTAAAGGCGGGAGATAGCCCGTTGAACGTTGTGGACGGAGTAATTTTTGACGGTACGTTTGCCGATATAAATCCAAATGATATTTTATCAATAGACATATTAAAAGATGCGAGTTCTGCGGCCGTATACGGAGCAAAGGCGGCAAACGGGGTTGTTTTGATCACCACAAAGAAAGGACAAACCGGAAAACCACGTATATCTTTTAATGCGAATACCGGATTCGTCGAGAATGCAAATATGCCGAGGGTTATGACTGCCTCTGAATTCTTGGATTACCGCTATGATTATCAGGTCGGAAGAAGAACCACCGAATATCTGGCACAGTATCCGCAAATGTTTTCAGACCCAAGAAAATTGGACGGAGTCAACCAACTGGACTGGTACAATTATGATCAAGGCACACCGGTTACTTCTGTGACCGAAGAACAATTACTCCGCGCCTGGTTAAGCCGTCTGGAGTTGAAAACTCCTGAGATTGATAATTATTTGGCTGACAAGATCACGAACTGGCAGAATTTGGTCTTTCACACAGGGTTACAGCAGGATTACACGGCCAGTATTTCAAACCGGAACGATAATTTATCCTATTACTGGTCGTTGAATTATGTAGACAGAGAGGGATTCATTGTTGGCAACCGTTTCTTGAATATCCGTTCCCGGTTGAATCTGGAATCTAACATCACGGATTTTCTGAAGGTCGGGTTAAATGCCAATTTTGCTGATCGCGACGAGGGTTTTCTGCAGGCCGATTGGGGACAGTCTGCGGTTATCTCCCCTTACGGGTCGGATAACAGGGATGATCCGAACAGTATTTATCAGCGACTGCCGACCGGGGATGTGACTCCCGTAAATCCTTTTTTCGATAATCAGTACAGGGATCGTAAAGATAAATACAATACCTTTAATGCGAGTGTTTATGCCATTGTCTCGCTTCCTTTCGGAATTGAATACCAGGTGAATTATACGCCATCCTACACCTGGCATGAATACTTCAACCATGAGTCTTCACAGAACCCGGAATGGGCATCCAAGGGAGGTAATACGGAGCGGCAGCATGAAAAAACATTTAACTGGCAAATTGATAATGTGCTCCGTTGGAAAGGAGAATTCCGGAATATTCACAAGTTTGAAGTAACCTTGTTGCAGAATGCGGAAAAGGGCCAATATTGGCAAACAATAGCAAGAGCATCCAGTTACAGCCCGAGCGATATATTAGGGTATCACCGGTTGCAGGCGGGAACCGTGCCTTTGACATCGAGCAATGATACGTATCGGACAGGAGATGCTTATATGGGACGTATCTATTATTCATTGTCGGATAAATACATGGTAACGGCATCTGTGCGTCGCGATGGCTATTCTGCTTTTGGATTGCAAAATCCGCGTGCCACCTTTCCCGCAGTAGCTCTGGGATGGGTGTTTACTTCCGAAGAGTTTATGAAGGGAATCGCCAACTGGTTTGATTACGGAAAATTACGTCTTTCCTGGGGGAAGAACGGGAACAGGGATATCGGGCAGTATGAGGCATTATCCGATATGACTTCCGGTTTGCATCCTTATATCGATCAGAACGGAAATATTTACCTCTCTTCCCAGCTTTATGTAAACCGTATGGCCAACGCCGGCTTGAGGTGGGAAAGCCGGGCCGCTTATAATATCGGCATCGATTTTTCATTGTTCAGGGATCTGTTATCAGGATCCGTAGAGGCGTATTCCGCTACGACCCAGGATTTGTTGGTGGATCGTGCTTTACCGGAAATCATCGGATTCAACAGTGTGGCTGCAAACCTGGGAGAACTCCAAAATAGAGGTTTTGAAGGGAGTCTTACCGCGAATATCATGAAACGAAACCATTTTGAATGGAGTGCGACAGGAAATTTCTCATTAAATCGCAGGGAAATTAAAAAACTATACGGAGATATGGTCGATGTTCTGGATGACGACGGAAATGTCATCGGACAAAGAGAGGCCGATGATATAAAGAATCGGTGGTTTATAGGCCAGGATCCGGATCGCATCTGGGATTATGAGCGGATTGGCGTATGGCAGATCGGTGAAGAAGAGGAAGCCGCCAAGTATGGTTGCCAGCCGGGAGACTTCAAATATAAGGATCAGAATGAAGACGGGGTGATGACAGATGATGATAGGATTTTTCAAAAATATAAGACACCCCGTTTTCGCTGGACGTTACGAAATGATTTCCGTTTGTTTAAAGATTTTGATGTGTCTTTCCTGCTGTATTCATATTGGGGCCAATATGATACATTTAACCGTGCAGGAAATAATTCCAGTTTTCCGGACAGGGCTACAGATTATGCCTTGCCTCGCTGGACTCCGGAAAATCCCATCAACGATTACGCACGTATCGGATCAAAAAATATCGGGAATAATTATGTAAACCGGTCATTTATCCGGCTGGAGAATATTACAACCTCTTATAATGTACCCTCTAAATTTTTGAGAAAATTCTATGTTCAGAATATGCGTTTATCGTTCAGTATTCGTAATGTTGCTGTATGGGCTCCTGACTGGGATTTTGGAGATCCTGAATCAGGTGGACAACCGACGCCGCGGACATACAATTTCAGTGTGAATTTTACCCTTTAATTTCTTTACTATATTAAAATGAGAATATGATGAATATAATACATAAAAATAAAATCAGATTATTAACCTGTCTCACATTCATGTTTTTTTGGGCTTGTAGTGAAGATTGGTTGACCCCGAAACCCCTGTCGTTTTATGAACCGGGTATTGCTTTGTCGAATGCCGAAGGATTGTATTCTGCTTTAACGGCTTGTGAACGGAATATGCGTCATGAATATTTCGGCGACAGTGCGCCTATCCTGACCGAAATTATCCAATCGGAGGTAGCTGTTGAAGGAACCACCGATAAGGCCGGGCCACAGATGGATATGGATATATCACTTTTACCGGATGCCGATTTGAATAATGGGGACCGTACGAAAGTTGGCTGGTATTGGTATGAAGGTTATAAAGGAATTAAGTATGCCAATGTGGTGATTGCCCGCATTGACGATGCAACGTTTAAAGATGAAGCAGAGCGCAATGCCGTGTTAGGTGCCGCCTATTTTCAACGGGCTTATCGTTATTATAAACTGACTCATCAGTTTGGAGACATTCCTTATCTGGATTGGGAAATCTCTGAACCGAAATATGATTTTTATTCCTATGACCGTTGGACAATTCTGGAACGAATGAAAAAAGATATGGAATTCGCGTACCAATGGGTTCCGGAGAAAGTAGATCGTGGAAAAACATCTAAAGGTGCTTGCGGAATACTCCTGATGAAAATCTGCATGGTTCTCGGCGATTTTGACCGTGCCATTGAAGTCGGAAAAGAAGTCGTAGCAGTTCATCCTCTTATGAAGAACCGTTTTACGGCAAATCAAAGTAAGCCGGGGACGAACCTGATGCATGACTTGCACAGTGTCGAAGCAAAATTGGATATGAGTAATACGGAAGGATTGATGTATGGGGTTGCGTATCCGGAAGTAGATGGTTCTGATCGTATTCAGACTATGCGTAACGGTGTGCCTTTCTGGAATAACGGAAATATCAAAACCCCTGACGGACAAACAGGCACCAGTATTACCGTGGCATCCGGGGAAACGGATCCAGAAATGGATCTGAACAAAACGTATGGACGCGGCATCGGCCGTCTGCGTCCCACCTGGTATTTTACCAATGAGATATGGCGTTCAGATAAAGAAGCCAATGATCTGCGGGGTATTCACAACCGGGACAGTTGGAGAAAAATGGAAGACTTGCGGTATAATAATCCGAGTTTGAAAAATTCAGGAAATGAGTGGTACGGAAAGAATTTTGTAAAAAGCCCTTCCATGTCCGTCGAGGATACGATTCGCCTTTGGTTCTCCTGGCCTCATTATAAATTGTTCGTTCCCGATCCGTTACAAACCCAATGGGCAGGAGGGGAAACTCCATGGTATATTTATCGTTCGGCAGAAGTTTATTTGTTGATGGCAGAGTGTTATTATTGGAAAGATCAGTTTCAACTGGCAGCGGAATCGCTGAATGAAGTGCGTTTGCGCGCCGGAGCGGAACCTCTGGCGGCTGCGGATATCAATATCGGGGAGATTCTGGATGAAAGGGCTCGTGAACTCTATTACGAAGAGAACCGTCATGTTGAGTTGGTTCGTATCTCATATATTTATGCCAAAACGGGTAAATCCTGTGAAATATTTGGAGGGCGTATCTATAAATTAGAAGATTTATCGGGTCCCGGTGGTACTAATTCGAATGTTAAACAGGAAGGATATAATTTCTGGTACGACCGTGTAAATGCGCGTAGTAATTTTTATAATAAAGGGGTAAAACATAAATGGGCCGAATATAAGATAAGCGTGCATCATATTCTTTGGCCGGTGCCGGCAAATGCGATTAATACGAATATAAAAGGGGTTATTAATCAAAATATAGGTTATCCCGGGGCGGAGAAAAATGTCGATCCCTTGATTGTTCCGGAAGAGGGAACTATTTTGGGGCCACAGTAGGATGCTTTCTCCCGGAACCTGTGTTACCTCCTATTATCCGTTTCGGAAGGGAGGAATAATTATTATGTTTGAAAGACTCATTCCAGAAAATTAAATAGAAAGGAAAACTATTATGATTTCCTCCTACTCGACTATGTCGGGTGTGTTTGACAACTTGATAGCGGGTTGTATGAATGTGCTACATGGCCATCAACACCTTCATTGCAACGAAGAGAGCCGGGTTAAAAATCATACGACTCTTCCTGCTGTCGCCATATCTCCCGGTAGGTTCGCGCTAAAATCATCGTGTTCTCAACCAATGTTTCCAAACGCAACAAAACATCGTCATTGACAATCTCCTGCAGCACGAAATCCTTATCTTCAATGAACACATAATTCGGTACGATATTGGCCTTCATATAACTCAATATCGGCTTGAGCTGGGTCTCCGCCACCAGAAAATGCTTAGGTGATCCGGCCGTCATGATGATCGCTACCGTTTTGTGATATAAAGCGTTCTCCGGCAGCAGGTCGAAGATATTCTTTAACGTGGCGGGTATGGAACCCTGAAAGGTTGGCGACCCTATAAAGATCACGTCCGCATCCATAACGGTTTTCGTTAAATATCCCGTATCACCCGTATAATCAAGGTAATTTCGCCCGTCGCTAAACGTAATGTCAAGCTCCTTTAAATCCAATAACGTCAAAGACGCTTCGGAGTAATGCTCTCGTATCAGTTCGGCCACTTCTTTTGTGGCTGTCTGCGTTTTGACGCCCACGTTGGAACTGGAAATAACAACAATGTTCATCGGTTAATCCTCCTTTTTAGCCGTATATTTTTTAACAGCCGGCAGAATTTCATTGCCGATGATTTCGATATTCTTACGGATTTTATCGAAAGGCACACCGCCGAAATCCAGCTGGGCGATGTAGCGTTGCTGTCCGAATTGTGCGTGCTGGTACAGAATTTTTTCAATAATATGTTGTGGCGATCCCACATTAATAATGCTGCGGACATCCTGCGCCTGCGCAAAGGATTGTTTCGGAAAGCCCTGTCCGTTGGTGACCTTCACCCCTTCGTTGATGTGCGGATAATACTCGCGCAAGGCGGTGAGCGTATCTTCGGCAACATAAAAAAATCCGGCAGTGGCAATCGGTAATGTGGCGGGATCATAGCCGCTCTCCCTGGCCGCTTCGCGATAAGCGGTGATGGTGTTTTTGAATGCGCCGACAGGGCCGCCTAAATGAGCCATATACATCGGTACGCCGGCTCGTCCGGCCAATACCGCACTACCGGGACTTCCGCCTACTGCCCGCCAAATCGGCAATTGCCCTCTCAGCGGGCGGGGAATGATATGCGCGTGGTTCAGCGGCGCCCTGAATTCTCCCTTCCACGTAACGGATTCACTGCGGTTGATTTGCAGCAATAAGTCGAATTTCTCCTCAAATAGCGCCTCGTAATCGCGTAAATCATAGCCGAGCAGTTCGAAAAGCCCTACCCGCGAAGCGCGTCCGGCGACAATTTCGACACGCCCGTTGCTCAGCAGGTCGATGGTAGCGAAATCTTCATACACCCGCACCGGATCGGAAGTGCTGATAATGGTCGATCCGCTTGAAATCTTTATGTTCGTTGTCGCTTGAGCAATAGCCGATAACAACACGCTATGCGCTTGCGAGACGAAATAATCCTGATGGCTCTCGCCCACTACAAACACATCGAGTCCCGCTTCGTCAGACAGTTTAGCCATTTCAACAATCTCCCGCAGCCGCTGTTGGGCGCTGATACGCTTTTCCGTATGCGGATTCGTTAAATGGTCGCCCAGCGTATAGATACCGAATTCAATCCCTTTGGAAGGATCGAACGAGGGAATATAATTTTTATTTTCTGTCATAACTTCTTGTAGTATTCTTGCTTTTCCGAAAGATCAGAGATACAAAAAATTTGATACCCGAACCGTAAGCGTCTCCGCGATGCCATCTTTCCTATTCATTGATGGTGGTTTATCTTTGCCGGATCATCAAGAAGTGGATATTTCACATCACACCTCCCATAGTTAGATAAGTATCTGAACTCCCGAATTTATCCAATCGGAATATATCCGGATGTTCTAAAACCAGAAGCTGTTCATCGTAATATGAATCATCAATCTTGTCACCAGAACCGAAAGCAATATAAAAAATCGGAAAGATTCCGGACTAGAGGAGCAACTACAGTTCAGTAGAAAAGGATAACGGGACCTAAAAGACCATATGGCTGCAGTTCTGATACCGCAAGTTGAGTGATTTTCTTTCAAACAAACAGAACCCAGTCACTGTTCTCCTGATAATCTTCAATAACCGGAACTTTGTTATCGAATGAAAAGCCAGCCATTAGTTTTGAAATATCTTGTTGCAACATGGTTATTGCTCCTTCTATCAAATCTTTCCGGAAACCTTTCTGCGCCAAATCCAACACTTGATTCATAGAGATGAGGCGTCCAATCACTTTTCCCAATTCCACCGTCTTACGTTGAGACATCTCCATATCCAGATTGAAATTCATCGAATCTTTCACATAATCTGCCGCTCTGCCGATCAAATCGTATCCTTTCATAAACAGGAAAACATTCTTCACTTTGGCTCGTTTCATTAATTTCATCACTCCTTCTGTGATTTGCGCATACAAGATATCATTTGAACCCTCGAAGATTTGAAAAGGACGACTATCCATTGTGCCACGGCCCACAATATGATTCAGTTTGTAAGATTTTGCTCCTATCAACTGCATTGCCGATTGCGCTGCTTCCTGCATTAAGTCAGTAATCACACTTTTAACTGCGTTGGCTTCTACACCATGCGGCGCCATATCTCTTTGAGTATTCACTTTACCGCTACTGTTGACACACATGGCCGTGCAAACAGTATAGGATGCTTGCAGTTTTGATAACCGGTGCTGTACCTGGTCGTAACTTAAAAGACTCCGGCCTCCGACAAAGCGCTGCTTGCAATGTGCCATGGCCTCATCAAGCATTCGTTGAATGAATCCCATTCCCATTCCTGGAAATTGCATCCTGCTGCTATGCAGCAGGTCAAGCATCATCTTTATGCCGGTGGTATGAGGTTGCAATTTGTGAGTGGCAGGAACCTCTAAATCGATGCGGTTTTTACCATAAGGAATTGCATATAACCCTAAGTTCTCGAATACCTCTTCAACTACAATTCCCTGTCCTGGTGCGTTGGTATCAACCAGGAAAAAATCAATATCACGCTGTAGATCACCCGTCTTGCCTTGTCGCCGTGCTGTTATTAACCAATAATCTGCCCAACCGGTTAATCCGGCCCAATGTTTGGTCCCTTTCAACGATACGTACCCTCTTTTTCCGTGTACGACGTTTGCATGTTCAATGCATCACTGCCGAAGTCGGGTTCGGTGATCATGAGCCCACCCATGGCCTGCTCTTCTAAAAACCTTTTGAACACGGGGGCTTTCACCTCTTCTTGCCCATATTTGGCGAACGGCTGCAAAAACAATGCAGCGTTTATTCCAAAGGTCAGGCATAGTGCCAATGATTCGTAGGATGCTGTTGCCAGCAATGCAAGAATTTCGTGTGTCAATGCGCCACGACCCCCATACTCTTTTTTAATACAAACGGAGAGCGGATTGACTGACATTATTTCTTGCAGTACAAAAGGAGGTAAGCCTCGCTCAGTCGCCATCTGGTCAATATTGCCACGATGATGAAAAACCAATTCCATTTTAGTTTTTAAATCATGCATCAATTCTGCAATAGGCCTGATATTGCTTTTGGCGTTTTGATGAGAGGAGGATATATCGGACTGAGTGTGAGACATAAGAAAATCAATTAAATAGTATTTTTAATTGGCTGCAACCAGCTAAAATATTTAAACAATTTCTAATGAATAAAGTTGAGAGGAAAAAATTTACTATACGAAGAGTCCGCCCATGGGGACAAACTACCTTGCACTATGAGTACAATCCAGTGAGGTAAGGTTCTTTTTTCCGTTCCCGCCGCTTTATGCGGAAAACAAAGAGGTAACGGACGCATTCAACATGCTTAAAAAATAGAAAATGTTTGCACCCGGGACAATTCTGTATTTCATACGACAATATTTATTTTTAACATTAAGGTCGTATGAACTCGCATATTATCATGTTCCTGTATGTGAACGGTTTTTATGCTCGTTTCACTCCATTTTATTTTGAAAATGGCAACTCGCCACAGAACAAAAACGTTATTGTTCTTTCCAGTGTAGAGGACGATTTGCTTGTAGCGAGCCTACCTACGAGCAAAGATTATTTAAGTTAGGATATGAATGATTTCTCATTCATTATTCGCAAATTTGATCTATTATGAATGAAAAAAACTAATACACTTTATACAAATTGCTTATAATTAATCCATTTCGATATCCCATATACCGCAGGCACGTTCCAACTCGACCAAAGCGGCAGCACATGCAAAAAGCGTTTCGTGGTAGCTTACCTGTACCTCGTTATGGGTGCGTTGTGCATTAAGCACTTCAAGGATACTGGTTTCACCCCGCTCATAACTGTACCTCTTTTTCTGGAAGATTGTCTCCGCCTCATGCAAAAGTCCGGTATTAAATTGCTCTACCTGACGGCAGGCGGTCATATATTTATGGTAAGCCTGCACCACTTCCGAGCTGATCTGCAACTGAACGGCTTCATATTGTCTTTCTTGCTGTTCCGCTGCAAACTGAGCAGCCCGCAACTCTCCTTTGTTTGTATTGGAGAATTTCAAAGGGATACTGACCCCTGCCATAACACCTTTAAACGCGGGTGCGGGGGCTATCTCATTCCGTACTATCGATGAATAGGCGCCACCCAGGCTGATCCCAAGGTCGATAGCACGGTTCGCTTTAGCCAGACGCAGATTGTTTTGTGAAGCTTCATTGCTTTTCAGGGCGGCCTGTAAATCTGCACGGTTGTTTTGTGCTTCCGTGATCAATGCGGACAGGTCGAAATGACGTTTGTAATAAGTAAGGACACCCCCTATCGAATCCGGTAATTCCACATTCACGCTCCCTTGTAATAGGGTCAATTGGATCAAAGCCTCACGCAATTCCCCTTCGCTCTCATATAAATCGTTTAGCATGGTGGAGGCTTCGAGTTTTGACTGGAGCGCATCGACTTCCGTGATATCGCCCAACCGGAAACGTATGCTGTCCGCTTGGGCAAGGCGTGCCATTTGGTTGTAGGATGATCGTTGGATCTCCAACAGCGCCTTTTGTTTCAACGCTGCCTGATATGCGATGGTTGCGTCCGCCCGCAAGTTCCGGAAAAAGTCTTCCAGAAGTGCTTCGGTCATCTCTTTTTCACTTTGTGCCAACCGTATCCGCGCGCGCCGCTTGCCGCCCAATTCAAGCGTATAGCTCAATTCAGCATCAATACCGTATCCCATTTGCAGATCCCAGTTCTGGTTGTTCGCATAGCTGACCGACAACTCCGGGTCGGGAAATACTTTCGAAGCTTTTACTGCCGCATCGGCAATATCCACATTGTACTTTTCAGCCAGATAGTGGACATTGGAGTTTTTGACATTATTCAGGTATTCACTGAATGTCAGTATCCGTTTATTCTGCGCATGAACCGTAACGTCCATGAAGCAAAGCATACACAACAGGATAGGTTTCCAAAAATTTATTTTGTTTGTCATTGGACAGTCGTTTGAGTTGTTTTTCCTTTTTCCAGCATGTAATAGAGCGCCGGCAAGATATAGAGGATGAGGATGGTTCCGAACAATAAACCGTACACAATTACGGTCGCCAGCGGGCGCTGCACGTCAGAACCGATACCGGTCGATAACGATGCCGGCAACAGCCCCAGGACGGCTACGGTAGCAGTCATCAGTACCGGCCGTAACCTGTGTGATGAACCTGATATCACGGCTTCTTTCAACTTAACCCCTCTTTTCCGCATTATATTGATATGAGAGATCATGATAACACCGTTCTGGATAAAGACTCCGAACAGGGCGATAAAACCCACGGCCGACGACACATTAAAGGTCATCCCGCGCACCACCAATGCAAGCATCCCTCCGAAAACCGCAAGCGGTAACATCCCGATAAGCAAACCCGCCTGACGGAATTTCCCAAAGGCAAAGAACAAAAGGAGGAACATCACTGACAACGTGATAGGCATGATGACGGCAAGACGGCCAAACGCCCGGTGCTGGTTTTCCAATTGCCCCGCCCAGTGGAACTGAAACTGGGAGTGGTCGTATTGCACCTGTTTTTCTATTGTCGATTGGGCTTCCTTGACGAATGAGGTCAAATCCCTGCCCCGCAGGTTCATACGCACGGTAGTAAAACGCTGGTTCATCTCACGGGAGATCATACTGGGGCCTGTCGTCGTTTTTATCTCAGCCACGGTGGAAAGCGGTACCCTCGTTCCGGAAGCCGAAGTAAGCATCAACGCCCCGATTCTCTCCGGAGTATCGCGCGATTCTTCATTGTAACGGCAGATCACATCATAAACCCGGCTGCCGATAAATACCTGCGAAATGGCTTTACCGCCGATGGCTACCTCTATCAGTTCAGCCACATCGGAAACATTCAGCCCGTATTGGGCGATCTTATCGCGGTCGGCAACGATCTGCAATTGCGGAAGGAAAGGTTCTTCCATGATGCCTACATCGGCTACGCCATCCACCCCTTCGATCGCTGTTTTCACCTGTTCGGCTATGCGGTGGCTTTCGGTCAGGTCTTCGCCATAGATCTTGATCGCCAGGTCACTGTGCGCTCCTGCAATCTGATCCATCACCATATCGATAATAGGTTGCGAAAAGCCAACACCATATCCGGGCATCGTTTCAATCATTGCCGCCATATCATCGATCAAATCCGTTTTCTTACGGCCATTCTTCCATGTTTTATACGGTTTAAGCCCGATCATCACCTCGATATGCGAAAAGGAGAACGGACATACGCCTTCGTCGTCACGTCCGGTCTGCGTCATCACATACGTTACTTCATCAAAATTTTTGAGCTTGTCCCTGAGTGCGGTTGCCATCTCGGAGGATTTTTCGAGTGACATTCCGGGAGGCAGTTGCACCTGTATCCAGATACTTCCTTCGTCAAGGGCGGGCATAAAGTCTTTCCCTACATAGACAGAAAGCCCGACAACGGCTATCAGTACGGCTGCAATGGGAGCGATCAGTTTTTTTGGGGCAGCGATGATCTTTGTAGTCTGTCTCTTGTATATCTCTGTCAGGCGTTCGAGCCAGCGGTTATGATATACCTTCTGCGGTTTTCTATAGACGGCAAAAGCCAGTCCGGGAATCAGGATCATCGCCGAAGCCAAGGCTCCCAACAGTGCGAAGCACAGTGTGAATGCCATGGGCGTGAAAAGTTTACGTTCCACACGGTCGAACGCGAACAGCGGCAGGTAGGCCACAATGATGATCAGCGTAGCGAATACTATCGGCTTTGCTACTTCGGCAGCTCGTTTTGCGATGCTCGTTTCCTCCAAATGTATATGGGGATTATCCTCCCGTTTTTTGAGAATAGTCTCCATCATTACAATGGTGCCGTCCACGATAATACCAAAGTCAATAGCTCCCAAAGAGAGTAAATTGGCGGGAATATCGGTCAGCCACATCAGGATAAAAGCTATCAGCAGCGAAACGGGGATGGTAATGGTGGCAAGCAACGCTCCTTTGGGGCTTCCGAGGAAGATGATCAACACCCCTATAACCAGTAAAATCCCAAATGAAAGCGTATGCGAAATAGTGTGCAAGGTGGCATCTACCAATTCGGTACGGTCGTAAAAGGTATGGATCTTTACGTCTTTGGGCAAGATATGGTCGTTCAGATCATCCACTGCCCGCTGTATTTCCTCAAGTACCCGCGAAGGATTCTGATATCGCAACAGTTGCACCATCCCCTGCACCCCGTCTTCATAGTCTATTTCTTTATCGATATAGCCCATGATGCCTTTGCGTTCGAGGTTCCCGTATTTTAATTCGCCCAGATCC
>AGTN01155792.1_pt1 | contig 33868 bp, 22 predicted proteins | sample 314218 | NCBI WGS metagenome assembly AGTN01 (sample SAMN02954264, study PRJNA73603) | bioreactor metagenome | biome: terrestrial; feature: non-aerated bioreactor; material: poplar woody material; isolation source: poplar biomass | place: USA | collected 2006-12 | reverse complement strand
CCGAACCGGTTACGCTTACTCTTTTCTGCGTGCCGTAGCCTACCACAACTACTTCATCCAGTAATTCCGTATCTTCCGACATCATTACTTGTATATACGTACGTCCGTTGAGAGAAATTTCCTGTGTCCGAAAACCTACATACGAAAATTCAAGAACTGCGTTTGCATTGGGAACCGTCAGGCTGAATTCTCCGTCGACGTTTGTGACAGTCCCCTGCCGGGTGTCTTTCACAATCACATTCACACCAATTAAAGATTCATTGTTTTGGTCAGTTACTGTTCCACTGACATTTACCTGTGCATACGCTGTTGCACTATAAATTATCAGAGCACAGAAACTCAAAATGAACGGTAGACATTTCTTTCTACACATTGTAAAAAGGGTTCGCTCTTTTTTCATGAATTTACTTTGTTTTAGAATTAATAACTTTGTTCACTTGCATTACGTTGTCTTTCGGCAATAATATCCGTAATGTAATTTCTATAAATTGAAGTGTTCACAATAAAGGTTGTATAGATGTCCGGCTTGCAGATAGGCAGAATTCGGACTCATAAAATGAGAAAACTCGAATGTTAAAGCTTTTGACATGCCGGCCTCCTGAGAATGAATCAGTTTCTTTATCAATTTATCCCAACGAATAGGTAAAAACCGAATCGGCATATCGCGATCGAATGACTCTACATTTGTCCAACAGTCGATGCCAAATTTTTGAGCTAATTCTCGGTTTGCGATGAGATAGTCTTTTAATTCATGATAATCAACTTGTCCGTCCTGAAAGGCCATGATATCTACCGAGCCTTTGATCCCGGCTAATATTTCCGTCCAGTCCCGAATGTGTTGTTCCACCGTGGTTATCTGATCTCCACTCATTACCTGATCCGTTTTAAGACCATGAATATATGGAGATATTAAACAAGGTTTATTTCCTGAAATAGATTTTGCGTGTTTTCCTATTTCAGCAAAAGACTCAATAATTCCACCAGTGCGTCGGCTAACTTCCTGAGATAAATACCATCCGTAGAATGATCTATGATGTCCATATTTCTGCTGGATTTCATCTAAAAATAATTTGTTGATTTCAACTTCTCTCTTGAAATCCCCGCTAAGCCAATATCGTCCTGTATCAAAAATTCCGCAATAAAACTTCATATCGTATTTATCTGAGAGATCCAGGAACATTTGTAAGAAGTCGAAAGCCGGGTCATACATGTAGTTTCCCTCATGCTTCATTAAAACTTCTGATCGAAAAGTCATATAACGACCGAATGCTCCACGTATCATGACCACGGTGTCGATTCCCATACGCTTCATCGACTTAAAATCCTCATCCCATTTTTCATAGCCCCAGTTCTGTGAAGGAATATCCCATGTGATTTCATCCAGAAATGTTCCGCTAATAGGTAATCCCGACATTTTGGGAATTAACCGATATTTATCATCAGCCGTGGATCCAATATTGTGAGCATTGCTGTCAGTTGGTTTCAAGTTGTTGTCTTTGCATGATGATAATATAGCTCCTGTAAACGGAATGGTACCTGCGGCGAATGCCATGTGTTTAAGAAATTGTCTGCGTTCTTTGATATTCTTCATAAGAATCTTTTTATAAACTTATTGTATTGAAACAAATTGATGAAATAATTTGTATAATGAAAAAATCACCTTTACTAAGATTGGGATTACACCTGAAAGGGGGTACTTTAAGTATTGCCTGACCTTTGGCTCCGCCGATTTTCAGTCCAGGTCTGTTGTGCGGGAATTTTTACTCCTCAGGTTAATGCCCTGAGGAGTAAAGTTATACCTCCCAATCCATTAGGCGGAATAAGGATATTCATATTATTTTAAAACGATTGCAGAAGTTATGGATCTTTGAGTGCCATCTGACGGTTTAATTGTCTCTTTCCCATTTACCAACATGCAACTGGAACCTCCGCCGTCCAGGTTAAGAGCTTCTACACAACCTAAATCCAATAAGATCTTTGCCGTTTCTTCTAATGTAAAACCGGGTGTGTCGGGAGTTTGGTTACGTCCTTCGCAAACAAATAAGATGATTCGTCCGTCATCGGTAGATCCGATCGCTGTACGAGGATTATTGACCGTTGCTCCTACATCGGTCGTCTCCTTAAACATTTCGTTGACGTATGTATTGACAATTATTCCATCCCTGATCAGTACGGGGCCTCCTCCGACACCGGTTTGTGCAGTGTAAGTCCTTGCCCCGTCGAAAGAAGGAAATGTGGCGGGTTCGGTCGGCTTTGCTAACGGACCGGAATATGCATAGGTTGAATTGCCGGAAGTGACAGCCCATTCCGCTTTGTATTCTTTGTCTTGTATGTGACTAAATATACCGCGTGCAGGAAGATAGTACTGACCGTCTCCCGGCCATACGTCTTGTTGTGCTCCTATTAATACGGATCCGTTGCTGCATACCAGACTAAGTTGGTAATAGGCGCTTTGATACGTAAAATAACCGCCATTTATAATGACGGGATATTGCCCGGAAGCGTAAAATTCCGTCGGTGTTTTAGCTCCGGATAATTTCCTCCCATCTACAATATCGCCTCCTAAGACAACGTCAAATGTTTTGTTCTTGCTGGTTTTGGCTACGGCAATATAAGCCACAGCATTTTTTCCCTGTAATTGTGTCGGAGATTTGTAAACACGAATACCCGATGGCAATTCCCCGAATTCGGTAGATTGTTCCCAGCCTTTGTAAGGGCCTACAGGTTCTTCAATCTCCTTTACTTTTATAGTATAAGAATATTGTTTACCTGCAACCTCTATCGTGAATTTAGGAGACGTTGTCAGATCGTAAGTAGCTTCTGTGGAAGAAGGACTAACCATTGTGACACCACTTTTTAGTGTTAACTGTATCTGCACATCGGACAAGACCTGATCTTCTACCAACTCTACCGAAACTTGATGGATAAAATTGTCTATTGTAATATTTCCGGCTGCCTTATTAAGAATACTTACCGATTCTACATGATCGGATATATCAATCTTTGAATCATTATCGTCATCACATGCACCAGCAAAAATTAAAAGAAGACCTACGAATAAGAAATTAAAAATCTTTTTCATGTTTATAATGAATTAAAATCACTATTTATTTATCGTTTTCAAATAATTATCAATACCTGTCTTAACACGTTTCCACTTTTCTGGTTTTTGCTTCAAGTGAATCATGTCGAACAAAAAATAACCGTCAGAGGCATTTATAGCAGCATCTACCGAATTTGTAACCGCCTCGTAAATCGTTGCATCAGAATATTCGCCTCCGCCTCCCCAGCCATAGTTGCCTACATCAGGGCCTCCCGCAACAAGAGCGTTTCCCCTGATCAGGTTTTTGGCTCTAGAGCAAAAGCCTTGTACCGTCCATTCGCTTGTGCCGTAAATGGAGTTGGGTGCAGCATAGGCTCCGATAAGTATTACATCCATTAAATCCGCAAAACCATATTTCTGATAATTGCTGCCGGCCCATTGCGGATAATCGGCTGATGTATTGTAATTCGGGCTTGCCCAATTTACCCCTACACCGTAATATTGCGAATACCAGCCCCCGACATATACTCCGAAAGAGATGTCCGGGTTTTTAGCCTTGACCCGGGTACGGGCTTTCTCCATAAAGTCGTGGATTACTTTTACTCTGAACTCCAGCCATTGTTTAAAATAGGGAGGAAGATCGGCGGGTAGATAAGCGGTCTTTATATCTGCGCGCATAACATCGTCCGGGAATGATATGCTTTTACCCAAATACGCTTCAAACAGGGTGCGGCTTTCATTGGAGAAATCACTGTGTAATTCATCAAAACGGGCACGGTCAAGTATAATGCCGTCCAAATCGGAATAAGTGGCCAAATCTTCTAACAATCCCAATAGGAAGTTTTGCACTTCACTATTGGCCGGATTGAAAAAACGAGTTCCGTCACCTTCTACATCCATGGCATTTTGGATGCCCGAGGCAGTGAGGAGCTGTGTTGCCCATACTTTTTTACCCGCATCGCGGAACAGCATCCCGTTTCCTCCCAGTGAAGTCTTGTGACCACCCGCCATGGTATTCACACCGGCGAAGACGTTTAATCCTAATTCGTGTCCGATGTCAATAAACGCCTGTAAATAATCCCAGGTTGCGGTACGGGTGACTTTGGTAAATACTCCGTTTACCCATGCTCCGAGCCATTCAGCCTGTTCTGCTTTTGTCGTAGAGAACAGAACATCTCCTGTCGGTGGACGTACATCCACAACGATATGTGTAAAACCGGCCTCTTTGGCTAATGTCAAATCTCGGCGGATATTATCTTTACTGTCGGCAAAGTCAGGGAAATTAGCAGAAGCATCGATCCAAATGAATCTTGGTTTGCTGCCATCATCCGTGCCAGGATCAGGTTTTTCCGGATCTTCCCATTCCCATGGTGGGGTATTGTTCTCCTTTGTATCACAAGCTGAAAATACAAAGATAATTGAGATGGTTGCGATTATAGTAAGAGGTAAGAAATGATTTCTTTTCATGATCTGCATTGATTATACGGAAATAGTGCATACTCTTCTAATTGATCGGCTTGTGTTGAACTGTGGAACATAGTTACAACCTGAAGGCACAGATATTAATCCTGCCTTCAGGTTTATTGATTTCATTTGTTAAATATCAACACAGTCGAACTGTACACCTACTATATAACCGTTTGTAAACATAAAATATACATAGAGGAAAAACCCATCGGCCGATTGTGCAAACGCCACATCTCCGGTACCATTCCCATTGTGAGTGGAAGCCCCGGCTGCGGCATAATTGTATTTGCTATAACCTCCCGACAGTCCATCCATCCATATTAAAGCCCCACTGATGTCTCCATTATTTCCAAACGGAGATGGAGCCGTGAATTCACTAAAACTTCCTGCATTGACTAAATACACTTGGTCGCTTTGTCCCCAATTCCACGCATTTACATAGTTAACCAGAGCGTAAGGAATATTGTTAAACACGGTGTAATCCACTGCATTTGTGAGGAATCCACCCCATTGGTCGTTTGCTGTTGTTAGCGAAGTGCGGACTGTGTTCGTGGCTCCATTTATCCAATTTAGCAAAGAATATTGCAGGTCGCCATCGACGTTCCCATGCCTTGTAATGAAGTAGTCGGAATTGACATTCGTGGCTGATGTATAAATAACATCTACATTGGTAGTCCATGATATGCCGGAAACTGAAACAATATCCGGTGTATGCGACTGCAACACGCCATCTGTAACTTTCCAGCGGGCAAATTTGCTATCAGCAGTTCCGGATACTATAGGTGCAGTGATAATAGCATTCCCATCAATATTTCCTTGAACAGAGAATTTACGTCCAATAGCAAGAGTTGTATTGTCTACCCAGTTGATAAATAGTTCAGGTGTGCCTGTCGGTAATTTCACTTTCCATATTTTGAAAGTACCTGCATTTTGAGCCAAATTACAGATTAATACATTGCCTCCGTCATCGGCAGTATTGTACATATTATTCAATCCACCTCCAGTAGCCGATACATTCAATGGGCTTAACAAAGCTCCTGTCTTTGCATTTATTACTATACTTTGGTTATCCCGGGTACTTATTACTACATAATCCTGAGTAGCAGCTATACCTCCATGGTTACCGACAGGGGCTCCCAATTCAGCAATAAGTTTCTTAGCAAACAAGATTTTGGCGCTACCCGGACGTATTCCTGAAGGTATTTTATCCGGCATGGATTTCTTTACAGTATAAGTTGCTTTGGTAGTCCCATTGTGTGCTGTTACCGTAAGCGTTTGATCTTCATTATAATTTAGAGCCGTAGTACGTGGGTCCGGGCTTATTGTAGCATGTGGCGACAGTTTGATCTCTGCAAGCTCTGATGACAGATCTTCGATTGTAACCAATGAGATTGTTTTAGTCGTCTCATTGATTATTCCGGAAATAGATAATTCCGGCAGACTGAATTCTTCAATTGCACAAGCCGCACTTTTCACTATTTCGCCACGTATTGTATATTCGTGTACTCTTTTCATTTGGTCGACCACCGTGAAAGTGTATTTTTTGCCTGAACTCAAATCCAGATACAACAAAGATGGAGATACCGTTACATTGTCATCCAAATTAGCTTTGACACGCATATTGGATAACATCTGTTCCGTTACCTGATTGTCACTGCTTTCAGGATAGTAATAAGATACAGGGATAACTATATCATAATTCCCTTCGGTTACGGTTGCGGTAAATTTACCTTGGTTTTCATCTAAGATATTGCCGTCCTCATCTGTGAAGAATGCCGAAATGCTATTGATTCCGTTATTTGCTGTAGAGGGAATCAGTTCTTCAGGCGTTTGACATCCGAAAAGAAGCAGCATCGTTCCTACGATGAAAATATTGAGTTTATTTTTCATATCTTTTCAATTTAAAAGTTTATTTATTTCCATTCATCGTATTGTTCAATAGCAGAATTGTTATTTAATTCAGTATTCGGTACCGGAAATACATATGTTTTAGTCAGGAACTTCCGGTCTTGTTTGTCGCAGTCCACATACTGGTATGTATAATTTCCAGCAGTGCCTGTAATTTTCATACCATGTACACGATAATTGTTATATCCTTCCGGATAGTTTTTGTCTGCCAGTCGCCAGCGGCGCATATCCCAATATAGATGCCCTTCGTAAGATAATTCTATTTTCCGTTCATGTTTTATCGCTTCGAACAGATCGTTACCGGTCAGTCCTGTAGCAGTTGGCAGGTTTACTCTGTCACGCACGGCTTTGAGGTCGTTCAGTGCCTCGCTTGGTTTATTCAGGCGATAAAGAGCTTCTGCGCGGTTCAGATAGACTTCAGCCAAACGAATTTCAACCCATGTTTGCGAACTTGCATATACCGTGATTTGAGTTAAGCTTTCGTCTCTCAGTTTACTAAGATAATATCCTGTTGTCGTTTTTCCTTTTGGATAAGTCTCTGTTCCATACTCCAGGAAAGCTCCGTTTGTGCCGCCTACGGAATTTTCCATTGTTTTGCCTTGCCATACGGATCCATTGTAAATAATTGTTGCCTGAAAACGAGGCTCAAGGTCTTCATACGGAGGACGAAGAGTCGTTCCCGTCTCTGTTTGCCATGGTGTCCAATTTACTTTTGTTCCATCACTTTTTTCGTAAGCTTCAACCATTTCCTGAGTCGGAGCTCCCGCTCCGCCGATATCAACAGCTTCGCCATAAGTGGCATATGCATTATCGAAGTTGTGATTAGGGCCGGTGACCAAATAGTTGTACTCTAAAATGGATTCTTTATTACCTCCTTTCCATGAGTCTTCATAGTTGCCTGTAAGTTCATACTTGTTTAACTTAAATACCTCATCGGCCGCATCTTTTGCCGATTGCCAACGTTCGGCATATAGCATGGCGCGCGATTTGAATGCATAAACAGCGCCTTTCGTTACTCTTCCGTAATTCGCAGCATCCCATTCTTCGGGTAAAACAGAAGCGGCAAAATCCAGGTCCGATTCTATCAAATCCCAGGTATCCGCAGCCGATGAGCGATTCTTATCTTTTTCAAGATTCATATCGGTATATAGAATTACTCCTCCGTGGCGTTTGGCAAGTTGAAAATATAGATAAGCTCGCGTGAAACGCGCTTGTCCTTCAAAGAGCTTATTGGTCGTTTCGTCGAAAGTGGAGAGTTCATATAGACCCACCAAAAACTCGTTGACCCTACGGATGCGCTCATACGTTACCGCCCAAATATTTAATAAATTCTGATCCGGTCCGATTCTTTCAGGATTGAATACGATCATATTCGCATCACCTGCCCGGCTACCCGAAACGGTTGATCCGTATTTGAAGGTTTCAGTTAACCCCTCGGTCAGATTACCATTAAATTGAGACGGACTAGAAAATGCTCCATAACGGTCAATATATGCCAAAAAAGTATTACAGTACAATGTTGCCGTATTAACGTCTTGCCATACCAACTTGTCAGAAATCCGGTCTGTTGGTGTCGTGTCGATAAAATCGTCACATCCGGAGGCAAAAATCATCAAGAAAGCAATTATCGGATATATATTTATCTTTTTCATACGATTAATTTATTTTTTTCTTTTGGAATATAGAACTTGCAAGTAATCATTCTCTTGTATATTGTTGATTTGCCTGCTCGTTTCATATTTCAATCATTTAAAATGTTAATTTAATCCCCCCGGCAACTATTTTTTGTTGAGGATAGTATCCGTTGGATACACCGGGTTGTTCAGGGTCGATGTTATATTTCGTCAATTCAGAAAACGTGAGAAGATTTTGTCCTTCCACATAAAGGCGCAACTGGCCAATACCTACAGCCTTCAAGGCCTTTGTCGGGATATTGTAACCTATCTGTAAACTTTTCAGACGAAGGTAGTCTCCGCTCCTGTACCAGAAATCGGATGAATAGGCATTGTTGTTTCCCGGAAGATCGATACTCAAGCGAGGGAAGATTGCATCCGGATTATCCGGCGTCCATGAATTTTCCACTAAATACAAAGGCGTATTAGAGTTATGATAGAACGTTTTTGTAAACAAACTGTTATCCATTCCTACACCTTCGTAGATACCTGTCAAGGCGACATCCCGGCCTAAAGCTCCTTGCCATAAGAAAGAAATGTCGAAACCTTTCCATTCTCCATAGAAAGAGAGGCCTCCGGTGAAATCAGGATAAGCGGACTTACCTACATATCCCCGGTCTTGTTCGTATGTAATCTCTCCGTCACCGTTTCTGTCAAGATACCTGATATCACCCGGCCGGGGCTTTCCGCTTGGCAATACAGCCGAATTAATAATCTCCACTTCACTCTGATATAGACCTAAAGCAATAAAACCTTGCAAAGCATCCACTTCCTTTCCGGTTAACTTTAAGTAATCCGGTGTATTTACAGCATCCGGATAGCTTAACCAGCGACGTTTGGTATAAGTCCCGTTCAGTTCCACTTTATAAGAAAAATCACTGATTTTATTCGCATGACTTAACCGGAACTCGAATCCTTTATGGTCTTGTTTGCCTACATTTTGATAACCAAAGTAATACCCACCGAATGAATCGGGATAAGAAGATGTTATTTGGAGAGGCATGTCGTAAATATATTTGTAGAACACATCGAATTCCATACCCAACAATCCGTTCCACATATCAAGATCAAAACCGGCATTGTATTGTAATGCTTTAGCCCATGTCAGGTTGATATTCGCCGGGTTAGATGTGTTTAATCCGTATACGGGATTCCCGCCTATAACTGCTACCGGAACAGATTTTTTCGTATCAGCATTTTGTACAAAAGCAAGCGTATTTAAATAATGATAAGACGGAATTCCCGAGGTTAAAGCTGTTTTTCCGATGCCTCCCCGCAATTTGAAATTGTCAACGGGCAAAGACAATCTTTCGAACCAATCTTCTTCCGACATACGCCAACCTAAAGATGCCGCAGGAGTGAGTATCCAGCGTTTTCCCGAGATATTCTTCCCTGCAAATTGATACGTTCCGTCATAACGGGACGTAACTTCCAGTAAGTATTTATTGTCAAAATTGTAATTCAAACGTCCCAGATAGCCAGCCATACGAGCCGGACTGCTTGAACCTCCTATTGTGTTTCTATCAGCTTTAGTGGCATAATTTAATTCATCCAGCGATAAAATATCGAAACCATAACCTGTGGCGCTAAACGCATTTTCATCCATTTTCCGGGTTTCTACGAGGGCTAATAGCGAAATGTCATGCAACCCGAATTTGTTGTCATATCTAAGGCTGGTATTTGTCGTCAGTGTAGTTTTCCGCGTAGTGCCTTCCGTCAGACCGGCATCTCCGGCAGACGGGAACTGTGTTTTCGTATATGAAATGTCTCCGTCGGGGCTGGAAGGGAGATTGGCCTTTTGTACATAATAAGGGATTGTATATTGCTTAGCCATTGCATCCGTATAATCGTATGAAACCATGAAGCGAGCGGAAAGTCCTTTCAGGAACGGGACATTATAATTCAATGCAATGCTGGTTTGCAGTATATTTGATTTATCTTTTCTATACCCCGCGTCAAAAGAAGAACTTGCCAAAGGGCTAACGATAGAACTTGCCGTAGGCGTTGCTACAGGTAGACCATCATATTCTGTAGGCGTAAACGGTAAAGCTCGAACAGCTTGCTGGGCAACATTCCCTCCTACTTTAGGATCGGTGCTCCATGTTGACCGCAGATGGTCTTCGATACGCCCGCTAACGTCAAAATTTAGAGTAAGGTTTTCCACTATGGTTGCATCAATATTAGATCGGAGACTAATCCGGTCATAATTAAAGTTTTTCACGTTCCCTTTTTGATCGAAATAACCTAAAGATACAAAATACTTGATATTTTCCGTACCCCCAGAGGCATTCACATTGTAGTTTGCATTTGTTCCTGTCCCGAAAGTCTCTTTATACCAATTGGTATTGCTCCAACCCCCTTCACCGGCCAGCATCTTGCGAACATGTTCCTGGGAAAAGACAGGTGAATTTCCATCCATTTCCCGGGCTTTATTCCACCAGTAAGCAAATTGAGGTCCATCTAACAATTCCAACATTTCGGTATTGGAACTGATACCATACGAAGCAGTGAAATTGATTCTCGATGGTGAAACTGCTCCACGTTTTGTCGTAATAATAATTACCGAATTTGCATCAAGTCCGTAAACGGCTGCAGCCGAAGCGTCTTTCAGAACAGATATCGTTGCAATATCATTCGGATCTATTTGAGCAAAGTCGCGGGCAATACCATCCACTACATATTTAGCCGCTGCTCCGCGAACCAGAATATTAGACGCATCAGACCCCGGCTGACCCGACTGTTGCAAAGCTGCAACCCCTGATATTCTACCGGCTAACAGATTGGTAACATTTGCCGTTGGAGCCTTCAACAGTTCTTCTCCTCTGATTTGTGATACAGCTCCCGTTATACTTACTCTTTTCTGTGTCCCATATCCAACCACTACAACTTCTTCCAATAATTCGGTATCTTCCGACATCATTACTTGTATATACGTGCGCCCGTTAAGAGGGATTTCCTGTGTTTGAAAACCCACATACGAGAATTCAAGAACTGCGTTTGCGTTAGGAACCGTAAGGCTGAATTCTCCGTCTATGTTTGTGACGGTCCCCTGCCGGGTATCTTTCACAATCACATTCACACCGATTAATGGTTCACTGTTTGAGTCGGTTACTGTTCCTCTGATATTTACCTGTGCATAGATAGCTGCGCTGTAAATGAAAAAAATGAACAAACTCAAAATGAACGATAGACATTTCTTTCTACAAATGATAGAAAGGGTTCTCTCTTTTTTCATGAATTTAATTTGTTTTAGAATTAATGATTTTATTTACGTACCTTATTTTTTTCTTTCGGCAATCATATCTGCCACTCTGTAATATAATTCATTGTCGACCTTGTTTTCCGAATGATACAGTTTGTAGAGAGCGTCACCACCCTGATAATAAGCTATATCCATTGAATCCGAGACTCCGAATCTTCGAAACACATCTATATAATCATTTAGGCGATAACCCCAACCGTTTACGGCTAACGCTCTTTCATCAAATTCCATTTCAAGACTCATCCCGTTCTCAATAGCCGTTTTGCAGGCTTCCTCTATTTGAGTGATTGGACGGTCTTCATTGAAGAAGTAATTGGGTTGATAATATGCTTTATCAAAGCCCATTGTTCGCCATTCTTTGTATCCATCGGATTTGAAGTAGGGAATCCAGTAGAAATTATACCCTTTTTGGTGGATATAATTGCTGACGTCGCCGGATAGATCCCGGCTATTGGTCGCCTCTTCGGCAATCCAGTAAAATCCTGTGAATTCCAGATGCTTGGGCGAAGTTTCCCGAAAACGTTTCTCGGCATAATCTATATACCATTTACACGCTTTGAGGCGGTCTGTTTTATTGGAAAAATCCATCGGAACTCCGTCTATTGCTCCCCAGTCTTTTTGGTTGGGAATAGGTTCGGGAAGACACAATACCACTTTTCGTTTTTTGATTTTTTTTAGTTTCGTTTCTTTAATTACGCTCTCTATCTGGTCATTAAGTGCCATAACGGCATTCCCTTCCTGAAAATAGTTATCCACAAGCGCTCTCCATTCGGACTGACGAGCACCTTCCTTCTCGTAATAGGAGGCAAAACATCTTCCTTTCCCGTCAATAATTTCCAGAAATAGAAAACCATCAAACAGCCACTGGTCGATACCCTCTTTATCATTATAGGCTACATAAGGAGCCAGATGGTCGGAAGTCCAGCGTATGCTCCGGTGTGCACCACCATCGTAAATCAACACCATGTCCTTGGGATGGTCTTTCCTTTCCGAACTTGTTTTCCAATAGTTGAAATCATCATCGGTAGAATCCGGTTTACTACCGGAAGTACACGAAGCAACAATAAGCGCTGTTATAAACAGATATAAGCGTGAATTTTGTGAAATCATCCTTAGAAATTAAATATTGACCGAATTATCGGTCGTTAAGAACATATTTTTACTTTTCCATTGGAAGCGTTTGAAAACCCCGCTGTCTTTTATCGTGTTGAGATTCCGAATTATTTATTGCTTCCAATGTTTTCCAGCACTGGTATAACCCGCGTGGAACGTGGAAACAGCCTTTCCATTTACCTCCTTTCAAATCCAGTAATACCTCCCCTTGTCGGTTCAGGTAGCCCCACCATTCCGGATATTCGGGATCTTTAAAGCGATTCCACGTATAATCGTGCACTTTTTCGAACCATTGCAGACACTCGTCCGACCCTGTCAACTGATATCCTTTCAATAGAGATATCAACGTTTCGACATGCACCCACCACAATTTCTGATCCCACTCCAATTGCTGCGGAGGAAATCCTTTTCTGTCCATAAAATAGAAGATACCGCCGTATTGCTTATCCCAGCCGTATTCCACCATTTTCAACATTGTTTCCACGGCTTTATCGATTAATTCGGGACGGTTCAGCCGCACACCCAAATCCATAATAAACCACATGGCTTCAATGGCATGCCCCGGATTCATCTGGCGCCCTTCAAATGTGTCGGACAGGGAACCGTCCGCATTTACATTTTCCACAATCAGTCCGTCCAGTTCGGGACGAAGAAACACTTCCATCACTTCATGCAGGCACTCGTCGATGATTTGTTGCAAAAATTCTTCCTCTAACAGATGTTCAATTTCGAGCGATAGATTACACAGGATCATCGGTAAAGAAAAGGTTTTCAAGTTGCGTGTTCCCGAATGCGCCTTATTCCATTTCCCTTTGGGATTATCTCGTTTAGAGAGTACGATATCGAATGTTTTTTTGGCGATCTCGGCATACTCGTCGTTGCCTGTGGCCTTGCTTAATTGTCCGAATGCCATGGTCGCAAACGTATAAGAGAAAATGTTGTACGGATCAATGATGGGTTTTCCCTCACGGGTAAGTGAGAAATACCAGTTGTAATTCCCATCGTGTCCGTATTTTTTCAGGAACTCCCCGCCTTGCAGTGCGCAATCGAGCCACTCCCGGCGTTTCTCTACTTTGTTATACAGCATGGAGAACAACCATACTTGCCGTCCCTGCAACCAGATGAATTTATCGGTATCATACACATTCCCTTCTCTGTCGAGGCAGGTGAAATAACCGCCGTAAGTGGTGTCTTGCGACTTTTCCAGCCAAAAAGGAACCACACTATTTAATAACTCGTCCCGATACTGTTTTTCTAAACTTTTAAAATCCATATTTTTTAGTAGCTATCAGCGTTCAGCGATTGGTAATTAGCTATCCCTAGAAGCGGGATTCAGGCTTAATTCCAGATATCTGTCAGCTTTTTTATTCATTATTTATAATTTACCGTTCCTCATTCGTTGGCCTTTCTCCGCCCTTTTCCTCTTCTCCCGGTCACCGTTCGTTCATCGTTGCTTATATTTAACCGAATCATACAATTTTTGAATCGTTGCATCCATTAAATCACCGTTTCGTTTTCAGCCAATATCGCTCTATCTCCTCGAGGGATTTTCCCGCTGTTTCGGGCATCAGCTTCCATACGATCAGCATGTAGGGGATACACATCCCTGCAAACAGGAAGAAAGTGCCCGATGGTGTAAGGTTCTCAAGCATCCAGGGTGTGAGCTGTCCTATCAGATAGGTACCGATCCATAACGACAGGGTGGCAACCGACATGGCTAATCCGCGTACTTTGGTGGGATACATTTCCGAAAGGAAAACGAATATCACCGCACTGATGGAGCCGGCAGTAAAGAATATGTAGGCGAGAAAACATACTAACAGGAAGATACTCGATAACCCCCAGGCGGTTGTGAACGTAAAGTAGACCCCGATAAGGATCAATGAGGCAATCATTCCCGATACGCCCACATAGACCAGTTTTTTGCGTCCCACTTTATCAATAATAAGCAAGGCAAGCACGGTTGTGAGCATGTTGACCGTTCCGATCAATACCTGATAGAACAGTGAGTCACCGCTCGACAATCCGCTGGATTCAAAGATGGTAGGTCCATAATAGAGTACGGCGTTTACGCCCATAAACTGTCCCAATATAGCAATGGCACTTCCGATAAGGACAGCTTTGCAGAATCCCGGCTGTAGAAGGACTTTCCAATCCGAACTCTCTCTCGATGATTCTGCTAATATTCTCTTCGTTTCGGTAATCTGGGAAACCACATCCTCTCCCTTTGCAAATATTCTGGAGAATATGGTTGATGCTTTTTCATCCTGCTGTTTCACAAGGAGCCAGCGGGGACTTTCCGGAATAAGGAAGATCACGGCAAAAAACAGGGCTGCCGGCAGGGTCTCCGCTCCCAGCATACCTCTCCACGGCTCCGTCCCGAATATTTTCTGCATCATGGGATTCGCTGAAGAGTAATCGACAGATACATTTAACAATAGGTAATTTACCAGGTATGCCGCCATAAAGCCTACCGTTACGGCCAATTGGTACAACGAAACAAGACGTCCTCTGTGCGAAGCGGGCGAAATTTCAGATATATACAGCGGACAAACCACCGATACAATACCTATGCCGCCTCCACCTACGATCCGCCAAATGACCAGTTCGTCGAGATTGTTTGAAATAGCGCACCCAATAGCAGATGAAGTGAATAAAACGGCTGAAATGAGCATAGTCCATTTACGCCCCAAAGTATCGCTTAATTTTCCGGCAAACAGGACGCCTGCGATTGACCCGACTAACGCGCAACCAACATACCAGCCGCTTTGCAGGGTGGAGAGATGGAACTGTGTGGCGACCTGCGATACTGTGCCCGAAATAACGGCCGTGTCATAACCGAATAATAGTCCGCCTAACGCTGCGACCAACGAGATAAAGGCTACATAGCCCATGTTGACTGTTCTATCCATACTGTCTACAGATGAAAATATTCTTTGTAACGGTTATATAAATGGCCTGCCTGAAGGTATGCCGATTGGGGACTCATGAAGTGCGGAAACTCAAACGTAATAGCTTTGTCGTATCCGGCTCGTTTAGCCGCTTCCAGTTTCATGCGGAGCTTATCGAATTTGATGGGTAAAAACTTGATGGGCATATCCCTGTCAAAAGACTCAGCGTTGGTCCAGCACTCCATACCGTATTTGCCGGCAAGTTTTTTGTTTACGGTAAAGAAGGCATCGAGTTCGTCATAATCGATATGCCCGTCCTGAAAAGCGCATGCATCTACTACCTCATGAATGCCGTCGAAGATCTCATCCCATTCCTTTTCATGTTGCTGAACCGAAACAGCGTCTTCTTTAGAGAGAGCGGCTCCGCTGGCGGCAACCGCTTTTTTTCCGTCGATCCAGGGAGAAATAAAGGTAGGTAGCCCACCCGAAACCTCCTTACATTGCTTGCCCATGGCATAGAATGCTCCGATGGCTCCTTTTGTCGCGCGACTTATTTCGCCGCTGAGGTACCATCCCTGAAAGCTTTTGTATTTCGTTCCGTAGTTCTGCCACACTTCGTCGATGACGTATTTGTTGTCTTCAATCTCATGACTCATGTCGCCCGTAGCCCAGTAGTGTCCGGAATCGTAGAGCCCGAAAAAGAATTTCATGCTATGTTTCTCCGCTAACCGGAGAAACATATCCAACAGATCGACCGAGGGTGTGTAGCATCCTTTGGCAAGGAGGTATTTGGATGGGTATGTAATGAATTTCTTGTATCCGGAACGGATCATAATCACCGTATCTATGCCGATGGCTTTCATATATTGGAAGTCGAGATCCCATTCGGCTTCCCCCCAGTTTTGATGAGGAATGTCGTGCGATATTTCGTCCAGAAACGTACCGGTTATCTTTAACCCGTCAGCTCCGGGAACGATGAGTGTATTTTGCAGGGATTCGTTTTTCCTTATACCTTTTTTCTGCTGCATCCCTGCCGCCCGCGCATCATTATCTCCCGTCAGTTGGGGTAAAACCATTGCCGATGCGCCGGCAATAGCTGCTTTTCTGATAAAATCCCGTCGGTTGTTGGCGTTCATTTTGTAAAGGGTTATAATTATGTTTGTGTAAATCCGTGTGCAATATGAGTTTCTATTTTTTTAGTCGTAGTGAAAAGGATTTTCATACTTTATTTTTAGATTATGGGGCAAATATATATTATATTTTCTATAATTGCAAATATTTATATAAATTATTTTAATTATTATCACCATATGGATAATATTAATCCTCCTTTAGGCACAGAAATCTTATATATTTGTAAAAAGATTACGAAGTAGCTCGCATTTTCGGGCTATTCTTATTTGAGATTATCGTATTCCATAAAACCCAAGAAAATAGTATCTTTGCATTCAAAACAAAAAAGACAGTACTTATATATGATCACTTCCAAAGAAATCCGCCAGTCGTTTAAAGATTTTTTTCAGTCGAAGCAACACCAGATTGTGCCTTCGGCGCCTATGGTTATCAAGGATGACCCCACACTGATGTTCACCAATGCCGGTATGAATCAATTCAAAGATATTATCCTGGGGAACGTGCCTGTCAAACAAAGGCGTGTGGCCGATTCACAAAAATGTCTGCGTGTGAGCGGCAAGCATAATGACCTGGAAGAGGTTGGCCACGATACCTACCACCACACCATGTTTGAAATGCTGGGCAACTGGTCGTTCGGCGATTATTTCAAGAAAGAGGCTATCGAGTGGGCGTGGGAGTACCTCACCGAAGTGTTGAAGCTGGACAAAAACCGCCTCTATGTCACGGTTTTTGAGGGTGCCGCCGATGAGAATCTTGATCGCGACGATGAGGCCGCCGCCTATTGGGAGAGATACCTGCCAAAAGATCGGATTATCAATGGGAACAAGCATGATAATTTCTGGGAGATGGGGGATACCGGCCCGTGCGGCCCGTGCTCCGAAATCCATATCGATATTCGTCCCGACAGGGAACGGGCACAAGTGGACGGACTTATGCTCGTGAACCAGGGTCATCCCCAAGTGATCGAAATATGGAACCTCGTATTTATGCAGTACAACCGCAAAGCGGACGGTTCCCTGGACCCGCTGCCGGCAAAAGTGATAGACACGGGAATGGGTTTTGAGCGATTATGCATGGCGGTGCAGGGCACATTGTCGAACTACGATACGGATCTGTTTCAACCCATTATCCGCAAAATAGGAAAAATAAGCGCCGCCAAATATGGCGAAGATGCCCAAAAAGATGTGGCAATGCGTGTCGTCGCCGACCATGTGCGTACGATTGCTTTCTCTATCACCGACGGACAACTGCCGTCGAACGCGAAAGCGGGCTACGTAATCCGCCGTATTCTGCGCCGCGCCGTGCGGTACGGATACACTTTTTTGGGAATGCACGAGCCGTTTATGTACCGGCTTATCCCTACGCTCATAGAGGTAATGGGAGATGCATATCCCGAACTTGACGCTCAGCAGGCGCTTATTGGGAAAGTGATGAAAGAGGAAGAAGAATCGTTTCTGCGAACGCTCGAAACCGGAATAGGACTGCTCGAAAAAAATCTCTCCGGCAAAGAGGGTGGGGTGCTGAGCGGAGAGGTGGCTTTTCAGCTTTACGACACCTTTGGCTTTCCGTTGGACTTAACGGAGCTGATTTTGCGTGAACACGGAATGACGGTGGATGTTGCCGGCTTCGATGCAGAAATGCAAAAGCAAAAAGAGCGCGCCCGCAATGCCGCCGCTGTGGAAACGGGCGATTGGACCAAGGTGCGTGACGGAGAACCCGAATTTGTGGGATATGACGAAACGGAAAGCGCAGCCCAAATTCTTCGTTACCGTGAAGTAAAGCAAAAAAACAAAAGATTTTACCAGATGGTGCTTTCCCGATCCCCCTTTTATGCCGAGATGGGGGGGCAGGTAGGCGACAGCGGCTGGCTTATTTCCGGCGGAGGCGAAAAAATTGATATTTTCGATACAAAGCGGGAAAACAACCTCGCCGTTCATTTTACCCAAAGGCTGCCGGAAGATGTGACCGGCACTTTTACCGCCCGGATAGATACCGGAAAACGGACAGCGACCGAGTGTAACCATACTGCCACACACCTGATGCACGAAGCGCTTCGCGACGTATTGGGAACACATGTGGAACAGAAAGGATCGTATGTTTCACCCGAACTATTGCGGTTCGACTTTTCCCATTTTCAGAAAATGACACCCGAAGAGATTCGTGAAGTGGAAAGGCAGGTAACGGAGAAAATCAGAGGGAATTTTGCCATCGAGGAGCATCGGCATGTACCTGTCGAAGAGGCAAAGGCTGCCGGAGCAATAGCGCTTTTCGGTGAAAAATACGGCGATGATGTACGCACCGTTCGTTTCGGTTCATCCATTGAACTTTGCGGCGGCACCCACATCTCTTCTACGGGCCGCATCGGCACGTTCCGCATTGTGAGTGAAAGCGCCATTGCCGCCGGTGTTCGCCGCATTGAGGCGGTTACCGCCAAAGTGTGTGAGGATTACCTCTACACGAAGGAAGACACGATGCTTGAAATAAAAAATCTGCTCAATAACGTGCCTGATATACAGCAAGGAATTCGTCGTTTACTGATGGAAAACGACGATATGAGAAAGCAGATACATGGGTTTGTGAAAGAAAAAACCGAACAGCTGAAGCAGGCTGTTATTGCCAAAAAAGAGGAAATAAACGGAGTGAACCTGTTCAGGATGATACTCCCCATGAACGCTCCCGAAGTAGTGAAAGACATCGCGTTTCAATTAAAAAGGCAATTTCCCGAAAACATGTTTTTTGTTGCCGGAACGTCATCGGAGGGGAAACCCAGTCTTACCGTTATGCTGAGTGATGATTTGGTTGCCAGAGGCTTTCACGCCGGTAATATGGTACGCGAAACGGCCAAGCACATTCAGGGCGGCGGCGGCGGGCAGCCGCATTTCGCGACTGCCGGCGGCAAAAATGCCGACGGGTTGAATGCCGCAGTGGAGGCGATTATTCATTACTTGAAATAAACGGAAGAGCGGTCAACGGCCGCTCTTATTTCATCAAGTTCACTGTTTTATATCGGTCGAATTCATCCGACGAGCGGTGTATGCAATCTTCCAGCGACAGCCCGTAATAGTAATTTCCCAGGAAAAACGTATGTTCTTGCCGGCGCAATGCCTCTACTTGCCGGATGATACCGGTATGTTCGAGACGGAGAGACGGCAACACGTGCGACATCGAAGCGCTTTCGAGGATCGCTGTTTCGTCGATACTCAATACATTGCATAGTAAGCGAAGTTTTTCCGGTTCGTTTTTCCGGTTCCCATGGAAGTGGAAGGTGAATCCCCGTAAGCGAGCGTGTTCCGCCACATCCCTCGAAACCACCGAGAGGAACTCATCCGATAGGGGAATGATGCCCGCCACTTTTCGCATATTTATTTTGCCCTTGTCTACAATAACGGCCATAGCTTCGGATTGAAATAAGCCAATCGTTTTAAGCAGCGCGCTGATATCAGGCTCTATACCTGCCACTAACCGGGAGGAGGCCTGGGGGTTTGCCGCGAGGGCGATATTCCGGGCCCGGAAGGTTTTACCCGCTGATGTTTCGACCGAATAGATACCGTCCGTCAGGTTAATACCTGTCACACAACTATTGATCATGACCGGGAAGCCGCCTTCCTCGATCATCGCATCGGTCAACGACGATAGTCCTTGCCTGAACGAATATTTGCGCGGCATTTCCTTGTCGCGTTCCTTCCTTTTTTTGAGGAAGAATGCCATCGGATAATCATCCGCATCCTGACAAATCACCGCCCTAAACAATCGCCGGAAGAGCCTGTCATAGTTTGACGTCCCCACGATGGGCCTGAATGCCTGTTCCACCGTTTTCCCTTCCCTCGAAAAGGAAAACAGGCGCCATCCGCCTGTGATTAACGGCAGGTAAGACAATTGCGAGGCGATGCTTTTTATGCGACGGCCGTTATGCAGGACATACGAGCATTTATCCAATGGCAACATATTCCGGCGTAATTCCGAATCCTTGACGATCGACAACAAATATGCATACGAGTTGTAGCAGGTATGGGCGCCGAGTTCCGTCCAAAATCCCGGATACCGCGCCGGTGTGAAAGTATGTATTTGTCCGCCTGCAGTGTCCTCTTTCTCCAACACAAGTACATTTCCTTCATTCTTCGCTGCCTGGTAGGCGAAAGATATTCCGCTGATACCGCCTCCGATAACAATGCAATCGAAAACGGATGCGAAACGGTCTTTATTGCTTTTATCATTCATAATGATGCAAAGATAGAACAAATCTTTCGGAAACGTCGCGTGATAACCATCACTATAAGTAGTGATTGTACGCTATTTTTTATTTGTATACTTTTGCACCATGAAAAATATTCTGAAAGGTTTTTTGCCTCTATTGGGAATAGTATGTTCCATAGTAACGTATGCCAATGAGAAGGACTTGCCGCTCGTGGATGACTCCGTTGCCATGTCGTATAACATAGACGAAGTGGTTATTGTGGCATTTAAAGGCCGCAGCGACTTGTCTGTTCAGCCGGTTTCGGCAACCCGCTTATCCGGCGTGATGATGAAAGAGCGGAATATTCATACCCTTAAAGACCTGAATGCGTTCGTTCCCAATTTTTTCATGCCCGAGTACGGCTCCAAGCTGACATCGCCCGTATATGTCCGCGGCATCGGCTCCCGCATCAATGCGCCGTCGGTAGGGCTTTATGTAGACGGCATTCCTTATTTCGACCGTTCGTCGTTCGATTTTTTATCTGCTGGACATCGAGAGCATCGAAGTGCTGCGGGGTCCTCAAGGCACCCTGTACGGACGGAATACCATGGGAGGGATCATCAATGTATATACGAAATCTCCTTTCCGTAACAAGGAATCGAATGTGCACCTGTCCGCCGGAAGCTATGGCAATTACAGGGCCGGGGCGTCGCATACCGGCAATATGAACGGCCGTTTCGGCTATTCCTTTTCAGGAAGCTACAACAAGACGGGCGGCTATATAAAGAACGAATACAATGGGGAAAAAGCCGACGCGATGGATGCCGTTACGGGACGTATCCGCTTAGGATGGAACATCCGGCCCCAATTGGCGGCCTATCTGACTTCTGCGTACGAGTATTCCGACCAGCATGCCTATCCTTACGGCATCTATGATGCGGAGCGTAACGCGGTAGATAAAGTGGATTACAACGCGCCGTCGTATTACCGCAGGAACATGTCGAACAACGGGTTGACCATAGAGTATACGGCTCCTTCTTTCCGGTTGGGGTCGCAGACATCTTTTCAGTATTTCGATGGCAAGCAGGGCATCGATCAGGATTTCACTCCCGAAGACAAGTATTATGTGACCTTCATGCACCGGCAGCAGATGGTTTCGCACGAAACCAACATTCAATCCAAGGGCAAAAGCAAGTACACCTGGCAGTTCGGCGTCTTTGGGTTCCGGCAGAATTATTTTCAGACGAACGATATCGAATACCGTGCATTGGGACGGGAAACGATCACCTCCGTAACCACCCCCTCCACAGGTTTTGCGCTATATCATCAATCGGCCTTGAACGACCTGCTCCTCGAAGGACTGTCGGCGACTGTGGGTGTGCGGTACGACTGGGAGAAAATAAAGATGGAAAACCGTACGAAAACGATATCGGACGCCGAAGAAATACAAGACCCTATAACGGGCAGGGATGTGTATCATCAATTTACGCCGAAATTCTCGCTCCAATATCATTTCACGAACGATCGGTTGGCGTATTTGTCCGCTGCCAAAGGCTACAAAGCGGGAGGCTTCAACACGACGGCGGAAGAAGAAAGGGATCGCGTTTTCAAGCCCGAACATAGTTGGAGTTACGAACTGGGTGCCAAAGGCGTGTTCTTCGACCACCGGCTGCATACGGATGTGAGTGTGTTTTATATTGATTGGAACGATCAGCAAATTACGCAGAAGCGTGCCACCGAACAAGGATTCAAACTGCGTAATGCGGGAAAGTCTGCCAGCAAAGGGTTTGAAATGACAGCATCTGTTTATCCGGCCGAGCACGTAAACCTGCAATTAAATTACGGATATACGCACGCTACCTTTAAAGAATATGTATATGATGAAAGCACAGGCATCGATTATAGCGGAAATTTCTTACCTTTGGTGCCCCGTAATACATTTTCGATAGCGACGGAATATGTTATTCCCATCCGGAAAAAAGGGCTCGACAAAATAAAACTGAACGCTCAATATTCAGGACTTGGCAAGTTGTATTGGGACGATGACAATAAGGCTGCTCAAAAGTATTATTCTCTGGTGAATGCCCGGATATCGTTTATCCTGAAGGCCGTATCGGCAGAGGTATGGGCAAGGAACATCACGAACGAAAAGTATGTGACGTATTATTTCGAGTCGATGGGGAACCGGTTTGCACAGCCGTCCAAACCTTTTTCGTGGGGGATAGACCTGAATATTCATATCTGATACGGAGTATATCGCATGAAGAGGAACATCCGAAAAGGAGGAAAACTGTTTACATTTCTTTGTCTGTATATCGCGCAAGCGATACCGATGAGTTTCTTCTCGACGGTGTTGCCGGTCATTATGCGGCAGCAGCAATTCCCTTTGGAGATCATCGGGATGCTTCAACTCATGAAGTTGCCGTGGGTGCTCAAGTTCGTTTGGTCGCCGGCGGTCGACCGCTCCTGTTACCGGCTGCAAGATTATAAGCGCTGGATATTCTCGGCCGAAATTATGTATGCCGGCATTATCCTCGCGGTATCTTTTCTCGATTTCCGCTTCACGCCGTGGTTGATTATCGGACTGATCATTTGTTCTTTCGTCGCATCCGCCACACAGGATATCGCTACCGACGCGCTCGCCGTGGTTTCTTTCAGCAAAAAAGAAAAAAGCATGGTAAACAGCATGCAGTCCATCGGTAGTTTCGGCGGGGCGATGATTGGCGGAGGACTGTTGCTGCTGTTGTATCATCACGTGGGATGGGCATCGTTGCTTCCGTATCTTGCATTGTTTGTGGTTGTATCGCTTATACCGCTTTTCTTCTTCAAAGAAAAGCATATGGAAAAGCCTTTCTTCAAGGAGAAGATGCCAAAACCGCATCCCGACGACTTGTTCGGATTCTTCAAGCAGAAAAAGATTTGGAAACAGATTGTTTTCCTCTTTTTGTATAATGCCGGCATTATCGGCATCCTTTCGATGCTGAAGCCGATGCTGGTCGATTACGGTTATAGCGTTAAAGAAATCGGTATCATGTCGGGAATTGTCGGTACGTCGGTCGGCTGCCTTGCTTCCTTTGCGGGAGGTTTCATCGTCCGCAAAATCGGAAGAAGAACCGCAAGAGCCCTGTTTGCCTTGCTGATCCTTCTTACGGCAGCTTACTTTTTTCTACTGGTTACGCTGCTGCCCGTAAACACGGCTACCCTGCATTTGGGAATTTCGTTGCTCTGGGGCAGCTACGGGCTGGCTACCATTGTCGTGTATACCACTTCGATGGATTGCGTACGCAAAGGATACGAAGGAACCGACTTCACCATACAAACCGTTGTCACGCATTTCAGCGGAATGCTGATGGCCATCGTTGCGGGCAAGCTGGCCGGCATGTTCGGTTATGGCACGTTGTTTCTTATCGAAACAGGCATTGCGTTTGTTTCTTTTAGTTATTTATTGATTGCTTTTGGCAGGAAAAAATCAGACATACATGAATCAGGACATCATTCATAAATACAGTGTTCCCGTGCCGAGATATACCAGTTATCCGCCGGCGAACTATTTTAATGATTCGTTTACGGCCGACTCGTACCAGGAGGCGGTTATAGCCTCTAACGGAGCCTCGCCCCGGCACATCTCCGTGTATATCCATATCCCTTTTTGCTTCCGGATGTGCTACTATTGCGGCTGTAATGCCATACTTCTCCAGAGTCCCGCCATCGTTAAAGCCTACCTGGAGGCGCTGAAAAAAGAGATGCGACTGGTGTTCCCTTTGTTATCTCACGACCGGAAGATTTCTCAAATACATTACGGCGGAGGTACGCCCACTTCCCAGCCGGTGTCCTTTCTGCAGGAGTTGAATGAGATGATCCTATCGGAGTTCGATTGTATCGATCACCCCGAAGTAGCCATCGAATGCCATCCCGGTTACATGGATGAAGCGTACTGGAAAACATTGCCCGATATCGGCTTTAACCGTGCCAGCATCGGCATTCAGGATTTTAATGAAAAGGTTTTGGAAACATCGCACCGACGGAATAGCCGCCTGCCGTTGGAGGATATCGTTGCCTGGCTGCGCGAAAAAGAGATGTCGGTGAACTTCGACTTTATCTATGGCTTGCCGTTGCAAACGCCGGACTCTTTTTCGGAAAGTATCCGGCATGCCGTCGAAATAAAACCGGACAGAGTCGTTACGTTTTCATACGCCCATGTGCCGTGGGTAAATCCGTTGCAAAAAAAACTGGAAGAGGCCGGACTGCCCGATCCTGTGCTGAAGAGCGAATTGTTTGACGAGGCAACCTCTATTCTCACGCAGGGCGGATACAAACCCATCGGATTGGATCATTTCGTGCTGCCCGACGATGAGCTTTACCATGCTTTGCAGGAAAAAAAACTGCATCGTAACTTCCAGGGATATTGTACCCGCCGCACCACCGGACAGGTGTATGCGTTCGGCGTGACGGGCATCAGTCAATTGTCTGACTCTTACAGCCAGAATGTAAAAGATATCGGTACGTATATCAAGCTGGTCAACGCGGAGCAGCTGCCCGTATTAAAAGGTTATTCGCTGAACAGGGAAGAGCAGATCGCGCGGCAGGTTATCTCTACGTTGATGTGCAATTATGCGGTGTATTGGGAGGATGCCGCTGCCTCTTTGGGGATTACCGTAGAGCATGTGAAACAGGCGCTCCGTTATGATGAACGCGACTTGCAGGCGCTGGCAGATGACGGAATCATCGAGTTTGATAAAAACGCCATCCGCGTATTGCCCGAAGCCGCTCCGTTTGTGCGAAATGTGGCGGCCGCACTGGATAAATTGATGATTCATTCCGATAAAAGATTCTCTACATCTCTGTAATGCGGATGTTGATTGAAGCGATGTTCCCGATTACGTCTTATGTCTTAATAACTCGAAAGAACTTTGCTCCAACGCTTCCCTGAAATCGGGATGGGCGATCTCAATCAGGCGTTTTGCCCGTTCGCGAAGGCTCTGCCCACGAAGGTGTGCGATGCCGTATTCGGTGATGATGTAGTCGACATCGTTGCGCGAGGTGGTTACCGTAGCCCCTTGCTTCAGGAAAGGTACGATTCTCGACACTTTTCCCCCGGCGGCTGTCGAGGGGATCGCCATAATCGATTTGCCGCCTTTCGACAAGCGTGCACCTTGCACATAGTCCACTTGCCCGCCCGTGCCGCTGTAGGTATAAGGGCCGATGGATTCTGACGCTACCTGCCCGGTAAAATCCACTTCGATACAGGAGTTGAGAGCGATCATATTTTCATTCCTCGCGATGTTGAAAGGGTAGTTGGTGTAGTCAACCGGATAGGCCTCCAGCAGCGGGTTGTTATGTGCAAATTCATATGTTTCCCTGTTGCCCATCAAAAAGGTAAAGATGATTTTATCGCGATGAAACGTTTTCTTCCTTCCTGTAATCACCCCTTTCTTCACCAAATCCGCAATTCCGGGAGTGAACAGTTCTGTGTGGATGCCCAGATCCTTCCGGTCGTCCAGAAGGGATATCACGGCGTCAGGGACGCCTCCTATGCCTATTTGCAGTGTGGAGCCGTCGTCGATAAGCGAAGAGCAGTACCGGGCAATTTTGCGCTCTAACTCGCCTATTTTTGTCGGGGAGATCTCTGCTAACGGGTGCGATACCTGAACGATATAATCAAGTTCTGTGACGTGAATTCTGTTTTCAGGCCCCATGGTGCGGGGCATTTGTTCGTTCATTTCAGCAATGATGATCTTCGCGTTCCGGCAGGCGGCTTTTATGTAGTCTATGGAGACGCCGAAACTGCAAAAGCCATCGTTGTCGGGCGGGGTAATATGCACCACAGCCACATCCACCGGAAACGATTTAATATCGAACATAGCCGGTAGTTGATGGAAGTAGCAAGGATAAAAATCAGCCCTGCCATTATTGACGGCATCCCGCGACATTCCGTCTATGAAGCTTGTTCTCAATCGGAAATGGTCTTCCATCCCCGGCTCCAGATGTACGGGATTCCCCATGAATATCATGTGATAGATGGAGACATCGCGATAAAATTCCTTGTGTGCTGCCAGCGCATTATTAACCGTTACGGGCGCAGCAGCTGCATGGCTGTACACTAAATGGTCTCCCGGTTTAATTGCTTTAATTGCCTCTTCGGCAGTGCAGGAATGGGCGGTTAGATGTCTTATCCAGTTCATACTAAATCGGGCTTGTCATGCGTGGTGTTGCTTTTTCTCATAGCTGGTACAAAAATAAGAAAAGATTTTTGTTTTAAGTGATATTTCCGGAATGTTTTATTCCTTTATCTGATGTATTAACAGATTGATTTATAAAGACTAAATAACAAAAAGAAAGAAAAAAGAGCCTCTACTCGATTTTTTCCTTTCAATACCGGATGGCAGGTTTTAATTTGATGGCCGACGGCTTCTTTTACTTATACATTCTTTTTTAAAAAGAGAGGATTAGAGGTGTACCAGCCCTAATACCCGCTCCCACGTATCTGGGAACTGTTTTACGAATTGGTTTACCTTTTGGTCTCTTTTCGCAGTTTTCAGCCATTTTCGCCAATAAATGGCAAAGCAGAACGTTACCGGCATCACGATAAAATAAACAAGCGCCAGCAACCCGTTTTTTGTGATCAACCCGACAGCGAGCGATTGAATAAGATCGAATACCGGAATAAAAAGCAATCCGGATGCGTATCTCGCAGATGCGATAAACTGCTTGTCCTTAAACATGCCCAACAGCTTTTTATTGATAAGCAGTGGGAAAACGGCATTCAGAAATCCAAACAACGCTACAGGAGCAGAAAGGATTAAACCGGCGAATCGTGCGAACAGGTTTTTGTTGGAAGAGGGTTGCCAAATCCGATCCTTCGTAGTGAGTTCATGCTCTTTCACTAAACGTATCGCTTCATGGAAAGCGGTAATTTTTGCATCGAATCCGGGGCGGTCGTTCTCAAACAGCTCATCCAGTTTTCTTACAATATGCAACGATGCCTGCAGAAAATCATCCTTTCTATCTGAAAAATCCTCTTTGGCGATTCTGTCGCCGTTCCAATCAATGGCATAACGGTATTCGTCATAAAACGCATCGTTCCGGATATTTACCACCATAGATTCGAGGCTTCTCTCCATTTCCTGCCGTAGCTGGTTGATTGCCTGCCCGGGATTCTGCTTGTATACATCTTTGTATTTCGATACTTCGATGGGTGTGCCGAACGTGATATAGGCGTCGGACAAAAAACCGAAAATATCCCGGTAATAGATAGAGACGGGAACAATCTGACTGTGAAGCTGAAAATCAACTGATGCCTCTGTCGGCAACACAATGCGTGGGACGGCTTTCTGAATGGGAAGCAACGACTGTTTCGGATTATGTTTTCCTTCCGGAAAGATAGCAAGGTGATTGTTTTTTTTCAGGATACGGGCGGCGCTATCGAAGATTTCGGTGTTCTTGTCCAGGTTGTCTTTGCCGTCGCGGATTCTGAAAACGGGAATAATGCGCATTCCCCTGAGGAGCCAGGCAACAAATTTTTGCTTGAAGATATCGGCACGGGCAAGAAATACCACCTGTTTCATGTGGTACGTGGCGTAGACTACTAATAGAGCGTCTATCAGTGCATTACGGTGATTAGGTGCGAAAATGACAGGTCTCTCTTTCGACACATTTTCTTTTCTTCCGATAAAGACCAGTTTCCTGAAGTTCACCCTCAAAGCTATGCTCACAGCCAGTTTCGCCAGCGTGTAGCGAAAGTCGTAATGGTAAATCATATTTTAATCAGTTGGAACTATTTTGTTAAGCGAGAGCAACGACAAACTTGTTTGAACTTTGTCGTTGCGAGAAAAAGACAATTATGAATGAATTGCTACATGTTTTACAGGACGTCTCCTCCAGTAAAAAGCAAGCATCAGTCCGGCAACAATATGCCAGACTCCCCACCATGCGGCAATGAATGCCATCCCCCCTAAGTTCAGCTCGGGAGGAAAAATTCGCGGATTAAAAATCAGTGCCAGTCCCAGTCCGGAGTTTTGAATCCCCGTTTCTATAGAAATGGTTCTGCAATTGACCTCATCTAGCTTAAACGATTTGGGTAAAAAATATCCGCTTACAAATGCCAGGCCGTTATGAAGCAATACAATAAAGAAGATGAGATGGATATATTTAAGAAACAGATTGAAATTCCCGGCTAAGGCTGCGACGATGAAACCTACAAAGAAGATGATGGAAGCCGCCTGTACCGTCTTATCCACCCTTTTTGCGAATTTCGGAAATTTCATTCCCACAAACATGCCTACCATCACAGGAATTCCCAGAATCAAAAATACGGTGCGGAACATTTCAACCGGATCGATGGTGATGGGAACAAGCAACGGCGAATGCCTCGCGTATATTCCTCCCCAAAAAGCAAAATTGAACGGAGTCATAAATAAGCTCATTACGGTTGTAATTGCCGTAAGACTCACCGATAAAGGCACATTCGCCTTCGATATGGAGGAGATCAGGTTGGATACATTTCCACCGGGACAAGCTGCGACCAATATCATCCCGAGCGCTACCGACGTACTGGGCCTGATAATTATAACTAATAGGAACGTAAGTGCCGGAAGAAGGATATACTGTGCTATGACTCCCAGCAATACCGGTTTAGGACGGAAAAGCACGCTCTTAAAATGGTATGGCTTGATACTCAATGCAACTCCAAACATGATGAAGGCAATGGCTACATTCATGAGGGTGATGCTTTCCTGGTTAAAGTTCAACCGGACGTTGTTGAGCTGTTCCAGGTTCCCGAAGAGGGATAATAAGGGGGCAGACTGCATATGCGACTTTTTTGACTTTAAGAATGCAAAGATACAACTAAAATGAAGTTTTGAAACTATTCCCCTTTCCTTGAGGTCATATACCCATTGGGCTTTGATTACGGATAATTCACTTTTTCAACCGGAATTTCGACGGAAAAGCGAATCAGTTTCCCGTTGCCGCTAACGCCTTCACCCGTTACCATATACGTGGTTGAGGCATCGGCCGAATAAAAGTCAATCGTCGCTTCTCCTGTTTCCGAAAACCACACATCGGATTTCCAGTAAATGGTTGTTCGAAGGTCAGGAGCGGAGGCGTTTTTTTGTTCGGGTGTCTTATACACCGGAGAATAAAATTCGGCAGCCTGTTGATATCCTAAGGGGATTATTTGTTCGATATTGAGTGATTTTTGGGGCTTAGGCGTATATCCCATTTTGGTTGTGATGACAATCGCTCCGTTGGTGTTGGGAAAATAACCGGGCAGGAAAGAATTATCTTTCACCACGAAAAGGTTGTCTATAGAGGTAACGTCTATATCGTCTAACCTGTCGAAGAAATCCTCGTACGTCACATTATCAATGATAAACAAAACGGGTGTCTGGGAAGTGGTTGTCGTTATTTTATCGTTTCTTACGATGATGCCCGACTGCGTGTAGAGAAGCGACCGAAAGCTGCTTACGGCCATCTTCTCGATATCTTCAGATGTGCGTACTCCCGTAGCCGAAAGAGGCGAATAATAGGCCGACTCCGTGTATTTTTCGGATTTACGCCCCACAACCGTTATTTCATCCAGATCGATCGTCCGGATGCCGTATTTTTGAACGTACTCTTCGTTTGCTTTCTCCAGATAGCCTTTTTGATTCTCATTCCCCATGTTTACGACCGCGTATTTTTGAGGAAGACTTGCATGGACGCTTGTGGGAAAGGTCTCCTTGTTTACTTCGATGAGGTTGTTTTTATTGCCTTTTTTATTTAAGGATTGGAGGGTGAGAGCTGTTCCTTCCGGAAATTCCGCATTGAATGTAAAACGTCCCTGATCATCCGTTTGAGTTGTTTCGGTGGTAACCAAAGAGTCCAATGTCGCGAGCATACTTATGTGCCCTTCTTTCAATGAGCGGAACAGTCCGTCCGCCTTTCCGGAAATTTCCTGTGCGACTTCGGGTTTGAACGCGTCGGGCGTTTGTATTTTGCCTTGTAAGACAGCCGGTATGTCGTATCTTTTCCATCCCTGCGTCATCATTAAAGCGTCTAAGGCGTATTTATCGGTTTTGTTTCCTTTAAGATAGGATGCGGGAGACTCGATGTAACCCTTCAATTCGGAAGAAAGGAGCAAGGTTGAAACAATATCGACGGTGGTGTCGCGAGCGACCGTTTCCTTGTCTGTTACCGAGACGGCGATACTGCCGGGCAAAAAAGTGGAGTCCATATTTTCCACCCTCATTTTGAGCACGATGTGATCTCTGGTTTGATAAGAAGGTTTTGAAAGCGACGGTTTGATGCGTGAAAAATCTGTTTCGTTTGCGGAATAAATCAGGCGTTCGCTCAACACCTCATGTCTCGCATTCAGCAGCAAGATGTTGATAATTCCCGATGGAAAAAACCAGGACGGAAACATGTAGGTTTCGGTAGCGGGATTCCATGGAGAGTGATAAAAAACCTGTCCTCTCTGATGTATGAGCAGGGAGAGGCCTTCCTGGATTTGTCCGTCGGATTTGAGGGCAACGGTGAGTTTCTCTCCGGCGAAACGTGCGGAGACAGCCATCGCCCCGGGCGTTACCTCCGGAAAGTCGAACCGTTTTGCAGCGCCTTGAGTGTTTCGACAAACGGCGTAATACGATTCATTTGGGACAGGAAAAAAATTGAAAAATCCCATTCCGAGATGCAAGCTCGTAAAAGCCATTATTTCCTCCCCTTTGGAATTATACAGGCTACCCGAAATATCTTCGCCCAATCCCGACGGATTGAGGGCTTTAAAAGCTACCAGACACGAGGCATTCGGTATTATATATCCACCTTCGGGGAAAAAGGATACATTGAAATCATCCGTATCATAGGGGATGGTATAATAACGGTTATACTTGCGCCCCTTATAAACGAGGCTTAGGAGCATCGACCGGTTTTTTTGTTTTTCCGGAAAATTAAAATTCCATTCGAAATGGGTTTTACCCGTAGGATTCAATGTCTTTGCCGGCTTATCTTTAAGTTTGCAGGAAACGATTTCGGGAGTTATGGTATCGCCGTTTTGTGCATCTATAAACCGGAAGGAAACCCCTATATTGTTTTTTTCAACCGTAAAAGAAGGCACGGTCTTTAATTGCAGGGATAAGGGATCCAGTACATGGATTGTTTTTCTGAAAAAATATTCCTCACTCCCGTTTCGCATATACCGGGTGTAGGCCCTCAGCGTATACATTCCTTCCGGCAGATCGTCCGCCAAATTGAGGTAACCGCTGTATGTCCCGATACTGTCGGGACGTATTTTGACACGTTTTACCACGTCATCAGCCGGATTTATGATTTCAACATACACGTACCGGCTTATATACACCGGTTTGTTATCAACGGCATTCACTAAATGAGCCCTAAACCGTATTTGTTCTCCTGAGAGGTAATTGAATTTATCGGTTTGTAGGTATATCTTTTCCTGAGGAAAGAGATAAAGCTGCTGCATAAAGGACTGTCTGACGGAATCCGCCTCTTCGTCGGTTTCCTGTGCAACTACGGTGCCTGCAACGTAGAGCAGGCAAAACAACAACAAAATTTTTTTCATGATCCTTAAATTGGAAGATAGATAAATAGCCCGTTTTTTTGGTTCCATTAACGATTCACGAAAATACTAAGATTTTTCCTGTGTAGGATAAGTTCTTGAAAAAAGTTTAAAGAAGAGATCCGGCTATTGCTGCGGCGCCTGCAACGAAAAAGAACTTGTTTTTTATTGCCTGTATGAAACGAACCGGCAATGGACTAATGTGATACCTCGAGGAGTAGATCGGTAAATCAATGAATCAGTAATGAGGTGATGATGTGAAAAATACGGCATAATTTTTTTATCTTTGCAGGACATGTGTAATGAATGGAGATTCTTATGAGCGCACCTCTCGCCGAACGGCTCCGGCCACAACACCTCGATGAGTTTATCGGACAAACGCATTTGGTCGGTAAGGGAGCGGTATTGCGCCGGATGATAGACTCGGGAAGAATTCCCTCCATCATTTTCTGGGGGCCGCCCGGAGTAGGTAAGACCACGCTCGCCAATATCATCGCCAACACCCTGAACGCCCCTTTTTTCAAGCTGAGCGCTATCAACTCCGGCGTAAAGGATGTACGTGAAGTGATTGAAAAGGCAAAAAACAACCGGTTTTTTGAAAATGCCGCGCCGATACTCTTTATCGATGAGATACACCGGTTCAGCAAATCACAACAGGATTCCCTGCTGAACGCCGTTGAAACGGGAACGGTTACGCTCATCGGAGCTACCACGGAAAACCCTTCGTTTGAAGTGATCCGGCCGTTGCTTTCCCGCTGCCAGGTGTACGTGCTTAAATCGCTGGAGAAGAAAGACCTTGAAGTGTTGCTGCAACGTGCGCTTACGGAAGATTTTATCCTGAAAGAAAAAAATATAGAGGTACAGGAGAAGGATGCATTGTTTCGTTTTTCGGGAGGAGATGCAAGAAAACTGCTGAACATTCTGGAACTGGCGGTAGCTTCCGACAGTGACGAGAAAATCGTGATTACCGACAGAATGGTTACGGAGCGCTTGCAGGAAAACCCGGCGGCATATGATAAGGGCGGCGAAATGCACTATGATATTATCTCCGCTTTCATCAAATCCATTCGCGGGAGCGACCCCGATGCGGCTATTTATTGGCTGGCGAGGATGGTGGCGGGTGGCGAAGATCCGAAATTCATTGCCCGCCGACTGGTTATTTCTGCGGCGGAAGATATCGGCCTGGCAAATCCCAATGCGCTGTTATTGGCAAATGCCTGTTTTGAAACGCTGCAGAAAATCGGTTGGCCCGAAGGACGTATTGTCCTGGCAGAGACAACCATCTACCTGGCCACATCCCCCAAAAGCAACTCTGCCTATCTGGCCATTGACACCGCTATCGCTAAGGTGGAACAGACAGGAAATCTTCCCGTACCGTTGCATTTGCGTAACGCACCTACTTCGCTGATGAAAGAACTCGACTACGGCAAAGACTACAAATACGCACACGATTACGAAAACAATTTCGTAAAACAGGAATACCTTCCCAAAGAGCTGAAAAACAGCCGTTTCTGGGAGCCTCAACCAAACCCTGCCGAATCGAAAATAATGGATTGGATGAGGAAACTATGGGGTGATAAAAAATAATCCTAATCACTTTCTCGCCTTTCCACTTTTTTAGTACCAATCCATTCCTCTATCGTAAGGCG
>AGTN01652826.1_pt1 | contig 33977 bp, 22 predicted proteins | sample 314218 | NCBI WGS metagenome assembly AGTN01 (sample SAMN02954264, study PRJNA73603) | bioreactor metagenome | biome: terrestrial; feature: non-aerated bioreactor; material: poplar woody material; isolation source: poplar biomass | place: USA | collected 2006-12 | reverse complement strand
GGATATGCCGTTACCTGCCATAAGGCACAGGGAGGCGAATGGAAGAACGTGTTTCTGGATCTGGGATACATACAAAAATCCCATATGGGCGATAATTTCTATCGCTGGCTGTATACCTCCATTACCCGAAGCTCGGAAAAGTTATATCTTGTAAATTTGCCCGATGATTTTGTGGAGCTTTCTAAATTATGATTACTTTTGTATGTTACAAAGATTGGGGATGTTACTCATAATGAGCTTTCAGTTAAACCTGTCAATAAAAAAGTAACGGATGTTGGAGAAAAGGAAAGAATATATAGGTCAACTCCTCAGTGAGTTGAAGTCGCTGGAAGAACGTGTGTTGGCTGTCAAAAACAATGATGCGCTGCCATTTTCTTTTTTTAGCGAATTGTTTGACAGAACACAGCGTATAACGCGGTTGCTGCATGAACTGGAGTTTTTGCAGATTGATGAAATGAAAGGCCAAATGGAGCGCCTGGTGCTTTTCCTGTCGGAATCGGAGAGTCGGATCAGTAAGGCGAAGGAAACGAAGAACGGGACGGATGCCACGACTCATGAGGTAGGCGTTCGGGAAGAGGAAGCCCGGAAAACGGCAGCCTCTGAAACGGCCCCGGAAACGATCCAAAGCCCGGAAATGGCCCGGATCCCGGAACCGGCCCAAAGTCCGGAGCCGACCCAAAACCCCGAAACGAACGGGAGTCCGGAAACAAATGAAAGGGATGCCGAAACTCACAAAACGAACCCCCAGGTGGTGCCGGAAGTTTTCCCTGAACAGATATCGGCCGAAACAGCAAAAAAGCCGATTTCGCCGGAAGGCAACAAGTATGTCCAGGGTATTATCCTTCCCGAATACAGAAATCCACGCACCTCTGAAGATGTTCCGCGTCTCTTCGATGCTAAACCTTCTTCCCGGATAACTACCGGTGAGGAGAAGCCGGTTGTCTCATCGCTAAACGACGTGATTCGAACGCCCTGGGCCGTGCTCGATTTAAAACGAAGCATCAGCCTGAACGACCGCTTTTTGTTTCAAAGGGAATTGTTCAACAACGATCGGAACGAGATGAACCATGTGATGACCATGTTAAATGCATTCGGAGCCTACGCGGAGGCTGAGAATTACTTGAGAGAACATAAATCCTGGAATTTTGAAAATCAAATTGTTAAGGATTTTCTGCTGGTCATTAAAAAGGGTTTCGGAGAGTAGGAAAAACGCATTGCTATGGGAAAACTGTATGTAGTGCCTACACCGGTCGGCAATTTAGAGGATATTACGTTGAGAGCGCTCAATGTATTGAAGGGATGCGATCTCATCCTGGCGGAAGATACGCGTTCGAGCGGGGTTTTGTTAAAACACTTCGAAATTGAGACGCGGATGCAATCGCACCATAAATTTAATGAACATCAAACCACCATCCATGTGGTGGAGCGATTGAAAGCGGGAGAAAACATCGCGCTGATATCGGATGCCGGTACGCCCTCCATTTCTGATCCCGGCTTTCTGCTTGTCAGAGAGTGCGTGAAAGCAGAGGTAGAGGTGGAATGTCTCCCCGGTGCAACCGCTTTTGTGCCGGCGCTGGTAGAATCGGGACTACCCAGCGATCGCTTTTGCTTTGAAGGATTCCTCCCACAGAAAAAAGGAAGGCAGACGCGACTTCAACACCTTTCAGAGGAGACCAGAACTATGATTTTTTATGAATCGCCTTACCGGGTGTTGAAAACGCTTTCCCAGCTGGCCAAAAATTTAGGAAACGACCGTCCGGCATCGGTTTCACGGGAGATCTCCAAGCTATACGCGGAGACAGTGAGAGGGACCCTGGAAGAACTGGTCGCTCATTTTACAGAGAACGAACCGAGAGGAGAATTTGTGGTTGTAGTTTCAGGAAAATAACAGAGGTCTCCGGTTTTGGGAATAATTGAAAACTATTTAGAGACTCAATCGTTTAGTTTATAACATAACATTTGTTTTATGAAAAAAGTATGGATTTTATTTCTTGTCATGGGACTTATAGTTTCATGTACAAATAAAGATGTAAAGGAATCGAAAGAATATCAGGAACTTCAGGCTCAGCGTGATTCCCTTCTAATGCAATCAATCGGAACAGATACGGAAGCAGCGGAGATGATGGCAGTGATTAGTGAAGTGGAAGCTAATTTCGCTAAGATACGGGAAGCGGAAAAATACCTCTCCACCCAATCGGCGCAGAGCGGTGAAATGAGTCAGGACACTAAAGCACGCGTGAATGAAAATTTCAGGATGATCGACGAGATTTTACAGCGTAACAAAACGCAGTTGAATGAGCTGAACAGAAAATACAGCAGCAGCAGCAAGGAGGTGGCATCGCTTAAGAACACCATCAGCAGGCTCAACAGCGAAATGCAGGAGAGTACGGGCCGCCTCATACAGTTACAAACTGAATTAGCGCGCAAGGATGAACAGATAGCGCAACTGTCGCAAGACATCACCTCTTTGGCAATTGAAACGGAACAGCAATCGGCAACTATTCTGGAACAAGACAGAACGCTGCATACGGCTTACTATGTTTTCGGCACGGCCAACGAACTGAAAGATCAGAAGATTCTTTCCGGAGGATTTCTACAGGCGACACGCGTGATGCAGGATACCTTTAATAAGGATTATTTTCTGCAGATCGATATTCGTGAAGTGACCGAAATTCCGTTGTATAGGGCGAAAGCTAAATTGTGGTCGACGCACCCCGAAGGAACCTATGAGTATAAGAAAGGAGCCGATGGCAACCTTACATTTCATATTACCGATACGCAACGGTTTTGGAGCCTTACGAAGTATCTTATTATCGAAGTAAATTAAAAAACAGAAACTCTTTCAATTCACATTCGTTGGAGTTTTTGCAGGGGGTGTCTGGAAATACGCTTTTCAGGCACCTCTATAATTTCAAGATTTACATTATCACAATCCACAATCGGGCACATCCTCGCAATCCGGTACATCCTCCCATTGGTAAATCAGTACATCATCACATCAATTATAATGGCTTATAAGAATCTTTTTATCGACCTTGACGATACCCTTTGGGATATTCATCTGAATGGAAAGGAGTGCCTGGAAGAGGTGTATCGCGATTACGGATACGACGCTTTTTACCCTTCGTTTGAGGATTATTACGATGTATTTATGCCCAACAATCACCGTCTGTGGGCCCTATATCGTCAGGGAGAGATCAAAAAAGAGGAATTGGTTGTTGAGCGGTTTCTTATGCCGGTACGAAAATTCGGACTGGATGATCCGGTATACGCAAAAAACTGAGCGACGATTTTCTGGAGAGAACGACCCGTAAAACGCGGCTGATTGATGGAGCCATCGATTTGCTGGAATATTTGAAACCGAGATACCGGATGCATATTCTCTCTAACGGATTTAGGGAGGTGCAATACAAAAAAATAGAAAATTCAGGATTGATGCCCTATTTCGATAGAATAGTCCTTTCGGAAGATGCCGGCATCAATAAACCGCATGCCGATATGTTTACCTATGCGTTGAAAAACACCAATTCACGGCGCGACCAGACGATGATGATTGGCGATAGCTGGGATGCCGATATCACGGGTGCGTACAACAGCCGTATCGCACAAATATGGTTCAATCCTAAAAACGAAACTCCGGAGGGATTTACGCCCACGTATACGGTCCAGGCGCTGGCGGAAATCAAGAAAATATTGTAGATTTCCTCACCTTCCTTTTTTCTCCTTTCCCCCTTTTTCACTGTCGGCGAAGTGGCATCGTCATGCATCTGGGGCCGCCGCCACCCCGCGGTAATTCCGAACCTTCGAGGGTTATCACACATCTGTTCGCTGACGCCAAATCATATTTGTTATTGATAACATCCCAGGCGGTGACCACTTCGAAACCGTTCTTGTTCAGTTCCTCTAACGTGTGGATGTTTCGAGCGTAAGAGAGCACTTTGCCCGGCGCAAGGGCCAGAAAATTGGCGCCGCTGTGCCATTGTTCCCGCTCCTGATCCCAATCGTCTGCTTTTCCTCCGCAAACAATCGGCTCAAGGTTGACTCCGAATTTGCGCAACAGATTCAGAATACCACTCGCCGAAGAGATTTTAACCACCTTTCCGTTATCGATCTGCATATGTACTGTTTGATAAGGAGAACTGCTCATGATAAGCGGTTTGTAGACCATTGCTTTGTCAGTGTCGAGCAGTGTGAAAACCATATCGAGGTGAATGAATGATTCCGGCGATTCGGGCAGCTGTTGTACAATGACATGTTTCCTCCCTGAACCGGTCTTACAGAATTCCCGTACCAGCAGATCAATTCCCTGCGTACTTGTTCTCGTACCGTTGCCAATAAGCAGTATATCGTCTCTTACCACCAGCACATCGCCTCCTTCCACCATCACTTGCGGGTTGTTTTGCGACAGACCGTATATATTGAGCACGTTCGCATTGAAGAACAGTCCGCTTTTGAAGATGGCATCCATAATAAGCGATTCCCTCGTGCGGACGGCGTTGGCCATCTTACAGATCAGCACGTTATTCCCGATGATGGCGGATGAATCGCGCGTGAAATAAAAGTTGTAGAGCGGTTTCAACGCGTAATACTCCTCGCGGAGGAAATCGGTCAGCGTATTGATTTGGATGGGGAGCCCCTCAATCAATATTTTCGCAAGGGTTGCGGCAGGGAGCTCCATCAGTGTGTCGATATATTCCGGCACCTGCTCTGTCTCACATATCTTGCGGATAAGGTTGCCCTTCAGATTTTCCTGTTCCAGTACGCCTTTCAATAGATCGGATACTTCATAAACGTCCGATGTTTTTTGCAACACCCCCTGTAGCTGGTCGTATTCTTTGCGGGCGATGGAGAGATTGAGGATATCGCTATACAGCGCTCTTTGCGCATTGCGGGGAGTCATATTTTCCACTTCCGGGCCGGGATAATGCATCAGTACCGCCTCCAGCTTACCTACCTCCGATTGGATATTCAAGGTGCATTTATTCTTTTCCATTTTATTTTCAATACGTTTATTGTTTTCTTTAAACGGTATAAAAATGTCTCCCATCCCTCTACGAAAATATTTTGTAGCGATACAATGAGGATATTTCTCAACAAAAATAGGAAATTTTAACCCGAATGAGCGCTGTTGGTCATAAAAACATCCTTTTTCTCTGTTTTTGTTGATACCTTTTAATTTTTTCGTTATTTTTGAGCAAATTAATTACATTATGCCATAACGGGAAAATGTTCCCTACACCATAGAAGAAAAAATAAAATAATCGTATGAAAGAATGGAAAAACGGCAAATTACCTTAAAAGACATTGCCAAAGCGCTTAATTTATCGCCATCAACCGTGTCGCGTGCAATGCAAAATCATTCGGTTATCAGTGAGGAAACCAGAAAAATGGTACAGGAGTATGCGCTTGAGCATAAATACAAACCCAACACACTGGCCATGCAGTTGCGTACCAATCGGAACAACACCATCGGAGTGATTGTTCCGGAGATCGTGCACCATTTTTTCTCTACGGTGCTGGCCGGAATCCAGCAGGAGGCGGAGAGCGAAAACTACAATCTGCTTTTTTGCCACTCCAACGAGGATTACGAGCGTGAGGTGAGAAGTGTGGGAACACTGCTCGATGCACGCGTGTGCGGCATTTTGGCCTCACAGTCGAAATCGACCGCAAAATTCGATCATTTCCAGGAGATTATCGATAACAACGTGCACCTTGTTTTTTTCGATCGCATCTGTACCGGAATCAATACGGATAAGGTAGTGGTGGACGATTATGCGGGCGCTTTCAATGCGGTCGAGTACCTGGTTCAAACCGGCTGTGAACGAATTGCTTTTTTGGGTGCTCACCCTTCACTTCCCATCTCCAACAACAGACGTATGGGGTATGAAGACGCGTTGCGGAAGCACAAACTTCCGGTAGATAAAACGTTCATGAAGGTATGTGATACGTCGGAACTGGTAGGCGTTATTGTTCCCGAAATGTTGAGCGGGGAAAAGGTTCCCGACGCTTTCTTCTGTATTAACGATGAAGTGGGGGCATATTGCGTTCAGACTGTAAAAATGCACGGTTACAGGGTTCCGCAAGACATATCGGTGTGTGGGTTTACCAATTCGTATATCACCGAAGTTACCGATCCCACCCTTACCACCGTAGACCAACATGGTTTTGAGATGGGGAGACAAGCCGCCCGCCTGCTTATCAACCGGGTGGAAGGAAAAGAAACTAAAAAAGGTGTTGTGAGCCGGCTGATAAAAACAGAGTTGGTAGTGCGCGGTTCCACAAGGTAATGCGGTAAGAATCATTTCGATACGGTAGACTACCGCCGTTTTGATCAAATATCTTCGTTGAGCGATTTGCCGATTACCAGACAACCGAAACGGTTGCCCTTGCGTTCGAGGATCGACAGGTCGTACCGTTTGACTATTACTTTGTTGTTCTGTTGTTGGCATAGTTTAGTGATTAGAAATGACAGGTAAGATTTTCCTTGGAAAGGATAGAGGCTCTTAGCTTAATTGAATGAAGTGAACCGTTTACAAATTGAACGAAAGTTTGTCTTGCAGTATTTTTTCATAAAAAAATCCGCCGGAGTGGATTAAATCTTTTCCGGCAGAAATAAGAGAATGAGAAATACGTTGAGAAACTAATTTATGTCCAACAGTTTTGTCAACACTGGCAGCTTTACCGTACGGATTTTCTGTTTCCTTTCGTCATTTTGCTGTTCGAAAATCAAGATATGATTTTCACCTTTCTTCAACCACACTCCGGGAACAAACAATGTTTGTTGGGGACCGACTTTCCAATATCGTCCGATATTCCTACCGTTGATAAATACAATTCCTTTACCCCAATTTTCCATATCGATAAAGGTGTCCCCCACTTCGGTCAAAGAAAAAGTTCCTTCATACATGACCGGTTTTCCGGTTAGTTTGGCCTGTATAACGGGCGTATTAGAAACGGCGGGAGAAGGAGGTTGCAGACAGCCTTCCATAGGCAATCTATACATTTCCCAATCTCCTAGGATCTCTATTCCGTCAATTGTTACCGGACTGATGATGCCTTTCTTATTGTGTACGATCTCTGCCCCGTAATTAATACGCCCCATATTCTCCACCAGAATCTGCAAGGTTGCGTTGAAAGGTACCTCGACAGGCAACGTATATTGTTTTGTATTTCGATTCAGTTCGCCTATTTTTTCTCCATCCACATATACAATAGCATAATCCCGGAGTCCCGTAATTTCCAGGGTTCCTTTAATTGGTTGATTAAAACGACGGCTATAGAGCACATAGCCATAGCCTTGCTTTAACTCCTCAAAGGTGAGCGTACGATCACTTTGAACCGGTTTACTTTTCTCCGCCCAAGCCAATACATCAGTAACACCGGTCAATTGGATTGACGGAATTTCAATGACCGGTAAAGGATTCGGAACTTCCGGAATGGGATAAGATACGTATTTTTTAATCATATTCCGGATGGAATCGAATTTTGGAGTTCTCCAACCCGGCTCACTGACCGGTGCGTCGTAATCGTAACTGGTAAGATCCGGCTGTATATCTCTTTTTTTATCGTAATTGGCTCCGGAAGTAAAACCAAAATTCGTTCCTCCATGAGCCATATAATAATTGAAAGAAATCCCGTTCTGTAAATATTCTTCCGTTTTCCGGGCAATTATCGATGCCTCCACATCCGGATATGGTTCGCCCCAATGAGCCAACCAACCGGTATAGAATTCAGCCACCATATAGGGGCCTTTCCCTCCATGATATTTATTCACCGCTTTCTTCAGATTTTCAATATTCCCTTCTCCGTTTGCCGTAGGAAGTACACCTTCAATGGCTCCTCCTTCAAATAACCAGGCCCCGTCTGAAGTAAAAAACGGAACATCAAATCCTGCTTTTTGCAACTGGCCTTTAATTTTTGCATTATACCTCCTATGCTCTTCCGACGGTATATCTTCCCGTTGGGAAACATAAGAGCCAAATTCATTCTCTACCTGTATCATAATAATCGGTCCGCCCTTGGTAACTTGCAAACCGCCAATTTCTTTAAATAAACGATCGATATAAAGTTGCGTATATTTCAGGAACTGAGGGTTATCCCTTCTTAACTCCAATCCTTCCACATTTTGTAACCACCAGGGATATCCGCCAAACTCCCATTCGGCACAAGCATAGGGGCCCGGACGAAGAATCACATGCAACCCTTCCTCACCGGCAATCTTTATGAACTCGGCCAGATTCTTATCGCCCGAGAAATCCCATTTTCCCGGCTCCGGTTCGTGTGTATTCCAGAAAGCATAAGTCGCGACAGTATTAAGTCCCATTGCCTTAAGCATTTGTATACGATGCCGCCAATATTCATGTGGAATACGGAGGTAATGTATCTCGCCGGAAATGATCTGAACGGGTTGCCCATTAAAAATAAAATGTCCGTTTTTAATCTCGAATGTCTGTTTATCCTCAGCCCTTATATCGATGAATATTACCGGAATTAATAATAAAAGGATTCGTTTCTTCATTGTCATACTCTTGTTATAAGCATTTAAATTAAAAAGAAAAGCCAATTGTTCTAAGTACAGAACACCAAATAGTTTTAATTATTTTGGGCATTAACAGTTTGACTACTAATTACAATAAGTCGTACGAATAATATAAACTAATTTCAACCTTGTACTTACTTATAAGCTTATAAGCATTGGCTTTTCTTATCTATTCCCTGTTTTTACCAACCCGGATTATTGGGTAATAAATTGGGATTTAAGCCTGTTTCATTTAAGGGAACAGGCCACAGGTAATCACGTGAAGGATTGAAATTCCGATCTTCTACTTTAACATAACTACCATAATCCTCTCTGCTATTATCGAAATTATTTAAGATGCCGTAAGCTGTTCCACCCATTACTTCCTCTCCGATTTTCCATCTTCTGATATCGAAGATACGGTTATCCTCCAGCGGAAATTCCACATGGCGTTCACGCCGGATTATTTCACGTAACTCATTTTTATCGGTTGTTGTTACTGCCGGCATATTTACGCCTTGACGGTTTCTTACCTGATTTATTGCATCCAATACAGAGTTATCTATTGTATTTCCGGATTCTACGACTGCTTCCGCGTATGTCAGTAATACTTCAGCATAACGTAGTAAAACAATATCGTTGTAAGAATTGTTATCCCAACTTCCTTCAATTTCCGCAGGTATATATTTGCGATAATAATATCCGCTGAAAGAAGCGTTGCTTGCTCCTAAACGATCGGGAGAATTTGGTTGTGTAATATCTATTGTGATACCGTTTACGGCAGACCCCGGTAATACAATAGTTAAAGCCAAGCGTGGATCGCGGTTCGCCGTCGGATTTTGAGAATCATACAAAGGTGACTCTTCAATCGTTTCACCATCTATACATTCATAAGCATCTACCAAACCTTTCAAAGGAACTACTTGTCCCCATCCCGTAAGAGACGGGCCGCCAATCCATGTCGCCATAGGGCTGGTGTATGTCCCTTTTAAATATTGTGCGGCGAGCATAATCTCTTTGCTCGTTTTATTTGTTCCGTTAAACAAACTAAGGTAATCATTATCTATTTCATAATCATTGGATGTTATGATCTCTTTTGCGGCTTCAATGGCTATTTGCCATCTTTCATTATGTAATGCCACTCTTGCCAATAATCCCAATGCCGCACCATGAGTTACTCTTCCATATTCGCTGGCCGAATATTCGGCGGGTAAATAATTATTCTCTGTTACGTTTGTCAATTCTGAAATGATGAAATCAACAACCCCAGATTTTGGCGTACGGGGCGATTGAAATTCATCAATTGCTTGAATATGGTCTATCAGGGGTACATCCCCGAAAAACCCGGTCAATTGAATATACGCGTATGCACGTAAAACGCGGACTTCCGCACTATAACGATTATACATTTCAGTACTCATTGTAGTTACTTTATCGATATTGTCCAGGACATCGTTACAGGAAGCGACCATTTTGTAATAATGATCCCAGGTGTTTAAAAATAATCCTGTAGATGTAGTGGCGCTGCCATTTCCTGCATACTGTATATCCGAAGGCCAATTTGACCATGAATAACTATCATCCGTAGCGCAGGATATAAATGCTTGCAGATCGGTATTTCCTAAACGACGATATGCATAATTTACTGCTTTTTCCACATCTTCTTCCGATTTCCAGTATGTTATATCCACCAAACTATCCTTTGGTTGAAAATCCAATTCACAAGAAACTAAAATCAGTAACAACGATAACGATAATGAGAAATATACTATTTTCATAACATTTCTTTTTAAAATTCTATATTCACACCAAATGTATAGGTCTTCACCTGCGGATAATACCGGTTCTCATTAGGAGCTTCAGGATCTATGTCGTCAGGGAGTCCCGTAAATGTAAGCAGGTTAGAACCGCTTATGTAAAATCTACATTTAGAGATAGAGAGGCTGCTAGTCAATGAGTTAGGCAAGGTGTATCCTAACTGTATGTTTTTCAATCTAAGATAGGCTCCGCTTTTTACCCAGAAAGAAGATGACTGATAATTCTGCCATCCCGTACTTAAGCGGGGAAAAGATGCATCCGGATTTTCGGTAGTCCAACTGTTGAGGTGGATTTCCTTGAAATTACCGTCGGTATTGACGGGTGCACGTTCCATAACAACGGTATTTATACTTACTTTTCCAACTCCCTGTAGAAACGCAGAAAAATCAAAACCTTTATAAGATGCTCCCAAATTTATACCATACGTATATCTCGGAATGTTACTACCCAAATAGACCATATCATCAAAACCAAAGGCTCCGTCCACATTTTTTTGATAAATCAAATCGCCGAGTGTTACGTTGTTGGAGAATTTTTGGTATTTATTCAAATCCTCTTCCGTTTTATACATTCCCAATACCTGATACCCGTAAAATGCATTTATGGGTTTGCCGACAATTAAGCCCGTAACAACATTATTATTGTCAGCCGTCAAGCGGTCTGTACCTTTTAAGTCTACTACTTCATTTGTTACGTCGGAAATGTTGAATCCCACGGAATAGCTGAAGTCTTCACCAATCTTGTCACGATAATTTATAGCGAATTCCCATCCCTTGTTCCTAATTTTTGCCGCATTTTGTACGGGAGCCGACAGGCCTACGGAATAAGGTATCGGAAGACGAAGAAGGATATCTTTTGTATTTTTGATATAATAATCGAATACCAGATCTAATTTACCGGATAAAAGAGTAGCATCAAATCCGATATCGGTCATCTCGGTAGTTTCCCAAGTCAGGTTAGAATTCGGATATACGGTTAACCCCATGGCTGGGGCTAAAGAACCTCCAAAAGGGTAGCTATAAGCCGAATACTGTGTCTGATAAGGATAATAAATGAGAGAACCATAAGAGTCTATTGTTTGGTCATTACCCAATTGTCCCCAGGAAGCACGAATTTTTAAATTATCAAATACATCGATGTTCTTAAGGAATGCTTCTTCCGATATTCTCCATCCTGCAGAAAAGGACGGGAAGGTTCCCCATCTTTGATTTTTTGCAAAACGAGAAGATCCGTCACGTCGAACATTCGCTTCAAATAAATATTTTCCTTCGTAGGAGTAGTTTAACCTTCCAAAATAAGACATCAAACCGTATTGCCATGCTGTTCCGTTATTGGTTTGTGAATCCTCGGCGCCGGCGTTGATTTCGGTTAAACCCTCGGGAATTCCGTACCTGTATGCTTCCAGATCATCTTGTTGTTCCCGCAAGTAGCTGATACCGGCCAAAATAGTAAAATCATGACTCCCGAAAGCTTTGGTATAATTCACTAAGCCCTGGTAGTTTCCCTGAAAATATTTATTGGATTGTTTTGTCAATTCATCTCTACCGAATGTGGTCGTCTCTCCGTTTGAGGGGAATTGCGTATTGTAAGTCAACGCATAGTCCTGTATGCTATTATTCATATAATTCATCCTGACACCAAGTGAACCTGTTATCGTAAGACCTTCTATTGGTGTATAAATACCTTTAAAGTTTCCTGTAATCAGGTCACTTTTATAAGCGTGATCTCCTCCTTCCTCTGCAATTCTTAGAGGATTGCTTGACCCTCTGATGATAGCCCAGCTTCCATCACTGTATTGGCTGATATTTAATGGGTTTGCCACTGCCAGGTTATTGATAAGGTTCCAGGCTGTTGTCGGTTCGGAACGTTTTTGTAAGCGAGCGGAAACATCTGCATTTAAATGAAACTGTTCGGAAACTTTGGCATCTGTATTCAAACGAACGGTCAGGCGCTGGAAATCCATGTTTTCAATTAAACCTTCTTGTTCAAAATAATTTGCAGACAAAGCATACAGGATATTATTGCTGCCACCTGTAAAACTAATGCTATGCTGTTGCTGGAATCCGCTTCCCGTATCCATCAGGTCTCCAAGAAGGTACGTATCTGGATACCTGTCGGTGTCCCTGTTCGGATTATCATATGCTTTTATCTGATCTTCGCTGTAAATACCTGTGCCATAAGTCATATTTGTTAATTTCATAAAATCTTGAGCTCCCACAAACTTTGCAAGTCCCATTTTTTCTTGCCAGCCAAAATAATTTGAATAAGAAATCTTAGAACGATTTTCTTCTCCACGTTTTGTCGTAATGAGAATAACCCCGTTGGCAGCACGTATTCCGTATATTGAAGATGCTGCAGCATCTTTTAAAATAGACATTGAGGTTATATCATTGGCATCGACATCATCGATGGTTCCTTCTAATCCGTCAATTAAAACCAGCGGAGTGTTATTATTCAATGTACCGATTCCCCTGATCCGGATTATACCCGTATTTAAACCCGGCTGACCACTATTAGTGGTAATCGTAACACCCGGAGCCAGACCTTGTAAAGTTGCGGATAACTGTCCTGACGGTCTACGAACCAATTCTTCATTGTTCAACGTTGATATTGCTCCGGTAAGATTCACTTTCTTCTGCGTCCCATATCCCACTACCACCACTTCTTCCAACGCTTTTGTGTCTTCCTGCAAAACGATATCGAAAGTAATTCTGCTAACCGTGGGAATATCCTGGGCAAGATAACCGATGTATGAAATGTGGATCACGGCATTCTCTTCCACAGTTAACGTAAAATTTCCGTCTATATCGGTTACCGTACCATTGGTCGTGCCTTTTTCCCCAACATTGGCGCCGATAATAGGTTCTCCTTTTTCGTCGGTAATCGTGCCTCTAATATTTTTCTTATTCTGTTGAGCTATCACCACAGGTACTTTGGAGATGACGAGGTGTGTTCCTTTCACTACATACGTGCATCCTGTTCCTTGCAACAGGGCTGTCATAATATCGGATAAGGAGCCGCTTTTCTTTGGTATCGAAACGGTTCTATTTACATCGATGATTTCGCTGTTATAGTCGACCGACATTTCCGTTTGTTTCTCTATTTCAGCAAAAGCAGTCCTAAGCGTCAGGCGGGTATCGGATAAAGAAACGGATTGTGCTAAGGACAGTTGGGTCTGAAAGAAGAAAAAGGCAATCAACAGAAAGAAGAATCGACCCAAATAATTTATTCTTAATCTGTTTGTTATATAATTTATTTTCATAATTTTGTAATTCAATTGTTAGTACTCTAAGTAATTATCCGCATTTTGTTCCACGAAAGGGATAGTAATTCTTGGGTAAGTAACGATTTCAATCCGGGGAGCTTTTCACCATATAAGCTTCCCGGCTCTTTTTTTCATGGGTTTTCCTCCTTTTTTATTTATTTTTGCACGGTTTCACTTTTTCATTGTTTCACTTCTTCGCTGCTCTACTTCCTCTCACTTCACTCTTTCTCCCTCTCACTTTTCCACTTTGTTATTTTATATGGATAATGTCTCCCTCTATCGTCCATTTCAAGCCGGGATTCAACGTCTCCAGGATCGCCAACACTTGTTCTACATCTTCATAAGGCCTGTATTTAACGGAAAAACTACCGCCTCCGTATTTTCTTATATCATAATGGACAGTTACATTGAAACGACGCTCTACGGTACGGATAATATCCTCAAAGGAAGCATCTTCGAACACAAGATACCCTTCCTTCCATTTTACGACGAGTTCCGCATCAACCTGTAATTTGACGGTTTTTCCGCGACGATGGTCATACACAAATTGTTCATCGGGACGGATCAGTTCCGAAGCGCTTACTTTTCCATCCACATCCACCCGAACTGATCCCTCTTCCAGAGTAACTGCCGTAATACCTGCATCTACGTATGATTTTACATTGAACGTTGTTCCGAACGCTTCAACCTGCATATATTGGGTTCTCACGATAAAGGGCCTGCCGGGATCTTTAGTTACCTTGAATGTAGCTTCTCCGCTCAGGAACAGGCGGCGATCAGTCCCGGAAAAGCTTTCCGGGAACAGTAACATGGACCCGGCATTCAACCACACTTTGGAACTATCGGGTAAAAGAATTTGTTTTATCTCTCCGTCGGGAACAATGTATTCTACCATTTCTGCTGTTAGAGCGGATGGCTCATTTTTATCCTGCATGATCCAATAGGTCAGTAATGCGCTTATGATAGGCAAAAGGAATATGGAAGCAATACGAAGCAACCGTCGAGGCAACGATATACGCACAGGATTTTTTGTTTTTCCGATCCGCCGATTCATTTCTTCCAGACCTTGTAATGTACACTGGTCGGCCTCAGCTGTTTCCTGTTCCCACAACTCATTTAGGACTTCGTCTTTTAATGATTTGTCGTGCTCATCGGTAAACCATCGCTGAAATTTAAGAATAAGCTCTTTTGAAAAATCATTTTCAAAAAACCGGGTCATTAATATGCGAATATGGTGTTTATTCATTTTAGGCTTTTATAAGATAGACAGGTAACCCGGCAACTACACACAAGCCGATGTCTAGTTTTTTTAAAAAAGCGGCAATTATTTAAAAATTATAGGAAAGATGTCCGTAAAATAATTTTTTGCACTCCTAACAGATATTATTATTCTTGGTGCAGTTTTGTGTGTGTAGGTTTTGTGGCAATAATCCGGAATAGATGAAGGATAATTGGGTAAGTTTAAATTTACATGGTAATACGATTTTATGGAGAATAAGAATATTTAATCTCAATATACATTTAAAAAAGAAGAAAACAGACAATATGTTCGAGTGCTTTCCGCAAATCGCTCAATGCATTGGAGATATGGTTCTCAACCGTTCGTTTGCTAATATTCAGATGCTCGGCTATTTCGTCATTGGAAAGGCCTTCTTTACGGCTCATTTTAAAGATGCGCTGCCGTTGCTCCGGCATCTGCGACACAAGCATGTCAATAAAAATGAAGAGATCTTTGGCAAATAACTCTTCGTCTTCCAAGCGGTATTTTTCATCTTGTTCCAACTGATGCCGCACATATTTTTCCCTTACAAGGTTATGTTCATAATGGTTATAAATCATGTTGCGTGCCATACCGAAGATGTAAGCTTTAAATGAGTTGACCTCTTTCATCATTTCACGATTCATCCATATTTTATAGAATATTTCCTGCGTCATATCATACGCTTCATCTTCATCTTTTATAAAACCATATAAAAAATGATACATCTTGGGATGGTAATGGAGAAATAGCATTTCGTATGACGTATGGTCTCCTTTTGCAAGATTTAGTAAACATTCTATTTCAAGTTCTTTATCCATTCATAAGAATTCATTCTCTATAAGTAGAAATAGTATATGTACACAGTATGTTTTTCTTAAATTCGGCAAAACAGTGTTCTATCGTATTTTCTATAGCGTTGTTCGGATAATAAGGTATGAAAATCCAACTATTTCGTTAAGTAAGAGCAGAACAACTGACGACAACCGAAACCAAAAAGCAATCTTGTTTGGATTTTGGTCAGGTGTGAAGAAAGAAGTCGTAGTCAAATTTATTTGTTCTGCCGAGCGCAGAAGTGGTCGAATAAAATTCAACTTACGTGCAACATATTTTTGCAAAGATGCAAAAAATAATATAAAGAAAAGATACTCTTCGATATTTTTTTACTAATAGAGCGTTTTATACGGAACAATGGGAGGGACGCATCCCTATAAAGTCATTGGGGGTCAACCGAAATGAATGGCTGCGGAATGCATTCGATTGCATAAAAAAATAATTTCTTTGTTGAATTTTATAGTTTTTTAATGTAAAAAGGATTGTACCTTTGTCCTGCCGGACTTCGATTTCCCGCTATGGCAAACGAGTAGTGACTATTTTCATAAAGCGATGGCAGAGAAGAAGCTTATTTGCATTGTGCCGTTGCGAGAAATCGACCTCCTTATAGAAATATCATAGAGAACCATCGATCATGAAGAAAAGACATCTATCTTTTTGGGAGATCTGGAACATGAGTTTCGGATTTCTCGGTATTCAGTTCGGTTTTGCCTTGCAGAACGCGAACGTAAGTCGTATTTTTGAAACCTTAGGCGCAAGGGTGGAGGATATACCCATCCTCTGGATCGCCGCTCCCCTCACGGGATTGATCGTACAACCCATCATCGGGCACCTGAGCGATAAAACATGGAACCGGTTCGGCCGCCGCCGCCCCTATTTCATGATTGGCGCCCTCTTTACCACCTTGGCGCTCTTCCTGATGCCCAACTCCCCCTCCTTATGGATTGCCGCCGGAATGTTGTGGATCATGGATGCTTCCATCAATATTTCGATGGAGCCTTTCAGGGCTTTCGTGGGAGATAATCTTCCCACCGAACAGCGTACCATGGGCTTCGCCATGCAGAGTTTCTTTATCGGTACGGGAGCGGTGATCGCTTCGGCATTGCCCTATATGCTGACAAACTGGTTTGGGGTACCCAACACGGCCGGAGAAGGGATGATCCCCCAATCGGTAAAACTGTCGTTCTACATTGGCGGCGTGGTGCTCCTTGCTTCCGTATTGTACACCGTTTTCACTTCAAAAGAGTATTCGCCGGAAGAGCTGGCCGCTTTTGAGGAAGAGAAAGAGAAGATGACCGGATTGAAAGCAGTGGTGAAGCCGCCCGTTACCTCATCGCAATTTATGAAAAGAGGTTTAATCTGGACGGCCGCCGGCCTTGCTGCTACATTGCTGATTACGGGCCTCAATCTGGATGAGGACAATGCGCAGTTATACATTGTTTCGGGGCTGCTGCTTGCTTTCGGCCTTATCCTGCTCATTTCCGGATTCATTACAAAAAAATCGACCGACCCTAAAGGGATGGTGGGCATCATGAACGACCTGTTGCATATGCCCAAGACGATGGGACAGTTGGCGGTCGTACAGTTTTTCTCATGGCTTGCTTTCTACGCCTTGTGGATTTATACCACGCCGGCCATCACCCAGCATGTATACGGAACCACCGATTCCACCTCCGGTCTCTATAATCAGGGAGCCAATTGGGTAGGGGTTCTGTTTGCCGTTTACAATGCCGTTTCTGCTGTAAGCGCCTTCCTTCTTCCCGCGATTGCGCGACAGATAGGACGAAAAGCCACGCATGCGATTGCTTTGGCCGTGGGGGGAATCTCATTCATTTCGCTCTTTTTCATCACAGACCCCAATATGCTGCTTATCCCGATGATTGGCGTGGGGTTTGCCTGGGGCAGCATCCTCTCCATGCCGTACGCCATCCTCACCGGCTCGCTGCCTGCCGATAAGATGGGTACCTACATGGGAATATTCAACTTCTTCATTGTGATTCCTCAAATTTTGGCGGCAAGCATCCTCGGCACGGTTACCCGCGAACTTTTCGGCGGACAGGTCATTTTGACGATGGTTCTTGCCGGATGTTCCCTTATACTGGGCGCTTTGAGCGTTTTCATAGTGCAGGACAAAGATGATGTCTATAAATTAAAACGGAACTAAACCCAACACAGGAAAAATTGTTTTCGATCAGTAATAATCGACCTAAAAAATAAAATGAAACAATTATCTCTACTATTTCTATCGCTCACGCTATTGATGTCGTGCGGCAACAAGAACAAAGCGCAGGAAGAAGCATCCATTGCAGGAAGCGCACATCCTGCGTGGGCGTATGACGCGGTGATATATGAGGTGAACACGCGCCAATTTACGCCCGCAGGCACATTCACCGCTTTCGCGGAGCATCTGCCCAGACTGAAAGAGCTGGGAGTGGATATCCTTTGGTTTATGCCGATTCAAACGATCGGCGAAAAGGAGCGCAAGGGTACCCTGGGAAGCTATTATTCCATCAAGGATTACACGGAAGTGAACAGCGAATTCGGGACGCTGGAAGATTTTAAAGCTGTGGTGAAAGAGGCACAGGATTTGGGAATGAAAGTGATTCTCGACTGGGTGGCAAACCATACATCGCGCGATGCCGTTTGGGCGGATGCGCATCCCGATTGGTATTTGAGAGATAGTTTGGGAAACATGACCGTTATGTACGATTGGACCGATATTGCACCGGTAGATTACGACAAGCCGGAGATGCGGGCAGCAATGATAGAAGCGATGATGTTCTGGATTCGTGAGGCAAATATAGACGGGTTCCGTTGCGATGTGGCAGGAGAAATACCTACCGATTTCTGGGAGGCGGGCGGCGACTCACTGAAGGCGTTGAAACCGGATATTTTTTTGTTGGCCGAAGCGGAAAAGCCGGAACTGAATGAATCGGTCTTCGATGCGTACTATGCCTGGGATTTCCATCACAAAATGAATATGGTGGCGCAAGGGAAAGAGAATGTTGATTCACTTCGCGCATCTTTACAAAGGATGAACGATCGTTTCTCATCCAACGCCATCCCGATGTATTTTACCTCGAACCACGATGAGAATTCCTGGAGCGGGACGGAATTCGAACGCATGGGAGATGCTGCCGCAACATTCGCGACACTCACGTATGTGCTGCCCGGTATGCCGTTGATATACAGTGGCCAGGAGGCCGGCTTCAACCGCAGGTTGCACTTCTTTGAAAAGGATTCGATCGACTGGAGCGATGCCGATGGATTTGGTGATTTCTACAAGGATCTGAACAGATTCAAAAAATCAAACAAAGCGTTATTATCGCAAGAAAAAGGGGGCGAGATGGTGGAGATCGCCAACTCCGTACCCGGAAAAGTTTGGTCGTTCAAACGAGTGAAGGATGCAAACGAGGTAGTGTGTCTGTTCAATCTGAGCGATGACAGCGTAACCGTCACTTTCAACGAAGAGATTGCGGGTGAAGGTTTTTCCTCTTTCCCGAATGCATTGGAAGTAACCTCCCTCAAGGAGATAAAACTGAAACCCTGGGAATACCGGATCTACTCCAAATAGGGTTTCAATGTCTCCACCCATTTGCTGATGCGCTTTTCGGTCAGGTCGGGTTCGTAGTCGTCATCTAAGGGAAGACCTACAAAATTGCCGTCCATGAACGCTCTGGAGTACTCAAAATCATATCCCTCCGGAGATACTTCTCCAATAATAGTGGCCCCGTTTTTGGAAGCGGTTTCATACAGGATACCCATAGCATCTACAAACGAGCTGGGATAGATAGAGGCATCGCCAAGCCCGAACAGGGCGATCGTTTTGCCTGTTAGATCCATCTTTTCAAATTTATGGAAGAAGTCGCTCCAATCGTCCTGTAAATCCTGGACTCCCCAGGTAGAGACACCGAGGATCAGCACGTCGTGCGAGATAAACGGCTCTTCATCGCCATCGTAGACATCCACAATGGTGGGGGAATAATCTGCCAGCTTTTCGGCGATCAACCCTGCCGCGTTTTTGGTGTGTTCGGTACTTGACCCGTAAATAATTGCGATCGACTTCATAAGATGATAATTTTTTTGTTGGAAGCGGCACGGATTATTTTCATGTTAGTAAAAACTGCATGCCTGTTGCCTAACTGTGATTTTAACTCGTTGAATACGCAAAGTTAATATAAGTTTTAAAACAGCCAATAATATCGGGGAGAAATATCAAGAGGGTGAGACCGTGTCGCGATACCACCCTCTTGCCGAATTATTTTGCTAACTGTTTTTGCTAACTGTTATAATTCTTCCATAAATTTAGACTATTTCTCGCAATAGCAGAGGACAAGCTTGCTTGTCCTCTGCTTACATTGCTTAACGAAATAGTTCCTAAGGTGCAAACGTCGTATATATCCTGAAACTGTTTGCCGGAAGGGCGATATTCATCGTTGAAGATGTAACCTGTTCCGTTTCCGACGGTTTCATGTAGTTATACCATGTTCCGGTTTTCGGGAAAGGGGTCGGGGCCGTGATCGACGCATTGGTGAAATTGCCGACTACCACCACCTGTTTGGCATTGCCAAAGGAGGAAAGGGTGATAAAACGCCCGCCGTTCCAGTCATTTACAGATACTTTCCAGTTGAGCGTCGCGGTTGCGTTAAACAACTCGCTGTGCGACATGCGCAGGTCGATCAGCTTAGAGTAAGTAGTGTATAACTCCTGCCGTTGGGTGATGCCCTGGTAGTCCCATTTCACGGGTTTCTTACCGGTACGGCCGTTTTCGTCGATTGAAATATCGTATCCCAACTCACCGAATTGCCACACCATCTTCGGTCCGGGAACGGTGAAGAAGAAAGCGGCGTTGGCAGCCAGTTGCGACATGCGGGCAGTTATGTCAGATTTTAATGGACTGTTCTCGGGGCTGTAAGCCAATTGCTTATATCCCATCCTTTCTTCGTCGTGGCTCTCCATATAGCTTACCAAGCTGTTGGAGGGGCGGCCTGAAGTGTTGTAATAGGCAGGAGTGAATGCCGATTCCGACGAGTATCCCATGGCGGATTGGCAATAGGCCCAATTGTTGTTGCGCCACACCATCATTCCGTCGTTGCTGAGTTCCGTTTCTTCCTTATCATCGGCAAAGTGCTCCAGAATGACGTAGGCATCCGGGTTTACCGCTTTGATGACCGCATTATATTCCTTTAGGTAGGAAATCCGTTTGGCGTCATATCTTCTAAAAACGCCATCATCTGATGAGATTTGCTGAGTAAAGCCTTTACTCAAATCGAAACGAAAACCGTCAATGTTGTATTCTTCCAGCAGGAATTCGAGATTGCGCTTCACAAAATTGCGTACCAAAGGTTCTTCGTGGTTGAAATCGTGGAATACGCTGTAGGGGTGGGGCGCAGTCACGTTGAAATAGGGATTGTTGGCTGCCGTTCTGTTGTTTGCAGAATCCCACCACATCTTAGCGAACGGGTTGGCGCCGGTAGCGTGGTTGTATACCACATCCAGAATCACGGCCATGCCCCGTTTGTGGCACTCATCGATGAACTGTTTGTACATCACGTCGGTACCGTAGGCTTTGTCCGTGGCGAAATAGAAAGCCGGATTATATCCCCAGCTGTCGTTGCCGTCGAACTCCTGGACCGGCATCAATTCAATAGCGTTTACGCCGAGCGATTCGAGGTAATTGAGCTTCTCCTTCGCACCGTTGATATCGCCGGTTAAAGTGAAATCGCGGAGAAGCATCTCATATATTACAAGATTATCACGGGGAGGTATCTCAAAGTTGGTCACCTGCCAGTTATAGGGTTCCTCTTGAATTTTGAATACCGAAACGATGCCAATGGCTCCTTCCGCAGGGTAGGTTTTGTTTTCGGGATAGGTCGATAAAGGAATGTAGTGATCGTTCGACGGATCCAACACTTTTCTCGCGTATGGGTCGGCCACTCTTATAACATCCTCGCCCGTTTTTCCTACATAGTATTGGAACGCATATTCTTTGGCCGGATCCAGTCCCGTGAGGGTGATCCACCAGCATCCGGCAGTTTCGTCGCGGTACATCTGCGACTTCTCGTCGTTGCTCAGTGTCCAGTTGTTGAAATCGCCCACCACATGGGCAAAATCTTTACGGGCTCCGTATTTGTCTTTGTCGTACAGTACCAGCGTAACGGTATTGTTATTCACAATGTTGATACCGTAATCCACCCCTGCAGGCAGGGAACCCATCTTCACCGCTCCGGGCTGAAATGCTTGGAATTTGCTGTCGGTGATATTTTCAATAAAGGAGTCTTCAATGATTCCCTTTTTGGTGCCGTCGGCGCTTCGGATCACGATCCCGATCTTGTTGACCGGGGTCTCCCCGGAATTAAACCATTGTCGGATAGAAGGAGACAGTTTGATGCTCCAGGCGTTGGGTACATCCGCCACCTTGCTCATTTTGCATTTGGCTATGTTCTGATCCCAATCTGCAGGAACATACTGCCAGGTGCCTTCACTGACCACGCCGATATGGATATAGACATCTCCTGCGTAACCATATAATTGGGAACCGGAGGTCGCTTTAAAATAGATGGTCAGTTCTTTGTCTGCATCCACAGTCTCGGGACTCCAGGAGAGCCCGTTTTTTATCACGACCGGTTCTTCCGGATCGGGGTCGGGATCGGGAGGAGCAACAATAGGGTCTTTCCCGCATGAAATTGCGAGAAGAAGCAGGAAGAAAAAATAGAGATATTTATTGGGATGTTTCATTGTTTTCTAAAGTTATATCGGGTTATTATCTGAAAATCTTTCGCTTTCTCAGACGCGGTATCTACAGGGTGTGAAAAACGCTCTCATCAAACGGGAATATTCATCTTTTAGCCATAAGAGGTTCCGATTCAACCGAGAACTCTATGTTATTCCCTAAATCGCCTCTCATTCAACCGGGACGGGTTTTGTCCTTTTGGTAAACTCTCCCGGCCCGAACAAAAATCTCACAATTCGAGCACGTACGTCTGCTTGGGTGCAAGCGTCATGGTCTCTCCCAGCGAAACGGTCTTTCCCGTAAGGAGATCCGTGCCGCTCGTGCTGCTTTGTATTGACTCGGCATACCGATCAAGGTTTATTTCCACATTGTGGGAAGTTCCGTTCATGAAAACCAGCACGCTCTTATTGTCGAGATAACGCTCATATACATAGACCCCTTTCTGCAACACATAGTGCATCATACCGCCATAAGCGATTACATCGTTGCCACGGCGCCAGTGGAGCAGTTTCTTCAGGAAGTCGAACGCCTCGTTTTGGATGCCGTCGCGCCCTTCAGCGGTGAAAAGATCGATCTTGTCGCCGGGCCATCCGCCGGGAACATCGAGACGGATATCCCCGTCGCTTTTGCTTTTGTTCCCATGCATCAGCAGCTCCGTACCGTAATATATCTGCGGTGTTCCGGGCATAGTGAGCAGAAAAGTAACTGCCTGCTTCCAACCCGACAGGCCGGTAGGATACTCTTTCAAAAAACGGTCGGTGTCGTGATTATCGAGGAAACGCAGTACGTTATAGATATCGGGATAGATGAAATCGTAGGTCATATGATCGTAAATGCCGTGCAACCCTCCGTTCCATTCGGTGGTCTCTTCGAAGAAGGCGGTATGCGACAGGCCCATAAAGCGGAAGTCCATCACCGATTTCAGCTTGGTATTGTGTGGGTTCAGGGGACTGTTTCGCTGCCAGAACGCAGTGCCGATAGGGTTGTTGAGCCACGCCTCACCTACGATGTTGTAATGGGGGTATTCCTTCTCTACGGCTTCTATCCAGTCGACCATCATATCGTAATCGGCATAGGGATAGGTATCCTGCCGGATGCCGTCCACACCCGAGTATTCTATCCACCAGATGCTGTTCTGAATCAAATATTTTGCCACGTGACGATTACGCTGATTCAGGTCGGGCATGGTAGGTACGAACCAGCCATCCACCATCTTGTCTTTGTCATATTCCGACGCATAAGGGTCGAAATACATTTCTTTCATATGCGATGTTTGTACGTACTCGTTTAAATTGTTGAACCAGTCGGCCGACGGAACGTCGTACACCCATGGATGGTCGCTTCCGCAATGATTAAAGATCATATCCATCACCACTTTCATTCCTTTTGAGTGGGTGTCGGTGATGAGGTTCGCATATTCCTCGTTTGTTCCGAAGCGGGGATCCACCTTGTAGTAGTCGGTGGTGGCATATCCGTGGTAGGAGCCCCCTTCCATATCGTTCTCCAGCACGGGATTGAGCCATATGGCCGTTACGCCCAGGCCGGACAGATAATCCAGCTTATCGGAGATGCCCTTCAGGTCACCGCCGTGGCGGGCGTTAGGGTCGGCCCGATCTACTTTGTAGGGCATGCGCATCGGTATCCGGTCGTTCGAAGGATCGCCATTGGCAAAGCGATCGGGCATGATGAGATAGAGCACATCGGATGAGTCGAAACTTTGTATGTTTCGTCTGTTCGGATCGCGTTCTTTCAGTTCGTACGGGATAGAGATTTTTTTCTTTCCGTTTGTAAAGATCAGATCGAATGTCTCCGGCCTGCTGTTTGAGATATCCAGGTAGATTAGCTGATAATTGGGACTTGCGAGCCTGACCACCTCTTTGATGACGATGTTTCCGGATGATACCGAAAGGGTATAGTCGGCGATGTTTTCCCCGCTCACCATCAGTTGCAATTCGGTCTCCTGCATCCCGCTCCACCAGAATGCCGGATCGATATCTATACTTTGAGCGTATATAACGCCAATTGTTACTATTGAAATAAAAAAGAGTGAGACTATTTTTTTCATTTTCTATTTTGTTATAAAGATCATTTCCGCTAATGCAGAGAGATCGTCGGTTTTCTTGCTGCTTTTTTCGTCTGTTGAAAAAGAATTATGTACGCGTTTCGCCTGCGCGTACCATTGGCAGGACTGCATCACTGAAATGTTAGTCAATAAAAGCATCCATTGCTTTGGTGGGCCGTCCGTCATTACCCCACGCGCTGAGTGCATACCGGCTCCACGAGCGTGCTCCCTGCGGTTCCCAGTAAAAGACGCCCAATCCTTTCTCATCGGGGACCTCTTTTACTTTTTGGATCACGGCACGAAGCATGTCGTACGTATTTTGCGGTTTGATGTCTTCCCCGCCAACCTCTACCACCATCACCTCTTTCTTATAGCGGCTTGCCATGTCGATCAGGTTGTCGCCCAGGGCGTCGATCACCTCTGTGTAATCGGGTTTGCCTTCCAGCCACCAGGGGTAAAACGACATGCCGATGACATCGTATTTCGCACCATGCTTCTCCGCGTTATCGAACCACCAGCGAAACCGCTCGTTGTTGTTTCCCTGATCTACGTGCAGGATCACTTTTGTGGCCGGACTAACCGTCTTAATCGCGTCGTATCCGCGGTTGATCAATTGCGCCAGTTGCGGCCAGTTGTCGGTATGTCCTTCGGGGTAGATCATTCCGGAAGGAATTTCGTTCCCCACCTGCACCCATTCGGGCGTTACGCCACCCTCTTTCAGGGCGGTCATCACGTCAAACGTGTAATCGTACAGCGCTTCTTTGAGCTGTTCGAAACCGAGGCCTTCCCAATCCTTGGGTTTGTGTTGCTTGCCGGGATCGGCCCAACTGTCGCTGTAGTGGAAGTTGATCATCACGCGCATGCCCCATTCCTTGGCCCGTTTTGCCATCGCCACCGTCTCTTCCTTGCTGCAATGTCCGCTGTGTGGGTCGGCGGAAGGATTTACCCATGTGCGAAGCCGCACTGAGTTGATGCTATGGTCTTTGAGTATTTTGAAACAATCTTCGACTTTGCCGTCGTCGTTGTAAAAAATATATCCGCTTGCTTCCATTTGCGGCAGCCAGCTGATGTCTCCTCCCAGGACGAAATCAGAATCATCCGGAATTTCTGTAGTGGTCTGTTGACAAGATAGACACAGAACCAATAGATAAAAATAAAGGAAAATACGCTTTTTCATCATTTGTCTGTTTTAATAAATACCTGATCGGGATCGCTCTATCGTTATCGTGATTCTTTAAGTAAAATACTGTGATAATTCTGCTTTGCTCTGCATCAACCTGTAAAAGTTTATAAAAGCACGGTACAATTACCGTGCTTTTCATGAATTTTATTTACCATATTCTCTGTTTATGGTAACTCTGACGTCGGTATAATGATATAATGTCCCGTCAAATCATTTAAAGCGATATAATAGGTTCCTGCCATTTCTATTGCTATGTTTGCTCCGTTATTAGTTGTGCCTACTCCGAACGGGAGAGATTGATTATCCTCGGAAGTGGCTCCCCAGCTGACATCCCATGCATCGTTCGCACGGATTTTTAATAAGCCCGGCGTAAGTTCTATTGCGTTTGAAGTCCAGATATGCTCGGATACCTGGGTTAAATCCGTATCGGTATCCCATCCGCCGGCAGTTGCCGTACCAATTACGCCCATTGAATTATAAGTAGTGCTAACATCGCCTGTATAGGATATGTATTCGGCTGTTAAAGTTCCCAAGTCTAACTTTAAGGTATAATAACCGTCCGTGGCAGGACCAGGTAGATTTGGGGAGTTGTTTTCCAGCACCAATGCACCATCCCTATACCCCCAGCAAGGATTCCACTCTCCGGCTTGAATTGGAAACTTCTGCTCTCTTCCTCCTGTGAAATGCGCTGTGAAGGTATATTTCGAATCCGCCAAGCTATTGTCAGCGAAAAGAATTTGCAGACCGTTTCCTATTGCACTAATTTCATTGCTCCACTCCGGCAAACCCGTAATAGCGTTTCCTGTCATATAAATAATATCTTTGGTATCGCCTAAAAGCTGGATTGTATAGGTATATTCCATCATATTGAGGGTGATCCTCACCCATCCGGGCTCTGTTACACGCATGGCTTGTGCGTCTTTTATGATCAATTCGCCTTCAAGAGCTGTATTGCCATCCGTAGGGTTACCCAGTACGCCATCCCAAGAGGCGGCATCTTTGCTGGATTTCGGAACGATTTTGAAATAACCGGTTACATTATTCACTAAGATGGTGAAGATGGGATCTTCATAGACATCTCTACCGCTATGGCCGAACTTATAATCATCCAGGTCGTTGATATTCCACCCGTTGATATCGCCAATCAGATAATATTCCGTCTCGATTACCGGACTTACGGGCGTAACGGTCACCGGCCCCAGTACAGCCGGGGTGGGCATCTGTGACGAAGCTGTTCCGTCAACGATATAATAGGTGGCGCGCAGATAGAGTGCACGGGGATTGGGCGCTTTGCCGTAGAGGCTTTTCACTGCTTCGTCCAGATCGGGTGCCGTAACGGTAGCGCGGTTGTCGGCGCTTACCGAGGGGAGTTCCACTGAAGTGGTGAATGCTTCGGTGTCCGACGCTTCTAATTTAAACGTGACTGTAGCGCCTTCGGACAGGGCCGGTGTAGCGGTCGTATTGACGGCCTCGTAGACCGTCTCATTCTCCAGATTTTCGTCCGTCAGAACAATGGCAGTGCTGAATCCGGAGCCCAGGGCAAACGTGAATCCGTTCACTGACTGTGCATCTTCCTGCTCATACGCTTGCGGCGGTGCGGCTACGTGGTCGTATACATCGTCGCATGCGGCGAAAAACAGGACCACTAACAACGTGGAAAATAGATATATTCTTTGAATCATTTTGATATGTTTTTTAAGGGTTAAGAAAACCTCCTCCCCTTAAGAAAGAGGTTTCCTATGGTTGCTGTTATTCAATTTTACCCGTTCTGGCGGTAAAGTTAATATGAAGTCTCTGTCCTGCATTGGCAGATACACGGTCCTGGTCATCACCCGCTCCACGGGGTACAAATACATTGTTAAATACCATAAACTCGGTATGCCACCACTCATGGCCGGGCAGCTGGATGCTGGCACGCACTTCACCTAAGTGAGAGAATGGAGGGGAAACAAATGCTGCATCGGCGCCTAAAGAGAGGGCAGGAACCGTAAAGCGGTACGCCGCGTCGGTCGTTCCCCAGTTTCCACCGGCGACATTTCCTTGCAGGTAGACATTGGGCTCATAGAAATCGACGGCATATTCATAGTCACGGCCGTTGATGGTGGTGGTTACCACAACTATGTACCATCCGGGATTGCCGATACCGATGTTGCCTCCGGAATCAGAAGTTCCAGCTAATGTGGCTGAAGTTCCGGGAATGGTGGTTCCTTCAAATCCGAACTCATTTCCGTTCCAATCTTTGGTGGTATTGAACTTGATCTCGGCATTAGCCCCGTCGCCGGTTTGTCCCAGGTACTGCATCGCCCAGAATTTTCCTTCGCTGCCCCATACCGGTATCATCTCGGTGGAGCCATCCCAGCTCCAGTTGCCGGCTACGTTGCCGATAATGTACATCTCTTCCGGCATGACCATCGGATCAAGAGCAAAATAGCCTTTCACCTGCGGCAGAGTGATTATATTGGAATACACTTCTCCTGCATTTTTTCCATTTAATACGGATTTCAGGCGTACATACAGAGGATGCGGATTGGCCGGATATTCGGCTTCATCGGTGGCTCCATGCATGCCTACCAGCGCCAAAGCCAGGTCGGCGGCATTGATATTAAACTTAGCCGTAGTATAGCTTCCCGGAAGGGTTACGGGATTGATGAAACTTTCGGTGAGTGATACCTCCACACTGTAGATGGCAGCGGCTGTAAACCCGTAATCGGGTTGTGAGGTGGTAAACTCAATGGTTTCGGTATTCAGCAAGTCGTAGATACCGGATGCATATTTTGGCAGGTTGAGCACAAAACTTTCCGGTTGCTGCAAAACAACCTGTTCGTCTTCCTGGCAGGACCAGAAGAGACCGATACAGGTTATCACCATTAGTATATTGATTATATTCTTCATATGATTATTTATTGTTTTACTGATTTGTCGATTTACTGATGTCTGATGATTTATTGATTGTTGATTGAATTAGCTCTTTAACCATATCATCACATCATGACGTTATTACATTATCAAACTCTCAATATCCTGGATTTTGTACCAGATCGGGATTGGCTCCCTTATCGTCTGCAGGGATCGGGAACACTTTGAAGTGATCAGCGATGGATCTTCCTTCCGGAGTATTTCCTTTCCAGGGCCATAAATAGGAAGAACCGGTGAATTTGTTGAAACGAATCAGATCGGTTCTACGCTGTGCTTCATAGAAGAATTCGCGTCCTCTCTCATCAAGAATATAGTCTAAAGTGAGTTCACTTGCGGTTATATTGGCTATGCTGCTTCCATTATAGGCGCGCCTGCGCAGTTCGTTCACCAATTGCAGTGCGGTCGCGTTATCCCCACCGGCTCCCCCTCTCAATACTGCTTCGGCATAGTTGAGGTAGATTTCACCCAGTCTGAACAGGGGGAAATCGGTATAGGCGATATTGCTTGGAGGCAGCGAACCATCGCTGTTTCTGTTGTAATACTTCACTACCGGAATTCCGTTGTTGGTAAAGAGAGAAGGATCTTCAATCTCCACGTTTGTGGTGTAATCCAGCCGCAACATAGAGAAGCGGGCGTCATTTTCATGCTGGCGTTCTCTTTCAAAGGTATGCAGCAACGCTTTGGTGGCACGGTTGCCTTGCCATGCACCCACGGCGTTTATTTCGGCTTGCAGATCCGAGGGTTCCATAGCGCTCAGAAGGAAAGTCATACCACCCCAGGTTTGAGTATCTTCGCCTTCGTAGCGAACGGTGAAGATCATCTCTGAAGATTCATGGTTGTCCGCTTTAAATACATTGCCGTAAACAGGGTCAAGCTGAAAGCTTTCGTCGAGTATTTTTTTACTATAGGTGACACTTTCTGTATATTTGGCCGTACCAATATAGGTCTCGGCATTCAGGTAGAGACGTGAGAGAAGCGACCAGTTGGCAGCTTTGTGTGCGCGTCCGTAATTCGTACTGTGATAGCCTACAAACGGATCGAGCATATCTGCTTCGCTTTCGAGCAGTTCCTTTTCGATATAGTCGAACAGTTCGGCTGCCATAATTTGCGGAGGCAGTGTGCTGCCCACGGGGCTCTCTTCGTTCACAAACGGAACGTTCCTGAACATATCGAGCAGATAGAAGTAGGCGAGCGCCCGCTGAAAGCGTGCTTCTGCACGGTAGTGTACAATCTCGGCCTGATCTGCAGCACTGACACCTCTGCTGTTCAGTTTATCTTCTGTGGTCTCTCTCAGCAGGGCATTGGCCAGGTTGATCTGATAGTAGAGACGATAGTAGAACCCCTTGATAAAGACATTGTTCGCCGTCCATGTCATATAGTTCAGATCGGGTATACCCTCATCGTTCCATGCACAATGCGCCTCGTCGGTAGGGAGTTGTTGCAGGTTCCAGAGTCCTCTGAGGAAGGATGCCTGGCTGCCGCCATCCACACCGGCCACGTCCGGGTCTCCGTCACCGCCACTATTGCCGCTGATAGCGAGGCCTGCATATATCTTAGCCAGCAGTTCCTGGTACGGGCCGATTTCACTTCCGAATACCACTTCCGACACCAGTTCTTCCTTGTCGAGCGGTATGGTGTTCAAATCGTCGAGACAGGACGATAAGCTTGTCATCATAAGGCTGAGCACGACGATGAATATTATTTTATATTTTGTTAGTTTCATACGATTAATTTATTTTTTATTTATAGTGTATGGAACTCGCGATAATCATGTTTAAATGTAGAATGATTTACCCGCTCGGTTCATACTATATCAAGAATTAAAAATTTAAATTTAACCCAAGGATAAATACGCGTGGGTGCGGATAGATATTGTTATCGATACCGTCGTTGGTGAACTCAGGATCGAGTCCGGCATATTTTGTGAATACAAACGGGTTCTGAACGGTGAAATAAATTCTGCCGGATTGCGCTCCGTTGAGTAAATCATCGAATCGATATCCCACCGAGATATTATCCATCTTTAAGAAAGAAGCATTCTGTATATAATAACTCGATTGGTAATGTACGGCATCGAAATTGGTGAAGGTGGCACTGTTCACCCTGTTCTTCAGCCATCCTGACGGATCGTACGTAATTGATTTCGATTCACGGTTCGACTGGATATTGTTATAGGCATAGTTGCCGATATTGGCCCTCAGGGAGAAATTGAAATCCCAATTTTTGTACGACAATTGGGAGGATAGTCCCATAAACACGTCTGGTGCCGGATTTTTATAGACGATCAGATCATCATCGTTGATCATCCCGTCCGCATTTTGATCCACATAAGCATCTTCTATGGGCCTTCCCTCGCTGTCATATACCTGTTCAAATACGTAGAAGGATCCGGCAGGATAATTCACGCGGTGGATGGCAATATTTCTTCCGGTTCCGCCGTCGATACCGCCGAAACGAACGCCTATGTAGTTGGGGTCGTCGTTGATGGTCAGTTTCGTAATTCTGTTTTTGTTGTATGTGACATTATAGCTTAGGTTCCAGTTCCAGTCTCTGCTTACAACGGGGCGCCCTGTGATGGTAAACTCAACCCCTTTGTTTTCCAGTTCACCTACGTTGGTAAGCAACTGGTTGCTGAAGTTGGTACCTGCTGCGATGCCTACGGTATTCAGCAGGTCGGTGGTCTTGCGGTAATAGACATCAACAGCACCGCTAATACGGTTGTTGAGGAACCCGTAGTCCAATCCGACATTGTAGGTAGCCGTCTCTTCCCATTTCAGGTTTTCGTCGTATGCCAACGGGCGGATCAACGATACCATCTGGTTGCCGAAGAAGTAGTTGGCGCCGGCCTGACTGTAGCTGTAGCGTCCCATCCATGGGTAGTCGCCGCTGCCAAGATTCTGCTGTCCGGTTACACCGTATCCCAGGCGAAGTTTCAGGTCGGACATTACATTCCCGGCATCTTCCATAAAAGGTTCGTTGATGATCTTCCATGCGAAAGCGGCCGATGGGAAAAGCCCCCATTGGTTGTCGGGGCTAAAGCGTGATGATCCGTCATTACGAAGAGTGAAAGTCAACAGATAACGATCCAACAATGAATAGTTCAAACGTCCGAAGAAGGAGATCACATAACTTTCGCTGGAATAATCATTACTTTCTCTGTAAAACGTATCACCGGTCTCTTGCGCCTTAGCTGCAGAGTAAGGATACGTGTCTTCCGTTTCATTATAGAGGCGCTGCCATGAATAACCGCCCATCACGTCGAAACGATGGACCCCGACCTCTTTGTTGTAGTTCAGATAGAAATCGAGCAATGTGTTGCTCTTGTATTGATAGTAGTGGCGGTTATCGCCCCAGCCTGCCTTATAATTTCCCCACACCCAGCTCATCGGCGAGTTATCATCGATAATTACATCGCCTTCACTCTTTGATATATCGTAACCGAGGTTGAGGTTTGCTCTTAATCCTGTTATGAAAGGGAGCCGGTAATCGAGTTGAAGGTTGCCAATACTTCTGTACACCTCAGAGTTATCCTGTTTTTGTTCCAGGATGGCGAGCGGATTGGCTAATCCGATGTCGATGGGCGTTCCGTCCGTCTTCAGCGACATATAATATCCGTTTCCATAAAGGGAGGCTGGCTCAGCATATACCGGCATGGTTGGGTCAAACTGAGTAGCCGAGTTGATTGCGCCCTGGTCAGCGAAACGGTTGGTGCCGTACATTCCTTTTGCATTTAGCTGCACGCGCAGTGCATCGTCGAAGAATGAGGGCGACAGGTTGACGCTACCGGTATATCTTTCCAGGTTGGATGTTTTAAGGATACCGTTTTCGTTGGTGTATCCCACGGAAATACGATAAGGTAGAAACTCCCCGGCTGAACCGGATAAACTAAGGTTGTGGTCGGTGCTGGCAGCAACAGTGAAAATCTTGCTTTGCCAGTCGGTAACGGTATTTCCCAACGCGTTTGCCTGTTGACTTCCTTCGCCGAAAGAGTTGATCACATAATTTCTGAACGTACCCGCATCCATGACGTCTACTGTTCCTGTCGGTGTACTTACAGACATGTTTCCGTTGTACGAGATTCTTATTTTTCCTGAGTGGCCTCTTTTGGTGGTAATGATGATCACCCCGTTCGAAGCGCGTGAACCGTAAATAGCAGTGGCCGAAGCGTCTTTCAATACGGTAAAGGTCTCGATGTCGTTTGAATTGATGGTGCTCAACGGGTTGGACATCCCATTAATCCCTTCGCTGTCTATAGGTACGCCGTCGATCACAATCAGAGGGTCGTTGCTGGCGGACATGGAGGAGCCGCCGCGAATACGGATGTTGGCTGCTGAGCCGGGTGCTCCGCCTGCCGAGACAACGCTAAGTCCGGCAACCTTACCGGCCAACAGGTCGGTGGGCGATGTGGCTAACCCCCTGTTTAACCTGGTAGCGTCAACCGCTACTACCGATCCCGTCGCGTCGTCTTTCCTTACCGTTCCATAGCCGATAACCACCAGTTCCTCCAACAACTCCGTGTCTTCTTCCATCACGATCCGGATAGTTGTTCTGTTGTTGACGGAGATCGTTTGCGACCTGTAGCCTATGTAGCTGACTTCGAGTACTCCGTCTGCCGGAGCCTGAAGCGCGAAGTTACCGTCATAATCGGTAACCGTCCCTGTTGAGGTTCCCTGTAAAAGGATATTGGCGCCGATAATGGGTTCGCCGGCAATATCCGTTACCGTTCCTCTCACATTTATCGTTGGGCCTGTTTGGGCGCTGACCGATAAAATCATCAGTATACTCGATAACATTGTTATCAAGCACGCTTTCGTACTTTTTTTGAAATTTAAATGCATATTGCTCACATTAGATTAACTGATTAATACTCTCTACATTCTCTATAAAATAGCCGAATGGATAAAATAAATAAATGAAAGAAGGTTTAATGGATTAGGTTTATCTTCCCGGAACGGTATCGTATCATTCAACGTGCATTTGTGCTCATTGCTTACCGAACGTTAATTTTTTTCATTTAGTTACTTCCTCTACTCTTACTACAAAGTTAGATTATCTTAGATTGTACGGTGCTGGAAAAGCGGTAATTAACCTCATTCGCTTGTGCAAACGATTGCATTTTTCTATTGAAAAGAGGACATTGTCAATTAGTTACCTTTTAGCTTACAGGAGGTAAAAATTGATAATTTTTAAGGAGAGAATGTTAAACAGAGATAGAAAAGATCGGTTATTACTTTCTTTTTGTTTTTGCTTTGAGGGATGAGGGCCTTCTTCTTGCTTTTGACTCGGGCGCTGTTGCGGTTCTTTCCGCTTTTGCTTTGGGTACCGTAACCGTTCTTTTTTTTGATTTCGTGGTGATACTCCTTCTGAGTCTCATGAGAAAACGCTTGCTG
>AGTN01660311.1_pt1 | contig 34226 bp, 21 predicted proteins | sample 314218 | NCBI WGS metagenome assembly AGTN01 (sample SAMN02954264, study PRJNA73603) | bioreactor metagenome | biome: terrestrial; feature: non-aerated bioreactor; material: poplar woody material; isolation source: poplar biomass | place: USA | collected 2006-12 | reverse complement strand
GTAATTAATTTGCTTTTTCGAAGACGATAGCAATTTCCTTTGGTATGTTTTCATTCTGTTTTTCCCTTTGTAATCAGTGAAATATGTAACAATTCCGGCGCAATATGTAACGCAAGCGTTCGTAAGATATCTTATCTTCGTTGGTTAAAAGTTTCCTGTTCGATTTATCGGCAAGATTAACCAATATTTACTTAATAAAATCAGAAACAAATGAAAGAATTTTTTTTTCTACTTAAATTAAAGAATATTTTTACGCCAAAGCGGAGAAGATATTCCGGCTTGTTAAGTATGAGCTTTATCCTGATGATACTAACCCTGTTTTTCTCGCAATGTGATACTGATGATTACACGGGTGAGATAGAAAGTATTTGTCCTGAAGTGATTACAACTGATCCAGTGAACGGTGCAACCAATGTATTAACCAACAAGGTTATCACTGCCACTTTCAATGAACCAATGCTATCAACATCCATTAACGAAAGTACATTTTTCGTGAAGAATGGTGCCAACCGCGTTTCTGGTCAGGTGACCTATAGCGGATCTACTGCTACCTTTACACCTGCTTCTTTGCTCGAAGCCAATACGGTTTATACGGCTACAGTCACACGCGGAGCCGCGGACCTTATGGGAAATGTGCTGCGAAATGATACTACCTGGAGTTTTAATACAGGAGTTAGCCCCGGAGTGATACTGACCGATCCTGTAGAGGGTGCTTCAGATGTGGCATTGGATAAAGCTGTTACAGCCGATTTTAGTACCGCGATGAATGCAGCAACGGTTAATGCAACTTCCTTTCTGTTGAAACAAGGGACAACCGCTGTTGCAGGGGTTGTAACTTATCTTGGGGTGAAAGCTACTTTCACACCCACTCTAGATTTATTGCCCAATAAAGTATATACGGCAACCATCACAAATAGTGTGGAAGATGTAGCCGGAAACGCAATGAGAAATGACACTACATGGAGTTTTTCCACAGGTTCTCTCCTTTTTGTTACAGTTACCGATCCGTTGGATGGAGCCATTGATGTACCATCCGAAAAGATTGTGAAAGCCACGTTCAACAAAATCATGAACCCTGCAACCATCAATAATTCTACGTTTACCCTTATGCATGGAACTACTCCGGTAGCGGGAACGGTAAGCTACAGTGAATATACCGCTGAATTTGCACCGCTGGTGAATCTGTTACCGGGTGAGGAATATACAGCTACGATTACTACCGGTGCAATAGATTTGACAGGTAATTCCCTTGCTTCCGATTATACCTGGACATTTACTACAAACGTCAGTGTGTTGCCTGTTGTAATCACCACCGACCCCATTGACGAAGCTGTAGATGTGGCGCTGAATAAAGTGGTAAGAGGCACGTTCAACAAATTAATGAGCCCTGCAACCATCAACAATTCTACGTTTACCCTTATGCATGAGACTACTCCGGTAGCGGGAACGGTAAGCTACAGTGGATATACCGCTGAATTTGCACCGCTGGTGAATCTGTTGCCGGGTGAGGAATATACAGCTACGATTACTACCGGCGCAATGGATTTGACGGGTAATTCCCTTGCTTCCGATTATACCTGGACATTTACTACAAACGTCATTGTGTCGCCCGTGCTGCCTGTTGTAGTCACCACCGACCCAATTGACGGAGCTATAGATGTGGAGCTGAATAAAGTGATAACAGCTACATTCAGCAAAACAATGGATCTTTCAACCATCAATTCATCCACTTTTACACTTACAAATGGATTAATTCCGGTTTTAGGGTTCATCAATTATTCGGGCGTTGATGGTACATTCACTCCCAACAGTCCATTGTTGCCGGGTACAGTGTATACAGCAACAATAACTACCGGAGCCAAAGACCTTGAGGGGAATGCATTGGCTGAAAATTACGTGTGGAATTTCACCACATCTGCTGCATTGCCACAATTCATTGTTGCTTTATCTTCCAGTCCTTTGACAGGTGGAACCACCAGCGGAGGCGGATTGTTCAATAGCGGAGCTTCGGTGACAGCCCTGGCGGTACCAAATGCGGGCTACTCATTTATTGACTGGACTGAGAACGGGTTAAGAGTATCGACATCAGAAAATTATACTTTTGTGGTGAACACCAACAGAACACTTGTGGCTAACTTTGCCCTGTCCGGTCCGGCTGGTATTAATCTTCGTTCGGCTGGTGACTTTGCCATTCTTGCAGGGGCAGGAATTACAAATACAGGTGGTACACTTATTACGGGTGATGTAGGTTCACACCCTACTGCTACCATCGTCGGACTTACGAATGCCAATGTAATCGGCACGCTTTACACGGTAGCCGATCCGATAGTGGGAACCGCCAAGACAGATCTTACGACGGCTTTCAACGATGCTCAGTCACGAACGGTGAATGCCATTTCATTGCCCGGACAGTTGGGCGGACTCACACTCGCTCCCGGATTGTATGTGAATTCATCCACAACTGGTATCTCAGGAACAGGACCTAACGGCATCCTGACGCTCGATGCAGGTGGGAATCCGAATGCAGTATGGATCTTTAAAATGGGTTCTACCCTGATTACCGATGCCGGGACCAGTATTGTACTGGCGGGTGGTGCTCAGGCTGAAAACATTTACTGGTCAGTAGGTACATCAGCTACATTAGGTACAAACTCCATGTTTTACGGGAATATCCTTGCTGATCAAGCCATTACAATAGCAACCGGTGCCACGTTGACTGGTCGTGCACTTACACGTGTCGCAGCAGTTTCATTGGATACCAATACCGTTACCAAACCTTAGTAAATAATGTCAGAATGAGCCTGATCAAAACCGGGTCAGGCTCACATTGACTTAAAAAAAAAGAATCAAATGAAAAAAAATATGTACAATAGAATGAAACCCATGTTTCGAAAACTGTTATTCGCGTTACTGATGTTGACGGGCATTGCCTCAACATTAACGGCACAGGAAGTGCAAAGAACGCAACCTAAATTCTGGATTGGTTTTTCGGGTGCTGCCAATTACAATATGTACACAGGTACAACCCAGAAATTGAACGAATCATTGATGGCTCCTTCCGCTTTTCATGATGGCTCAGGATTTGGAGGATTGGGTACCATCTTGCTTGAATACCGTCCGGTGCCACTGATCGGTTTTATGCTGAATCTTGGCTATGATAACCGTGGAGGAGCTTTCGATCAGGTGGAGTCACCCTGTAATTGTCCTGAGGATTTAAAAACCGGATTGAGTTATGCAACCATTCAACCAAGTATACGTATCTCCCCTTTCGGGCCTGATTTTTATATTTTCCTCGGTGCAGCATACAATCATAACCTGAATAAATCATTTACTTACACTTTTGATCAGGACAACGGTGATATGTTTAATGCTACAGAAGGTGATTTCAGCAACGTTCGCAAGAATGTCTTCTCTACTCATGTGGGGGTCGGTTACGATATTCAGCTGGCATCAGCTGATAGTCGCACACAGGTAGCCTTGTCTCCTTTTATTTCGTATCATCCTTACTTCGGACAGAAACCGCGCGATGTCGAAAGCTGGTCACTCTCTACCGTTCGTGTGGGTATGGCGTTTAAATTCGGAAGGGGACCGGTAAACAAAAGACCTGAAAGAGTGGTTGCTCCTGTATATAATCCCATTCTCCCAATTGCGCAAAGTGATGTGAAATTCGATGCCCGTGCACCGCTCACAAATCCGGTGAGGCGCACAATCAATGAAACCTTCCCGCTTCGTAATTATATCTTTTTTGAAGAAGGTTCGACTGCCATTCCCAACCGGTATGTGAAGTTGGATAAAGAGAAGGCGCTACAATTTGATACTGAGAGCCTCCGTGATGCTGAATTTAAAGATCAGTCGGGTCGTTCGGGAAGGCAAATGAATGTATACTACAATATTCTGAATATTCTGGGGGATAGAATGCGTCAAAATCCAGCCGCGCAGATCTCGTTAATCGGAGCCTCAGCCGGTAACGGTGCTGCATTGGGAAAAGAATATGCCGAATCGGTAAAACGCTATCTGGTAGAGGTTTTTGGTATACAAAGTACAAGAATTGCGACAGAAGGAAGAGATCAACCGATCAATCCTTCGGAATCACCGGGTGGTGTGAATTTCCTGCCATTACTTCGTGCCGGCGATCGCCGTGTTGAAATTGTGAGCAAATCTGTTGATTTGATGACTCCGCTACAGATTATTGCAGTGAAGGACAATCCGATGGATAGTCGTGTGCTGTTCACTGCGAAATCGGAAAAACAGCAGCCGCTTAAATCATGGAATGTAAAACTGACCGACGAAAATGGCGTAACACAAAACTTCGGACCTTATACCGGTGAGCAGGAAAGTGTCTTGGGTAACACTATTCTTGGTAATCGCAGCAATGGTACATACAACGTTGTCATGAGCGGACAGACCAGCGAGGGCGCTGAAGTAAAGAAGGAAACGACACTCAATTTAGTGCGTAGTCCCGAATTGACAGAAGAAGAATCTTTACGTTACAGCATCCTGTTCGACTTCGATAAGTCTAACACCGTAGCTACATACGAGAAATTTCTGACAGAAGTTGTCGCTCCCAGAATTGATGACAATAGTAAAGTCATCATTCATGGCCACACTGATATTATTGGCAGTGAACAATATAACATGAAATTATCGGAACAGAGAGCGGGTGAGACAGAACGTATTTTATCGAAAGCAGTAAAGAGTTCAGGCAAAAACGGCGTGAATTTCGAAACACATGCTTTCGGAATGGATACCAATAAAGCACCTTTCGAAAATAAACTTCCGGAAGAAAGGGTCTACAACCGTACCGTTATCATTGATATTGAAAGGATGAAGTAAGTAGCGGTTTTTCAATCCTAAAAGAATAAATGATCCTCATAAAATTCGATTTTTATGGGGATCATTTTCTGTATATACTACTCAAATCTGATTGCTTTTTTATTGCAATTTTGAAGGCGAGACTATTTAAGCGGCTTTTCGGTGATATTCCAAAGCGGATAGCTTACCCTTACTCCGAAACGGTCGAACCTTTTATCGGTAAAACCGGTGAAAATCCCTGCCCTACCCAAGCCCAGAAATCCGACGGAATAACCACCTTCCAGATAAAATTTCCTGTTCTCAGTGGACAACCCGTGTAAATGGACTGCTTCATCGAATGAAAAACGTTGCAGGAAAGGCAGGTTTTTCAAAAAGAGATACTGCGACTGAAAATTCAGATGCCCTTCCATCCACCATTTTCTGGAAGCGGTATAAGGCTCCAGCAGGTTGAAACTCCGGTTAAAATCGGATGCGGTGAACAGCATTTGGTTGTTCCTGAAATATTTGAGATCATTCAGGTATAATTTTTCCGACGATAAAAACGTGCCGCCCGAAAACAAGTAATCGATCTCTTCGAAAGGGGAGATTTTAATGTTTTGGGAAACCGATGAAGAAAGCCGGTCATACAACGGCGCCGGATTATCGGCAAAAAGATTGAATCCCTTTTTGTATAAAACCGAAAAAGTGGGATATTTGCTTGAAACATACGATTTTTTGTCGTCTCTCACCCGGTAACGGTAACGCGGAGTGTAGGACAGTTCCAGTGTAATATCTGCGGCGGTATGGCCGGGATATAAAGTGGCGTCGGAGGGAATATTCTCAGGAACTTCCTTACCGATAAAATTAAACGAGGTACGGTTGCTCAGGGCTGCCCGTTTATCTATCTCCGCACCGGTGTACAACTGCAGTCCGTTGGCAATATCGATATAATGGTCGGCTTTGACGTACCGGCTATCGTAAAAACGGATGAAATTCTGCCCCAGATCGATGGCTGCAAGGGTGTTCATTAGTCTCGATTCGCCGTTTTCACCGTTCACATCGCGTGAAATATGCCCTATGGAGAGATAAAACCGCCCGAGGGACATGGGCGCATAACTCACAGATGTAGAAACGTGCCACAACCATTCTTTTCGTGCCGTAGCGTAATATAGTGACGGTGAAACGGAAAAATTCCGGTTCTTATCGATGGCATAATTGAATGAAAGTGTTTGTCCCAGCCAAAATCCGTCCGTAAAATTGTATTCTTTCAATGCACCCATTAATCCGCCGTAACGGAGCGAAAGATCCCGGTTCACTTTCCACACGCCTCCCTGTGTGATCTTTCCGAACAGGGTTTTCGGATTTTCGTCAATCGATAGTACTATCTCATTCCTATCTCCACCTGTTTCCATAATAGAATCGTTACCCGCCAGAGAGTCCCTTATCTGGTAACTTCTCAACTCATCTTCCCGAAGCGGCAATTCACGGACACTTGTCCAAAAGGTTGAATCCCTGTTCCATGCCAGTGTGTCCACTTCCATTTTTTACATTCTCAATGTCTTTTATCTCAAGCGATTCCCGTTGTTTTTTCACTTCTTCCGGTTCAACCATCCGGCTCATCAGTTTCGACATCTTATAGGTTTCTTTGGTAGAAAGTTCATCTTTCTGAGCCAGTCTGTCCAGTTCATTCGATATCTTTTGTTGTTTGGGCGATATTTTCTCTTCGGCAGGTTCGTCCGGCAATGCTGTTTCATTCATGGCGGCGGGATTCCGGGTTTCATCTACCTGAACCGAATTGTATTTCATCGATGCGTAGTATTTCCCCGATCCTTTTACTCCCATCGTATTCATTGTCAGGGTAACGTCGTAGGTGGTAGGCAAATAGACCGAAGGTTGCACCTGATGATAGTTAATACGGTAATGCATGGTAGTGCCCAGCTCGCTTGTGACGAGATCGGCAATATATACGTTCCATGTGTTTTCCAGAATGTAGATATAGCCTGAAAACAGGTTGGGATTTTTCTTCCGGGGCATCACTTTGATCTTGTTTACGATATGATCGGGTTGATAATCCACATTTTCAAGTTTGAACGCATAAAACCTGAACGCTCCGGGAGCGAGCGGGGAAATTCTCCCGTTCAGCTCAGCGTTGTAGATGCTCGAAGTCATGATGCTCAGTCCTTTGGTCGCGTTAAATTCTTTGGGAATGGAGCTTTTCAGCGCAACCACATTTTGTTGGTAGGTTTCGGGCGATGTAAAGTGGATATCGCTTTTAGACTCCATTACCAACGGTTTTCCTATAAGCGTGTTGAAGTCGAAACTGTTGTCGTTGACTTTCATGGCGCGTTTGAAAATTCCGGGAATTCTATCAATGGTTAAACTTCCCTTTATATAGGCTTCCGATGTGTATTCCTTTATCTGATAACGGTAATAAGGAGCATAGGCAATGGCTTTCCGCATGATGCGATAGGCCGGATCCTCGCCAGTGGCAGTAGCGTAAACCACTACCTCTTTCAGCATATACGATGTTTCCTGAAGTTCCACACGGATAGTCCGGTTTTCCTTTCCCATCACAATGTTTTTCCTGATGCTCTCGTATCCGAGGGAACGAAATTCGCAGGTATACGTCCCCGGTTCAAGACCCGTTTGAAATTCGCCTAGATTGTCGGCTGCGATACCTTTGGCAATTTCGTAAATATAAACGGTAGAATTCGGAACAGGTTCTCCTTTTTTATTGACAATGATACCTTTGAGTTGTTGTGCTTGTAGGCTTGCGGTTATCATTACACAACTCAATGTAAAGAGCAGAAATTGTTTCATATCCTGATTCCAGTTGTTAAATAAACTCGTGCAAATGTAATGATTATCCGAAATTTTTACTATACTTTCGCTACGAATATTAATCCAATTTCATCCCCATTCGATATGACTACAGTGAATATAAGAATATGCGGTTATACAAATCCTCATCACACAAAAGGGATTGCCGATTTGATCAACGCCTATATCGGAGATAAAATGGGAGGGGGAGAGTTTGTATCAAAGTCTCGGATTTTGGGAAACCCTGCCTGCCATGCATTATTGGCGAAAAGAATTGGAATAAGACAAGGATTATAGTTTTTTATTCTCATTCATGGTATGTTTTTATAAGAAAAAATCTCTATGAACAATCCGCAGGAATAGTACGTTTACCTGCTAACTATGTCATTCATCTTCTTAATGATATATCAATTGAAATTGTGTGTAATGTTAAAAAAAGTGTACAAATGAAACGAGCATGTAAATCAACAACACACAAAAACATGATTAAAAATGTCGTGTGTCTTGATTCCCGGCTCTTGTGTCTAAATTTTTAATCGTATGCGAAAGATGAAATTAAAAAAAATGTTTCTTATGTTGAGTATTACATTATTTACTGCCGGATGTTCCGGTAACAGTGAAAAAGCGTCGGATGCCTCGGTAAGCAGGCCGGCATCAGCATCGGGTCCGCGAGTAGCCGTGCTGGTTACCGAAGGGTTTCATGACGCGGAAACCTACATGCCAATAGGATATTTGGTAAATAAGGGAGTGGAAATAACAGTGATAGGTCCTGAAACCGGCAGGGTGAAATCATATAACAGCAACTTCGACATCGTGATCGACAAAGCGGTGGGAGATGTGTCTGTGGATGACTTCGACGCGTTGATCATTCCGGGAGGAAAAGCGCCTGCTGCGCTGAAGGAGAAGCCCGAAGCGGTGGAGTTTGCCAGAGACTTTTTCAACACGGGTAAGACTGTGGCAGCAATATGCCACGGCCCGCAGGTGTTGGCCGCAGCCGGTGTGCTCGATGGTATAACAACAACCGGTGTGGGTTCCATACAAGAAGAACTGGAAGCCGCGGGAGCGACCTATATGGACGAAGCGCTGGTAACGGACAAAAATCTGATTACATCGAGGGTTCCGGCTGATCTTCCGTTATTTGCCGCGGCGATAGAAAAAGCCGTGGACAAATAAAAAAGCTTTTCAATCACCACGTTTAAAAATGGTAGGTATTATAAGAGAGTTTTACACGGTAATTACTTCAATGTACCGTGTAAAACTCTCACATAATGTTTATTTCTCCCTGTTACTTCTTCTCAACCACGAGTACCGCCTGATCATTTCCTGCAGAAACATCCACGGTGAACACGTAGGTAGCTCCGGCCTCCAGCGTTACGCCGGGCAGAAGTCGTATGTTGCCGTTATCAGCCTCGGTAGCATTCACAAAGACGATATCGCTTTCAGTTGTTATCATTGCACTGCCAAACTCTCCTCCCCAGTCTTTCTGGTGGAAAAACTTGAAGTTTATGGATTCGGGAGTGATTGTTTCGCCGGCCACAAGGGTAAGCTGATAGGTTTTATTGCCGATAGGAGCCATGCACAATCCTCTCGATGGATCCCAGCCAACCGTCCGGTCCGCTAAAGACGGTTTCCCTACGTTATCTCCGATCACCCAGATAGCGCCGGTTCCGTCGGCTTTCAGCGTAGCGAGTGACGTACCGTCCATCGCTTCAATCATGAAATACTGCAATGTCAGATTCGCTGTGATCCGGTATTTACCTGAAATGGGTGCAAAAGTGTATGTGCCCGTCTCTTGTTGAGTGAAATAGTCTGCATCTATCCACCACTCTGCGATATCTTCCAGGCCTTCTATGCTCAACTCCTGTCCCTGTGTCAGGTCGAGTTCGATCTCATAATTCTCTTTGTTGACCATCCTCATTTTCGTACCGTTGAACAGGATTTCGAAGAAGGGAGCAGCCTCGTAGGTTTTTGTGTTGAACGTGACCGAATAGATGCCTCCCACCGGGCTTACGAAAGGGATATTCTCACTGACGTCCTGAATGACAGCACCAGACTCCCAGCCAAAAATAATCTCACGGCCCTTCCCGTCTATTACCGGGGTTTTGATATAGGCCGGCATATCGGTGGATGGGAACGGCTCTGTGGCCGCGTACTCATTGGGTACGCCGGTAGGAAGCATCGGGTAGGAAGCATCTTCCGTTACCAGTATCAGGTACGGATACTGAGCACGGGTAATGGGCACATCGAAGGATTGCGTGACACTTTTCATGGTGGTATTCCGCAACGTGAACTCCAGGGTAGCAGTCCCGTCAGGGATATCTTTCAGGAACGGTACGGAAATAGAACCCGAATATTCCCCGTTCTCTTTGGTACGAATGGTGGTTCTCTCTACCTCTTCCTCCCCGAAATACAAAACAGCTGTCAGGATAGAGAGCGGGATAGCGTCACTGGCGCTAAAGGTGAAGGGCACTTCATCTCCGAAATGCACATTGGCGAATTGGTTTTCTATTTGCAAGACGGGATTTCCCTCTTGCGGAATCTCCCTGACTTCTTCATCACAGGAGATCAATGCAACAACCCCGATGATACTAAGTATCCAATATCTTAAATTTTTCATACGCTTATTCTATTTTTTTCTTTTCGGTGTATAGAACTCGCAATAATCAATGTTCTTGAATGTAACAATGTTCATGCTCGTTTCATACGCTTAAAGTTGTTAGATGTATATTTATTTTTTCCATCGATATGATACCACCGATTTCGCGGGTACTTCGTAACTGAAGTGGTTATTCCCGTCGTCGAGGGTAATCGTTCTGGCGGCAGCATTGCTGTTCAACAAAACGAATGCATAGGTCCCGTCCGTGTTTTCGAAGGCGGAATAATGGAACCCGGACTCAGAAAAGCCGGATGTGCCGATGCGGACAGCTCCCGGTTTCACTACCGACGAAAGATGTCCGATAATGTAATAATGCGAATTGCGGGTGATGGCGGAGTAGTTGGAGCGGTTAATATCTACTGCGCCGTAGCACGTCTGGCATCCTCCTTCACGATTGGGACCACGATCAGTGTCGAGCATCAGGTTCCAGACAATTACGCCTTTGCACCAATTATTTACCGTACCGAGCGCTACTTCCCGCATATCATCTATCAGGCGGACTTCCAGATTGCGGCCGTCGTTCCATGTTCCGATGGACGTTTCCGTAAAAACCAGTTCCCTGTCGGGATACTTTGCCTGTATATCGAGCAACTCGGCTTTATCTCCCCCATAGTTGTGGTACGCTGCACCGGCTACAATATCGGAATCGATACCTGCATCGTAAATTTTTACGGGGTAATCGTTCTGATCGGGCATATTATCGTAGTTATAATTATGGTCGAACAGATAGATTTTGGTATCGAGCGAAGCCTCTTTAAATTGGGGGACCATATGGTTTTTCACAAATTCAAGCTGTTCCTCCCAGCCCATGAAGAGGGAAGCTGAGTTTCCCCTGTTGAGCGGTTCATTCTGAGGAGTGACGGAATATACGGTGATGCCCTGCTGCTTGAGAACCTGAATCCATTTCACGAAATAAGCGGCATAATCGGCATAGTAGGCCGGATTTAACTGCCCGCTTGTCCATGAGTTGAACGGCTGCAGATCCGTTAAATTATTGACCTTCATCCACCGGGGAGGAGTCCATGGCGAACCCATAATTTTCAGATCGGGATTGATGGCCAGAATCTCCTTCAGGATAGGAATTACATATTCCGTCTCTTCCGAAGTCAGGGCAAAATTTTCAATTCCGGGAGTATCGCACAGGCTGTATTCACTCAACGAGAAATCCGAGCAGCCGATAGCAATCCGGACGTAGCTTTGCCCCATCCCTTCAGTAGGCGAAAAGGTCTCCTTCAGGAATTTGGTACGGTTCTCCTGCGTCATCTGCATCAGATTGTATGCGGTAGAGCCGGTTATGGCTGCTCCAAAGCCATCCATCGTCTGGTAACGCGTAGCCGGTTCCAGCTTGATGGTGGTAGGCGACATATTGCTTTTTTTACTAAAATCGACCGCATTTTTTTTGAAATCCTGCGTACGGGTATTGGTCGTGATATAGAGGGTGACATCTCCGGTTGCAGGCGGTTCAGGCTTTTCGCCTTCGTCTGTCTTATCGTTGTTCGTTTCCTGGCATGCCGAAAAACTGCAGAGTGTCAGTACCAGCAACATAATTTTTAGATAGTCTGTTATTTTCATACGATTATTTTATTTTTCTTTGTGGTGTATGGAACTATTTGCGATAAGCTAAATGAGCATAGGATAAGCTTGCTTGAATGTTTTCGATAAGCAATGTGCAGAAGGCAAATTTATTTGTATTATGCCGTTGCGAGAAAACAACTAAGTTAACTTGAACTATGCCATAGCGAGCAAAAATCTAACTTTAGTGAAAATGGTTTACCTGCTCGTTTCATTATCTTAAAGTGTTATTTTTTCAATATGTACCGTATTATCGTTCAGGTTGATGGTAAACCTGTAGTTGGCGGATTCCACCACCGGATCGTTCTCCCCGTTGGCAATGGTCCAGTCGTTATCTCCGCTGATGATCTGTTCACCGGTAAAGGTGAATTGATCCGCTCTTTTTTCGTTTCCCCAGCCCGTGTTTTCAAACGGTTTAAATCCGGCATAATGGTCGTGTTCGCCTGGAGTGAAGAACGTTCCCTGATACACTCCCGTACTTATTTGGCGAAGAAGAATATAATTCATTACGTGGTCGAAACCCCAGTTGGTGTGTATGCGCCGGTGGCCGGGATATACCGAAGCTATTTCTTCGGTGGTCACATGAGTAGGATATCCCGCTCCCCATCCGGTAATAAGCAGATAGTCGGGATAAGAGGGATTTTCCAGTCCGACGACAATATTCTTGCGAACGGGATTGAAATAGAGGGTATATTCTCCTGTTTTCCCCAAAAACCGCACTCTATCGGTAGAGACGCGCTCGAAAAAATCGGGGTTGTATATATTCTTCACGTCGCCCAGCGCACCGAACACCGTATAGGTTTTACCGTTTTCAAGTATACGTGTCAGCGTTCGGAACGACTCATTGTCGATATCCTGGCTTCCGAAAGCGCTTAATGCAAGGTCATCAGCCCCCAATTCGCCGCCTGCCGCGGATACGTTGAATGTGAAATTATCATAGGCAAATACTTTCGTGTAATCGGCATCCGGCATATAGGCAAAAGCTGACTCGCCGCTTTCGTCAATCATGCCTATCCTTCCGTTCACATTGCCATACACGTCTCCGCTGTAATCGATGCTGTTATCGGCATGGAGCCTTTCCACCAACTTAAAGCGAAACGAGGTATCCAGTGTAAGGTCGGTTCCTTCAAATTTATTTTGATCGGCCGGCTGCGGATTCAATACTACAACAGCGCCATTGTCCGTAACCAGATAGAGTTGATTGTACACCGGCCGTTTTCCTGTGAGGCCGGTAATCTCACGGGAAGCCGTCCCCTTTAGTACGTTCCGGGCAATAAGATGGATCCGCACTTCGGAGTTATCTTCCTGATTATTCAGCAACGGAATAAAAATTTCATTGGCAATTTCAGTGGTATCGCCGGCAAGTTGGATTTCCCCTGATGTAATCACCCTGCCTTCGGAAACTACTTCATAAGACAGTGCGGACAGATTGGTGGCCGGGTCGGTAATCGTTGCAGTCAGCGTTACCGAATCGCCGAATGTGAAAGAGGCGGGACTGACGGATGCCGACTCAAAAACGGGAGTGGACTCCTTTCGGGGACCAAACTCATCCTTATTGCAGGAAGTAAGGAACAGTGCGATTATCCCGGTTATGATGAAAAATGGAAATATAGGTTTCATACGATTCGTTTATTTAATGGTTTCTTCATTAATATCCCGGATTCTGAATTAGATTGGGATTCTGATCGATCACATCCTGCGGAATAGGCAATATATAGGACAGGCTTGTGAAAGGATAGACCTGCGCGGGGCGTCCGCTATCTTTTGCAAATACCGCATTCATCACCTCTTCCACCTTATCGAGGCGTACAAGGTCGAACCAGCGATGGCCTTCCAATGCCAGTTCGAGCCGGCGTTCTTTCAGATATGCCGCCATAATGGTCTCTTTGCTTGCCGATGCGGATGCAGGCAGGTTCGATAAACCGGCCCGTCGCCGTGTTGTGTTGATAATCCCGGCTGCCCCGGTGTAGTCGCCCTTGTCAATTAAGGCTTCCGCTTTCAACAGAAGGATATCCGCGTAACGCATCTTGATGATGCTGTTATAAGCGCTGCGGCATTTGTACATGAAGGCATAATTATCGATCGGATAATAGATACTCCATTCGCACGGATAAAATACAACGGTTTGAGCATAGCGTTCGTCTCCCTGTTCGCTGTTAAAGACCCTGATCAGGTCGCGTGATGGCGTGATCCATTTTGCCCATCTAAATTCATACGTCCAGTTTTCCAACGGACGGCCAAACATCCAGGTTACCCAGTTGGCATTGCCGGGGAAGAACTGCGCTTCGAAGATGGTTTCTTTAGTATTACGCGCACGTGTGTCTATCGCCGCATTCTCCTGAGAGGGGGGAAGCGCCGGATCGGTCAGCACGACGTCAAACAGTTCGCTGAAATCATCGACCAGGGCAAAACCGTCGGCAGCCAGTTCATCGGCATATTGTATTACCTTGTCATAATCGCGCAAGGGCTTTTCGGCATACATCTTCGCCAGCAACGCCCGGGCTACCGATTTGGTAAACTGCGTCTTATCCGCAGGATTATTGGGAGGGGCATATTGCAATCCTTCCAATAGATCCTCCTCTATTTGTTGGTAGATGGTCAACGCGTCTACCTGCGGCGGGAAGTATGCGGGATATACATCAGCAATGGTTTCGGAGGTGATGTCTCCTGCCGATGTAAGAACCAGCGGAACATTTCCCCATATCCGTACCATATCGAAATAGATCATGGCTCTCAGAATCTTCGCTTCCGCTTTATATTGCGTTCTTTCAGCCGCGGTTAACGCCGGATCCGTTACTTTATCGATATTGTCAATCAACCTGTTTGCCTGAGCTATATTTCCCATGTGGCCGTTCCAGTCCCGTCTCAGATTGGTGTTGGATCCCTCAATGGAGTTTACTTCGAACGGAGTAGTCTCAGCATTCGGCGAACCGGCATAGGCGTTATCGGAGTGCGACTCGGCGAGCAGCAGCATGTCGACATACCAGTGTTCCTGGCCGTTTTTATACAAGTTCAACAAGGTTTGCCTGTGGGACAAAACGGCTGCTTTGTCTCTAAATACCACCTGAACACTATCATCGCTCACACCTTCGGTTACATCCGAGTAGGTGTCCACCGGATCATAATCGAGCGAGCAGGCTGCCAGGAAGCAGGCAAAGAAGATGGATATACTATATTTTGTTTTCATACGATTATTTTATTTTTTACATTATAGTGTATGGAACATTTGCGTTAAGCAATGAGCAGAGAACAAGCTTGCTTATACTATGCCATAGCGAGCAAATGACTAACTTTAGTGAACTCGCAATAACCATGATCTTGTGCATAATGATTTAAATGCTCGTTTCATTTTTCTTAGCGATTTAAAATTCGATATTCATTCCAAAAACAACCGTTTTACTATGCGGATAGGTACCCCAATCGATCCCTTGTACCGCTCCGTTGTTGCCCCATTGATTCACTTCGGGGTCCATTCCGTTGTATTTTGTGAGGGTCAGCAGGTTGCTTACCGTTACATAGGGCTGCAGGCGTGTAATGCCGGCCTTGGTGAGGAAGTTCCCCTTAAAATTGTAAGAGAGGGTGACGTCTTTCACCCGGAGATAACTTCCATCTTCTATAAAATAGCTTGAAGGTTGCAGATTAAAGGCCGCTTTGGGTACGTCGGTAATTTGTCCTGGTGTACGCCAACGTCTTAACACCTCTACCGATTGGTTCTTCAAATCATACATCCCTTGTGTATCGCCTTTTGACGCATTGAAATATCATTTCCGACTGAACCCTGCAGAAAATATTCAGGTTGAATCCCTTATATGAGAGCGTGTTGGTTAATCCATACGTAAACAACGGGTTCGGATCGCCGATATATGTTTTATCGGAAGCACTTATCCTTCCGTCTTCGTTGATATCGCGGTACATCAATTCCCCTGTCTCGGGATCGACACCGTCGCTGATATATCCGTAGAATCCGCCCAACGGGCGTCCCGGTTCATTTCGTACAACGCGGGTTTGGTGAAACGCTTGCGTTGTTTCGGCGGCATAATAGATCTGCTGCAATTCGAGGCTTTCTAACCGGTTTCTATTGAACGAAATGTTAAAATCGGTATCCCAGCTAAGTTCGCCGGTAAGATTGCGTGAGTTTACGGCGAACTCAAAACCGCGGTTCATCATCTCCCCTTCATTCCTCACTATTTCGTTTGCTGCTGCCGCTCCCGAGGGCAACGACACGTACATCAACATGTCTCTCGTCTGCTTGTAGTAGTAGTCCATCACGACAGTGAGCCGCTCATTAAACAGCGTCGCGTCCAAACCGATATTAAACTGATTGGTGGTTTCCCACGTAAGGTCCGCCGTACGGAGGTTTGCCGGGGTGATAAGGGGAAGGGCGTTTGTCTGCCCGGTTTCAAACCAGGCCTGCCGGGTAATGTTATACCGTTGCAGATAGGCATAATCACCGATTCCCGACTGGTTACCCGTTTGTCCCCAACCTCCTCTGATCTTCAAATCGTCGAGCCATGTGAGATCCTGCATGAACTCTTCCGACGACAAACGCCATGCTGCGGACAAAGAAGGAAATGTCCCCCATCGGTGATCGGGATGCAGCTTGGAGGAACCGTCCCCACGGATGTTGAACGTAAAAAGGTATTTGCTGTCGTAATTATAGGAAAGCCTTCCGAATGCCGACATAATACCCCATTCCGAAGCATTTGATCCGGTGCCGCCGTTATAACGATCATTCTCCCACGCAATTTTATTTGCCGCATTCAGCGTTTGGATATGACCATCCTTAAAATGTGAACCATGTATATAACTCTCCGACCATTGGGAATCCGTCCATGACGAACCGGCCATCCCCTCCACATTATGTTTCTCTGCAAACGTCCTTCTATAAGTTAACACATTATCGAATACCAGTAATGTATTCATATTTCGGATATCCCATGCATTTCCCCAATCGTCCCTATCCGGGCCGTGTGAGGGAGGTGTAAAACCTGTTTCTTTACCGTTGCGGCGGTCCAGCGTAAAAGAGGACCTCAACGTCAGCTCCGGCAGAAAGGTGATGGTTGCGTTGGCGGAGGCAATCAATCGGTTTTCGTTGTTCCTGTTATTTTTGCCGTTTTCAAGGGATTCCACCGGGTTGGTAATGTTTTGCCCGAAGAAAAGGCGGTTGTATAATCCGGTTTCTTCATTTCTGATGGCGGCTGCCGTAGGCAGGTTCACCACTGCTAAAACCACTCCTCCACGGTTGGAACCCTGCCCGGTAGTGACGCCGTTGCTTGTATTGTCGGAATAGGACAGGTTTAATCCGAAGTGAAGCCAGTCGCGCAGCCGACTTTCCACGTTGCTACGAATATTGAATCTGCGGAAGAAAGCCGAACTAAGCACTCCTTTCTCATCGAGATAGCCTCCGGATACAAAATAGCGCAACCGGTCATTCCCATCGGACACCTGTAACTGATAGTTTTGCGTGATCCCGGTGCCATATACCTCCCTGAACCAGTCTGTCTGGTCTGTAGTGCCTTCGGGGATGGCGCCCGGGCGAATCTCGTCTATCAATTCCTTATATTGCCTGGCATTCAGTGACTGGATAGGGTTGCTTACGCGGCTTACTCCAAGCTGTATATTGGCGGAGATCTTCGCTCCTCCGGCTGCCTGTTTGGTAGTGATCAATACCACCCCGTTTGCTGCACGTGATCCATAAATAGCCGCGGATGAAGCATCCTTCAGGATTTGCATATTGGCAATATCGGTAGGCGAAAGGAAGTTGATGTTGTCTACCGGCACGCCGTCTACCACATACAACGGATCGTTGCTACCGTTGAAGGAGGTGGTGCCGCGTACGCGGACAACCATCTCTCCGCCGGGTGTGCCATTCGGCTGGTACACGTTTACACCCGCGGCTTTTCCCCGGATAGCCTGAGCAGCGGAAATGATGGGCCGCTCATTCAGATCATCCAAAGAAACTGTGGATACGGCGGTGGTCACATCGCCTCTCCTTACCGTACCGTAACCGATGACTACCAATTCATCCAGCATTTTCGTATCATCCTGTAGAATAATATCGAAGGTTGTTCTGCCCGCTGTATTAATATTCTGAGACAGATACCCGATATAGGATATCTGAATGGTGGCATTATCTTCCACATTTAATGAAAAATTACCGTCTACATCCGTTACCGTACCATTGATGGTTCCGACTTCCACAATGTTAGCGCCGATAACGGAGACTCCCTGAGTATCAACAACTTTACCGGTAATCTGTTTTTTATCCTGCTGCTGCAGGTTGCCGGAAAGTTCCTGTACTTCTTTCACTTGCTGTGAATCAATTGTTGCGGCTTGAGAAAACACCATGCTACACAATAGGAAAAACAGTGTTATCCTCACGGGCCTCAGCGTACGTGTGAGATTATTGGGAATTTTTTCTTCCCAATAGAATGTGTATTCATAATTCGTTCAAATTTAATTGTTACTAATCTCTCTAAACCAGAGCTTCCCTTCGACCGAAGTTAGCCTATGCAATTGTAATATTTTTATTTATAATATCCTCAAGTTATTGCGTTTTTAATACTATGGCATCCAATTTTTAAGAGTTCGGTAAAAAAGCACTTTATAGGTGTAATCTATTTATTATCAGGAAATTATACAGAATAGTTAAAGATGGGGTTCCGGTTAATATATTGATAATCAGTAGATTTATGCCTGCTTGGCAACGGATAGAGCAATGAAAAATTTGTAGTATGTGAAGGACGAAAGAAAAAGAAGTTTCAAAATAGAATATACGTTTCTATGAATTTAAATCGTTAAATGTATTTTCGGATAGGCATGCAAATAGCAAGAGAGTGCCATCGTTGTTGATACACTCTCTTGTATACAGAGTTAGGGCTGGGCGGACTTTTATAGTCAAAAGTCGTATCCCCTCTGTCTTTCGGCTTTCCTATAAAGTTAAGACGAGGTGGACGGCCTATTCGGTAGTAATGAGTAACTCCTTGCCCTGCTTCAGTTGATTGTGAGTAATGAACCAACCCTCTATCTTTTCGCCTCCGTACGTGATTTGTTGAATTTTCTTTCCGGTTCCCTCTTTCCGTATGGTGAAGGAGGTCTGATCATCCAACGAGAAGGTGATCTCATCGAACAGAGGTACGGAGATGATGTATTCGGGATCGGCCGGGGAGTATGTGTAGAGGCCGATGGCATTGAAAACATACCAGGCCGACATTTCACCGGCGTCGTCCATGCCGGCGTAGGCCAGTTTCTCGGCGCCCATATCGTAGAAGCGGTTCATGATGCTGTCGAGCACGCATTGCGCTTTTTCCTGTTTGCCGATAAAGTAATAGGTGTAGGGTATCGAGTGGGAAGGCTGGTTGCCGTGACAATAATTGCCCATAAAGCCGGTCATATTGTGCGCTTCATATCCCCGCCACGGTTCGGTGAAGAGCGAGTCGAGCTTCTGCTCCACCGCATCGTTGCCGGGGTAGAGGGCGATCATTCCCTCCGGATCGTGGGGAGCGAAAAAGAGGCTCTGCCAGGCGTTGGCTTCGCGGTACATATAGGCGAAATAGGGATAGTAGGGGTCGAAATCTTCAATCCAGTCGCCATTTGCAATTTTTCCGCGCCAGAAGCCGGTGGAGGGGTCGAAGAGGTTTTTGTAATTGGACGAACGTGCCATGAATGCCTGATAATTCTCCTCGTCTCCCAACTCTTTGGCGATAAGGGCGGTGGCGTAATCATCGTAGGCATACTCCACCGTTTTGGTGACCGCCGCCTTGTATTCATCCCAGGTGGGCACATTGGTGGTATCTTTTTCGGCTATCCAGCCTCTTTCGAGGTACTCATCCAGGTAGGGCCTGCCTCCGCGGCCGGGAACCGTGGCATTCTTGAGCAGCAGTGCATAGGCGCGTTCCAGGTTGAAATCGGTAATGCCGCGCAGGTAGCTGCCGGCAACAAAAACAGAGGCATGATCGCCGTGAAAGAAGGTGGGCATATATCCGCCTCGCTTCTCTCCTTTGTCGGTGATCGATTTGATGATATCGGCGGTGACATCGGGCGACACCATGGCCAGCAAAACCAATTTGTTGCGGTAATCGTCCCAGAAGGAGGGGTTGGTGTAGTAACGAAACCCTTCGTTAACGATGTTACCCTGCTCATCGGTAAAGTCCCCATTCGCATCGCTGCGCAATGCCGGCCAGAGAAATGAGCGGTAGAGGGTGGAGTAGAAGATACCTTTCTCTCTTTCGGTGCCTCCTTTTACCCTTATTTTCCCGAGAAGTCGGTTCCATGTGTCATCGGCCTCCCGGCGTACCTGTTCAAACTCTTTATGAAGCATCTCCTGTTCCAGGTTCATCTTCGCATTTTCGACGCTGACGAATGAAAAGCCTATTTTGAGTTCCAACGGTTGTACTTTATCGTTTTCCGCGAAGCTCACCACCGAGATTTCGTGCGTATCGTCCTTTACCTGCCGGATATCTTCAATGGGATGGTTGGAAACAGCATAAAAGTACATTTTTCCTTCGGCATCCTGAAAACCGGTAAATGTCCGTTCATCCTCCTGTTGAATATTCCACTCCCTTACCCGGTTGTTAGAGCGTGTCATATCGGCCACGAGCTTCATCTCCGCTCCCTTAGGATAGGTGTACTTGTGATACCCGCAACGGAGGGTAGAGGTTAATTCCGCATCGATACCGTATGTTTTGAGAAATACCCGGTAGTATCCCGGAGAGGCAGCTTCCTGCTCGTGACTGAAAGCGGAAGCGTAGTCGCTCGGGGTGATCTCGCCCGTGACGGGCAGGAGGGGGATATGCAGCAGGTTCCAATGCCCTTTGTTGGTGTGGGAGAAACCGTAAATAACGGTGTCTTCGTATTGATAACCCGCACCGCTTCTGAACTGGGTAACGGGGCTCAACTGCACCATGGCGTTGGGGAGAGAGGAGCCGGGAAAGACCTCGGCGCCCCAGGTGCGGACATCCCATGTGCGGATATATCCCAGGTCTTCGGGTTCCCACAGCGTAGCCGTTCCCAAAAACGGATTGACATACCCTGTGAGTTGTTTGCCGGAGTTGTTTGTGCAGCTTAGCGCCAAAAACGACAATAAGAGTGAAATGAAAATCTGTTTCATACGATTTAAATTTAGAGACAAAAGGCAAGACAGTTTGCAGTTTACAATTCGATAGCGGTATCCATAAATTACCACAGAAGTAGTTTGTTGCACAATGCCGGCAACGCGAGAATGGAAAACTCAGGACTGAGTATCGCGGGCATTCACTGGGAATGCCCGCGAACTATTTTTCAATCCAAAAAGCCTTCTTTCTTTAAAAGTGCGGTGGCTTCAATGAGCATGCAACCGCTCAACTGTTCGGTGAGCCCTGTGTTGGCTCCCGGTTTCTGGCGCCAGTTAGGGCCGAAGAGCGTGGCGGGCTTAGTAGTACCCTGATCCCACAATGTCTCGGCATTATACGTTATAAACTGGAGGTAGCGCCGCTGTGCGGAGGTGTCGAGGCGCTCTTGCCGGATCAACTCCGTAAAGTAGCGGATAAAAACTCCTTTGAAGAGTCCCCCATCACCCGTACCTTCGCTCTTCAGGAGAGAGTTCTCCACCAGGCTGCCGGTGGTGTAGTTGGCTGCCAGCACAGCGTCGTTGAGATAGGATTTTTCGTTGAAGATCTTATGCAGTTCCACGGCCGCTCCAATATAGGTACCCTGATTGTAGGTGAAGACCCAATCTTTGTTGATCTTACCGTCACGGGCGTCGATGTTATCCCACACTGCTCCGGTGTTGGGATTGACCAGTGTCGATTTCAGCCAGCCATAGATCCGGACTGCCCAGTCTCTATCCTCTTCGTTTCCAAACTCCTGATACAGACGGGCAGCAAGGATGGCGGCGGGTCCGTTGGAGCAGGCATTTTTGCTCCACTCCATTCCCTTCTTCCAGGTGATGCCCCCGCCGGCCTGTTCGTTCCAACCCGGCTTGATATAGCCCCAGAGCTCAAGGGCAGCATCTTTGTACTTCGTATCGTTGGTGGCTTTATAGGTTCGTAACAGCGCCAACGCGTTCCACTCCATGTCGTCGTAGAAGTCGTTGTTCCATGTATTGCCGTTGCGCGCCTTCACTCCCTCAAACCACTGGTCGAACAGGGCCCGGTAGGAGGCGTTGCCGCTACGTTCGTGGGCATCTATCAGTACATCCAGTCCGTGCGCGTTGGGCCAGTATTGGAAACCGGTGTCGCCGCTGTTGTTGGTGTTGAAATATTTGCCGCCGCTGTTCCAGAAGTGTGTGACCAACGCGTTGCTGCTTGCATTAGCCGCCGCGTTCCAGTCGATCTGCTCTTCCTCCTCTTCTTCCTGTTCCGGCAGATCATCTCCCTCACAGGCCCACCACAAAGGGAGGATAAGGATCATCCATAAATAGAGATATTTTTTTTGCATAAGAGTAATTTTTATTTCATCCTGTTGAGTAATTGTTTAGGTTGTTCAAAAACTTCATTGACTAAAATTTAGACAGTCGCTCATTCATCTAAGTAAATTTTGTTTCGAGGCGAACTCCCTTTTCAGTAAGCAATATGCCGAAGAAAAACTTATCTGAACATGTTTGATAAGCGATGAATCGAATCCCACTATAGCCGGTTTTTGGCATAACGGGAAAATATTTACTGCGGGACATTGCATGAAAAGTTGTATCGGGGTTCACAGAAAGCGGTTATGAAAGCTCTCTTTGAAGCCCGATACCTTAGTGCTGCCTCTTATTTAATAACCAGATTGTGCGTATAGGGCCCTGCTGGACTAAGGGAGAAAGTGATGTCGTATCTCTTTCCGCTCCATCCGTCGGTGGCAGGCGTTTTCCATATCTGTCCATCGGTCCACTGCGTTACATTGGTCCGCTCTACCATATAGTAGTATGCCGGATCACCCGAGGGTTTGCTATCATTATTTGGCGCTCTCCACTCGGTCTCCCCTGCATCGCTGTTCATGCGGAACTTATAACGATCGTCGTTATTGTCATTGCCGGAAAGTCCGCTGATCTCATAATTGGTGACACCCCACACGCCTGAACCTATGTACGACAGGTCGATGTAGCGCTGTGCCCAGTTCAGAAACAGGCTTACTCTAGTGACTTGTTTCATCGTGTAGGAACCGATCCCGAAGTCGAGATAGAATTTATAAACACCTGTTACCGGCACTTCCGTGGTTCCACCCATAACAATGTTTGTTTCTGTGAGAGAGTAGTCGGTGCTTTCGGCCGACTTGCCGCTCACAAAGCGGAAAGGTGTTCCCTCTGTCAGATGGCTGTAGATTTCAAACTCACCGTCGGCGATTTTCTTCATTGCTATCGCATTGGCAATATTGGTGCCTGCTTCTGTTGCCTCTCCCGTGAGGAAAAGTTCCATCGGCAGTTCTTCAAAGCCCCCTAGACGGGTGATGATGAGGGTGCGTTCCTGTGAAGATTTCATCGTCTTGGTCCCTTTCGAGGAAAAGACGGTCCATTTTACCGTGCCGGTGGCGGAAGGACCTATGCCTGCCTTGCCGGCGATCTTGTTCATATCTTTGTGAGAGATGGTGGCAGAGTTGGCAAACCCGTTATCGTCGGCATTTATCACGTAAATAGGGCTGGAAAAGTTACCATCTTCTTTGTCGAAAGCGATCCGGTAGGTACTCACGCCGGCCTCAGCGGGGTTGAGATATTCCCATTCGAAGTAGATTGCGGCGGACAATGTAGGCTCCAGTATGACCTCTCTGGTGTCCATCGGTTCAACAAAGGTTGTTACTGCTGCCAATCGATCATCGGAGGTTCCCATATTATCGCTACAGGAAGCGAAGAGGATTGTGAGAAGGATGATCAGCGGGATTATTATAGTTGTTTTGTCCATAATTTTACATTTTAAGGGGGATGATTATTTTTCGCTAAGTACAACGGAATGGGTATATTGTTTATCTCCCTGCAGATAGATCGTATAATCCGCGGCTACCCCGTCGAAATCACCCATTAATTTCCATTTGTTATCCCATTGGGTAGGGTCCACCAGGGTGATGTAGTAGTAAGAGTCGGGACTGTCCGGTGCCGGGCGCGAGTCTGTCGGGTTCAATGTACCCCATTCCATCTCCCGGATCTCTCCTTCTCCGGCATCATCACGGACATACATCTTGAATTTGTATCGTTCATCTCTTCCCCATCCCTCTTGTTTAAAAGTTACGGTCTGTGCCTTTGCCTGGAACACTCCGTTTCCGATGTAGGGTAATTCAAATAAGAGAGCGTTTGTGGGTGAGAAGAAGAAGTTGATGCTTTCTACAAAAGTATAGGTGGCAGTACCGGTGGTGAAATCGAGCTCGATACGATAGACTCCCTCTTTGGTAACGCTGGTGGTGCCTTCTTCTAGCAGCAGGCCATTTGCAGAGGAGAAAATTCTCGATCCCTCCGAGTTTTTATCTGTAAAGAAGAAGGGTGTATTTGCTTCCAGTTCAGTGTAGATTTCGAACTCTCCCTCAGCCAGCTTTTTTAATATAGGTGCGTTGGAGAGGTTAGTGCCACCTTCTGTAGCTTCTCCTGTGATGTATACCTGTTCGGGGATGTCGGCAAAGCCTGCCAGGCGGGTTATGGTGAGGGTCCGCTCCTCCTGCGCCTTTACGGGTGCGTATCCTTTGGATGCGTATACGGTCCATTTGAGTGTACCCTGCTCTTCCGCTTCCATACCGGCTGTGGCCGCGATCCTATTGATCTGTTTATGGGTGAGTGTGGCGTGGTTCTCCAGTCCATTGTTATTGGAAACCATATAGGCCAGCGGTTCTGAAAAATCGCCGTTTTCCCTGTCGAACACAATTTCATAGAGGGGGTTGCCGCCATCTTCGGCCAGCGCCGGCTCCCACTCAAATAAGAGTGTACCCTGAGGTTGTAGCACGATTGTCTTTCCATTGTCCGGTTCATACAGTTTCTGAACGGATGTAACACCGTAGTCTCTCACCTCTCCATCACTGTCACACGCAGTAAAGAGGGGGATAAGGAGCGTTAGTGCCAGCAGTTTTATCGCTATATTTTTCATATGATTATTTTATTTTTTTGTTAATAGTATAGGAAACTCGCAATACGCCTGTTTTCGGGTGAAATAATGTACATGCTCGTTTCGCTCTATCTATAGTTTAAAATGTTTTTTAGGTTGAAATTAATATTCCGGGTTTTGAGTCAGGTTTTTGTTGATATCCCGTTGTGATTGAGGGATAGCAAAGAGGTAATCCCGATCCTTGTTAAACCTTCTCATATCTAATTGGATATATTGCGTATTTTCCGCGGCAAATTTCGCACCGCGAGGATTGCCGTTCATCACGGTTTCCATAATGCCCCAGCGACGGATATCGAACAACCGTGTTCCCTCCAGGAAGAGTTCCGTGCGTCGTTCGCGACGGATTATTTCCTGCAGATTGCCGGATGGGTAGTTCAATGCTTCGGCATCGGTGAAGCCGGCGCGTTCACGAAGGGGACGGATGGTTTGGTTCCACACCGATGCGTTCATTTCTCCCAATTCGTTCTTGGCTTCGGCATACATCAGCAGCACATCGGCATAACGCATCAAAATAAGATTCAATCCTGCGGCCATTCCTTCAGGCGCTTCGGGATCGAAATATTTCCGGATATAATATCCCGTGGCGGTAGAGTTTTGTCCGGGACCGGCGTACTCATCGAGGTTAGACGCTTGTGCAGCTTTGGAAGAACCGGGTTGGATGTAGATGGTGGAGATATTTCCCTCGCCATCTTCCCACTGATAGCCGTGATATACGATGGAGGCGCCGAAGCGGGGATCCCTGTTCACATAGGGGGCATCTTCATTGTAGCCCGATCCCGCTTCGTTTATTGTTCTTCCGTTGGCCATAATATAGTCGTTCACCAGTTCCTGCGTGGGGGCGAACGCATTGATACGTCCTCCCACCGTAATCGGAATGGCATCATACATCTCGGTCCAGGTCCTAAGGGTGAGGGTATACCCCATATCGAGAATCACCTCACCGTTCAGTTCATTCTCCGGTAAAAAGAGGTCTGCATAATTGGGAAAGAGTTCATACTCGCCAAACTCGCCGTTCATTATTCTCTGCGTGACGGAGGCTACGTTGGTCCAATCGTTTTCATAAAGGTAGGTACGTGCCAGTAAGGCCATGGCAGCCCCTTGTGTGATCCTTCCTTTATCCTTATCGGCATACTCTCCCTTTTTGGGCAACGTGGAAGCGATGGCGTTCAGTTCACTGCGTACGAAGTCGAGCACGTCTTCTTTCGATGAACGTTCAATGGTATTGGCTTCCTGCAGAGTAATGTTGTTATCGAAGAAAGGGATGTCTCCATAATGATTGGCCAACCGGAAGAAGAGGGAGGCGCGGATAAAACGTATTTCCGCAATCATTCTAGCTTTTAATGCGCTATCCATATCAGGAACCAAATCGATATTATCGAGAAAAATGTGACAGGTTTTTATGCCTGCATAGCAATCTTTCCATTCGTTGGCAAAGCGGCCCAGGGCGGCGTCGGCCTGGCCCGACGTGATGATCTTTTCGTCTGTATTCCCTCTGCCTTCGTAGAGGTTGTCGGACAACCGTTCATTGGCAAAGAAGTAGTTAGCACCGAACATCTGACTGTAGGCCATGTTGAGTACGGCTGACGCTTTCTCTGTGGAGGTCCAGTAGTTGGCGTCGGTGAATTTGTTCGTCGGCACCAGATCGAGGTCGTTACAGGAAGAGAGGGCGACCATCGTCGTAAGGATAATTGTTATATGTTGTATGATTTTTGTCTTCATAGGGTAACGTATTAAAATTCAATATCTAATCCAAATCCATAATATACCAGAGTGGGGTAATTGCGCGCGCTGTTTGCTCCTACGCCGCCGATGCCTCCCATGTTATTGCCGAATTCGGATGATTCGGGATCAATGAAGGAATTCTTGGTGAAGGTCAGAGGGTTCTGAGCATTCACACTGACACGCAGGCGCTCCATACCTAACCGGTTGATGATTGGCTTCGGCAGGGTGTATCCCAATGTCACATTCTTTACACGTAAATAGGCTCCATCCAAAAGGTATATATCGGTACCCGCTCTACCCCAGTTATTACTGCTGGAGGGGGAACTAGGTGCTATAAGGCGTGGCCAGCGGGCGTCAGGATTGGTGGGTGTCCAGAAATCCAGTTGATGCCGGTAGATGGCATAGGAATAATTGGAGTGAAAAGGCTCAATCAGCTCCCCGCGGATATACATGTCTCTTTTTCCTACTCCCTGCAGCAGGATGCTGAAGTCGAAATCCTTCCACTGCAAATCATAGGTGAAGCCGAACGTGTATCGCGGAAACGCGTTACCGAGAACCATCCGGTCTTTTTCGTCGATTACGCCGTCGCCGTTTTGATCTACATACTTCACATCACCTGGTTGCAGGGTAGCGCCTATGGGGAGGGCGCTTTCGGCGATCTCTCCGATACTTTGAAAATACCCGTCGGTCTTGTATCCGTAGTAGGATCCCAATGTTTCTCCTTCGCGAATCAGTTTATACATCTGGTCGCTTTGGTCGATGCGTTCTTTCCCGCCAAAATCGGTCACTTTATTCTTTGAATCGGCGATGTTCAAGTTGAAATTATGACTGAAATCGCCCGATCGTAACCGGTAGTTGATGGTTGCTTCCCATCCCCGGTTTCTCATTTCTCCGGCATTTTCGTTTGCCGCGGAGCTTCCGAATACGGTTGACACCTCGGGAGCCAGCAAGATATCCCATGTCCGTTTATTAAAGTAATCGAGGGATACATAGAGGTTGTTATTGAAGAAGCCGGCATCCACCCCAATATTGAAGTTCCCCGATTTCTCCCACGTCAGGTCGGCGTTCCCATAAGTGAATCCGGTACCCGGTACGGAAAGGTTGTTGAATACATATGTATTGGTGTACATTTGGTAAACCGATTGATAGGAGTAGTTGGCTACGTTCTGATTGCCCAGCACACCATAGGAAGCCCTCAGCTTCAAGTCGCCCGTGTTGTCGCTGTAGTCTCCCATAAAAGACTCTTCCGAAATTCTCCAAGCGCCGGAGAAGGAGGGGAAGAAACCCCATCTGTTCTCTTTGGCAAATTTGGATGAACCATCGTAGCGGAAAGAAATGTCGCCATAATATCTATCCATATAACTGTATCCCACACGCCCGAAGAGTGACGAGATGCTGGTCTGGTCCGTGGCGGGATTGTTCCCTTCGGCTCCGTTGGATAGGAAGTTGCCTGTATCGGGTTCCGACTCGTCGGTGGTGGGTAACCCCAGGTCCGGATCGGTCTTTATGAATGCGAGGCGGCTCGCTTTGTAGGTGTAAGACTCGTTGGATATGCCCAATAATCCTGTGAGGTGGTGCACCTCGTTAAAAATACGGTCATAATCCAGTAAAAACTGCGTACTCAGGGTATAACGCTTATTGTTGTAATCTTCCGTAAGCCTGTTCGGATTGATGTTGACTGCCGGGTTCTCCAGATCGGCAGCGGAATAGAGAGGTACCTGTATATCTCTTCGGAAGCGGTGGTGTTGGGTGAGATCCAGGCCTACCAATGCTTTGGCCGTTAACCCTTCTATGATCTGGTAATCGAGATTGAGGCTTCCTATGAAGTTATCTTCATCTTTGTTTTCATACCCTCCCTCTTTTAGTTTGGCCATCGTATTGTCGTCGCCGATAATATCGTTGATTAGGTATCTTCCATCCTGCTCAAATCGATAATAGTAATAGGGCGGGATACGGGAAGAGTTGATGATGGCATTGCCGGTGCCGCCCGCGATGGTACGTTCGTTGCGGCGGTTATAGGCCATCAGGGAGGTCAGTTTAAACCGGTTGTATTCTGTGGTGAGGTTGGAGCGGAAGTTGTATCGCTCCATCCCGAAACCGCCTACGAAGTTGCTTTCCTGATTCAGATAACCCGCAGAGACCATGTAGGTGGTGTTTTCACTGCCGCCGGAAACGTTGAGGTTATAGCTTTGCTGAAGTCCTTTTTGCATGATCTCGTTGAAAAACCAATACTCTTCGGCCCGGTGGTCGTAGAGATCACGTATCTGCGCAGGCGTATATATCGGCGCGCTTCCCGCATTGATATTAGCCTGGTTGCGATACATGGCATTTTGCCATCCTTCTACCGGCTGAAAGAGAATCCTCGGGTCCTGATTGCCTACCATGCCACTGAGGCGAACCGTGGGTTTGCGCAATTTGGAACCTTTCTTTGTAGTGACCAGAATAACGCCGTTGGCAGAGCGCGATCCGTAGATGGCGGCACTACCGGCATCTTTCAGTACGGAGACGCTTTCAATATCGTTCTGGTTCATATTATTCAGGGTGTTTGCTGTGGAGATCAACCCGTCAATCACAATCAAGGGATCGTTATTCCCCATTGTGCTTACACCCCTGATGTTTATGCTCAGGTCATTACTGTTTGGGTTCATGTTCTTTTGTTGGATAATAAGGTTGGCCGAAGCTCCTTGTAATGCCTGCACGGCATTGCTGACCGGGCGGTCTTCGAACATCTCGAAGCCGACCTGATCCACAGCACCGGTGATGCTGCGGCGTTGACGGGTGCCATAGCCGATCACGATCACTTCATCCAGCGCCTTGGTATCTTCCTGCAGAATAATAGTGAAATTGGTGCTTCCTGTAGTGTTAATGCTCTGTTCTATGTATCCGATATAGGATATTCTGATGGATGCATTGTTTTCCACCTGGAAGGTGAAATTGCCGTCAATATTTGTTATTGTACCGTTGGTGGTGCCTATCTCCACAATGTTGGCGCCGATAATAGACTCCCCCCGAGCATCTACAACCTTTCCGGTGATCTGTTTTTTAGCCTGTTGTTGCAGATCGCCCGAAAGATTGTGTTGCCCTTTTGCGACAGGAACTCTCACCTCCGACTCATAAATTACAATTTGCTTATCCAAAATCCTGTATGTAAGTCCGGTTTCGGATAAAACCGCATCCAATACCTCTGTCACGTTTTTAGAATTGGCATGTACGTTTACTCTTTTGTCGATCATTTTCTCGCTACTGTCCGAAAAAACGAAAATATAATCACTACTTTTCTCAATCTCTTTGCATACCTCTTTGATAGAAGTTGATCTCAGGTTGAAAGTGAATACCTGTGAATAACTTGTTGCTGCCTGAGAAAACATAATGCTGCAAAATAATAAAAATAGTGTCGTTTTCATGATTTTCAGTACGCATTTGAAATTATTGGGATTCTTTTTCTCCCCAATAGAATATTTATTCATATTTTTGTACGATTTTAATTATTAATAATCAGGGTAATTAAATTCAATTCTGTCGGGCGGTATTTGCGGTATCGTCCGGCTTTTTATTGCTGATTCTATCTTATCTCTCCATAGGCATATCCGTTTTAATTGAGTTCATTGGTAATATATATCCGGTTGTTTTCTTTTTCATAACGGGTGGATGAAAGCAGTGCTATGGTGGTCATCACATTATCGAGGTTTTCTGATAAATATATCTTCCCTGTGCAGGTGCGTTTCTGAAGGTTCACGTCCTGTTCGTAATTGAAGGAAAGATTATAGTATCTTCCAATTCGATCAAGTATCTCTGTCATAGGTGTTTTCTGAAGTGTCAAATACCCTTCTTTCCAGCTGATGTGGTTCTGTATGTCTACCTTTTGTTTGTTGAATGTGCCTGATTGAGAATCATAAACGGCCAGCTCGTTGGGACGAAGAGGGGTCTCCTCTTTGTTGGCAGATGTCCGCAACGCCACGCTTCCTTCGACAAGGACGACCGATGGAGATGCATTTTCATAGGCTGACAGATTGAACGCGGTACCATATACTTTGACCTGGAAATCGGAAGTGTGGACATAAAAAGGCCTCTTTTTATCATGAGTTACCTCAATGTACATTTCTCCCGATGCTAGGTGAATCTCGCGATTTTTGGCGGTGAATTGTGCCGGAAATTCGAGTACCGATCCGGAGTTGAGCCACACTTTGCTTCCGTCCGCAAGCGTAAGCGTGGAACGTTTTCCATACGGCACAATCAGTGAATTTAACCGGTCTTTGGTAATCTCGACTGTTTTTTCTCCCTCGATGTTGCTTTGCGTAATTTTTGCCGTTCCATCATTACCGATCGTTACCTCTACATCATGTTGAAATGAGGCTGCTTCTTCGCTCGTTATGAGCTGGATATCCTCGCTGTTTAATAATTCGCCGACAATCAACTCTTTGTCCGGGTCAACCAGGACCGTTTTTTCGCGAGTGAACAGGGTGATTCCGACCACCACAAGAGCTATAGCTGCACATGCGGCAATGGCAAACCGGAAGATTCGGCGATCTTTCGCCTTTTTATCATGGCGGATGGAGACCTGAATGCTGTGGAGCAGTTGTTTGCGATCCGCATTGCTCAACACGTTCTTGTTCAACCCTTCCGTTTTTAGAAAGGCGATTGCTTGCTGAAGTTCTTTCTCCAGTTGCGGATTTTCTTTTACAAAATCCAGCCAATACGCATTCAACGATTCATCGGGCGCCAGTTGCCACCGAATGAATTGTTTGTCTTTTAAAAAGTTGGTATAACGTGTTTGTTTCGGCATCGTACATCAATTATGAAATTTTTTCCACAGTTTCAATCAATCTCCATCAATCTCAATCTCCATCAATCAGTCCTTATCTGTATACAAAGGACGACTGCAAAAAAAAATATCCCCTCTTTTTTGTAAAAACTTTAAAATTTAACATTCCAGCGTAAAAAACGAGGTGGTGCCGCTCTCCATTCAGGAAGTTCGGTATGGACGTTATTCATCCTACGGATGTTGTCCGCTTGCTGTTGTTTGTTGTGAAAAGAGAAAAGGACATCGATTAGATATTCATTCTAACGTAAGGCAAAACTAGGAAAGGAGCAGTAAAAGCAAAGCGGTTGCTCCGTATTTTTCTCTGAGGGTGGTGATTGCTTTTGATACCAGCTTTCGGCATCCGTGTACGCTGATGTGTAGCAATTCTGCTATCTGGCTGTAGTCATATTCCTGTACATAGCGAAGATAGATGACTTCCCGCTGGCGATGGGTAAGTGAATTCAGCATCTGTTCGATTTCTGTACGTATTTGAACCTGTTCCTCTTCTTCGATAAGGAGATCTTCTACGTTTACGTGTATATGAAAAGGCATCTCCTGAGCGGAATCTATATTTTCCAGGGCCACATGCTCCTTTTTGAGTCTTCGGAGGTCGTATAGCCTGTTTTTCAGTGATTTAAAAAGGTAAAACTTTATATTTAAAACGTCGTTCAGAATTTTCTCATCAGCAGCAAGCTTGTAAAAAACGTCCTGGATGGCGTCCATGACAATTTCCCTCTCAAAACTGAGATAGAGACCGTATGTGAACAATTCGCCCACATAAAGATTGTATATAGACGCGATATCTTTGGTTGCTTTCACCTATTTCTTATAATCTCCCTAAAAATCGAAATACAAAATAAGCGAAAAAGATTGAATAAAAAAATAATGATTACCATTGAGCGGCCGGAAGGAGTGTTTCCGAACCAGTCCGGGGAAGCCAACCAAATTTCGGGATTCGTGAGCGGATAGGGTGTGTCTTTTCTGATGAACACATCGGATACACCGATGATTCCATCGGGGTCTCCAATATGTTAGCGACAATTCCAGGACCTAAAAATCTTCCCGTATGGAAAATTAGTAACAGAGTGCTGAAGCTCCCAGGATACCGGGGTCCTGTAATTCCGACCGTACAATTTTTAATCTTCTGATGGAATTCGGGAAAGGGAAACCGGCCAGATTTTCACGCATTCTCTTTTCGAACAGGTGGAACGAATTGGATATAGCGCCGCCGAAAATGATGGCCTGCGGATCTACCGAAAGAACGATCATTTTTACCAGTACGGCGATATGCCCGGCGTATTTGTCCATGATTTCAAGGGCTTCCTTATCGCCTTTTTCTATTCTCTGCATTATTTCATACCCGGTACTGTTGAATCTTGTAAAGAAAAAACTTCCGCAATATTCTTCCAGTTTACCGTCCAGATAGGGCATTTCGCCGTACTCCCCCGAACCGCAATTGGCGTCGGAAAGTAACTTTCCTTTCTGAATAATACCCCCTCCCACGCCTGTTCCTAATGTAATGCCTACAAAATGCTCAAAATCCTGCCCCAAACCGTAAATACGTTCTCCCATAGCGAAGCAGTTGGCGTCGTTATTGATAAAAACAGGCAATTGAAATTCTTTTTCCAATAGGGATTTCAGAGGTACCTCTTCCCAGTCCCGAATATTCTGCACATGATATGCAATACCTTGTTCACTGTCAACAACACTGGGTACTCCGACACCTATCGCTTTGGTTTCGGTTGTTTTCAACTGGCGGATAACTTCTGTCAATATATTCAGTGTCGTTTCTCCTCCCTTGGCTGCTTCAGTATCCTGTACCACCTGTTTTATCAGGCGTTCCCCTTCAATCAAACCGCCTTTGATAGTGGTACCGCCTATATCGACTCCTATAATTTGCTTCATATTATACGTGAATGTAAGTATTTATTTAAAAAAATGTGTATCTGTAAAATCCATATAACGTTCCCAATCATAGTCGGTTACATCGTGTTTGCCTGCTCTGATATGGTAACCGATATCGTTCATAACGGGTTCGTGTATACCGGGCATTTTATCCGTATCTATGCCGGATAACCCATATAACCCGTACATGGGGCCGGCATGATATGCTGCGAGGAATTCTCCCTGGGGATCGGCCCACAAATCTTCTTCGGCACTGGCTACATATACTTTCCTCGGCGCTATTAACGCAATGAGTTGATGCTGGTCGAATGGTAAATCCGCTTCATTGTTTCTATACTTGTTGAATGCCGGGCAAAACCAGGGAGGCTGGATGGCTGATACAACGGCGACGGTTTCACCAAAGTTCCTTTTGGAAAGAGCAGCACCGCCGGCTCCTGAATTGTTGGAGATAACCACTTTAAAACGGGGGTCTTGTGCTCCTGCCCACAAGGCCGCTTTTCCTTGTCGGGAGTGCCCCATAACGGCAATTTTTTCTGTATCGATGTTGTCTTCTTCTGCCTCCAGATAGTCTGCTATCCGGCTTGAACCCCAGGCCCAGGCGCCAATAGCCTGCCACTCATCGGGAGCGGTGGACTGCGGATCGTAATCGGAAAATAGGGACACAATGCTGTGATCTTTTAAACCTGCCTTGTCCGGGAAGATATCGTGATAACACATGGTTGCTACCGCGTACCCGCGTTCAATAATTCGGTCATAACTCCATCGGCTCATCTGTGTGCCCCGCTCCCAGTCGGGATGATCCGGCTCCCTCACTAAATGAAAACCGGGAGAGTAGAAAATAGTCGTATCGAGGGTGGTGCTGTGATTGCCCTTAAAGTTGTATCCCACGAAAACGGGCACTTTTTCTTTTGCCTCGTTG
>AGTN01005993.1_pt1 | contig 34285 bp, 28 predicted proteins | sample 314218 | NCBI WGS metagenome assembly AGTN01 (sample SAMN02954264, study PRJNA73603) | bioreactor metagenome | biome: terrestrial; feature: non-aerated bioreactor; material: poplar woody material; isolation source: poplar biomass | place: USA | collected 2006-12 | reverse complement strand
CAGCGCCGCCCTTCGCTGCAAGCATGGCACCGCCACCAGCCGCCGCACCGCCCGCGAGCGCCATGCCGCCGGCAGCGAGGCCGGTTCCTACAGCCGCGCCCGCGCCGAGCTGCGGGCCACCTGATACGATGCCGTTGGCGATACCGGGGCCGAAGATGCCGAGGCCGAGCAGCGACAGCGCAGCGAGCACAATCGCCATGGCTTCGTCGATGCTCGGGGTCTGGCCGCCGAAGCCGGCCGTGAACTGCGAAAACAAGGTGCTGCCGATGCCGATGATGACGGCGAGCACCAGAACCTTGATGCCGGAGGACACCACGTTGCCAAGCACGCGCTCGGCCATGAAGGCGGTCTTCCCGAACAGGCCGAAGGGGATCAGCACGAAGCCGGCGAGCGTCGTCAGCTTGAACTCGATCAGCGTGACGAAAAGCTGGATGGCGAGGATGAAGAAGGCCAGCACCACCAGCGCCCATGCGAACAGCAGGCAGGCGATCTGGATGAAGTTCTCGAAAAAGGCGATCCAGCCCATCAGGTCTGAAATGGAATCGAGCAGCGGACGGCCGGCGTCGAGGCCGGTCTGTGCGACGCGGCCCGGCCGCATCAGGTCTTCGACGGAAAAGCCGGTGCCCGACGCAATGAGGCCGAGGCCGGCGAAGCTGTCGAAGACGATCCGGGCGAGGTTGTTCCAGTTGCTGATGATGTAGGCGAACACCCCGACGAACAGGGTCTTCTTCACCAGCCGCGCGATGATGTCGTCATCCGCGCCCCATGCCCAAAAGAGCGCGGCGAGCGTCACGTCGATGACGATGAGCGTGGTGGCGATGAAGGCCACCTCGCCGCCGAGCAGGCCGAAACCACTGTCGATGTAGGAGGTGAAGACCCCGAGAAAATTGTCGATGACGCCCGTGTTGCCCATGGTCAGCGCGCCTCGCTGCGATCACGGCCGAGGAAACGGTCGCGGGATTCGGCCCATGCGGCGAGGCAGCCGGCATCGCTGGCGGCAGCCTCGCCGAGCCGCTGGCAGCGGCGGAGGGTTTCGCGCAACGGGTCGGCCGGGGGCTGGAAGGCCGGCGTAGGGGGTGGCTCGGAAGGTTCATCCTTCCGCGCCATGTCGATTGCGGTCGCCGTGACGGCGATGGCGATGAACACCACGGCCCCGAGCCGGGCCAGCATCTTGCCATCCATGGCGAGCCTCCCGGTCAGTTGTTGCCGTTGTTGAACATCTGCGCGTTGCCCGGCTGGTAGCCGGTGCCGGGCGTGAGGAAGCGATGGCGCTGCTCGCGGCCCTGTTCGGCGGCGGTCGCGCGCTCTGCCTCGGTCAGCGCGTCGGCGCGGCCGTTCGCCGAGATGAGCGCGATCAGGTCGGAAAGCTGCTGCGACTGGAGAGCAAGGAGCTGGTTGCCCGCCTGCGTGGCTTGCAGCGCGCCGGTCGCGCCTTGGCTTTGGCCGACAAGCGCGGCCATCTCGGCGCGGTTGCTGTCGATATTGCCGACGACGCCAGCCTGCACACGCATTGCGTCCTGCAAGCCGCCGACCGTGTTTTCCCAACGGCCGCGCGCATCGGCGACAAGCTGGGCGTCGGTCGCCGACAGCGAGACATTTCCATAACGCTGCTGGAACGCTTGGTCGATCTGGCCGACCTCAAAGGCGATGTTCTGCGCCTGCCCGAGAAGCTGCTGCGTGCGCTGAACGTTCTGCTGGAGCTGCTGGAGCGAAGAATGCGGCAGGCTCGCCAGATTGCGGGCCTGATTGATGAGCATCTGCGCTTCGTTCTGGAGCGAGGTGATCTGGTTGTTGATCTGCTCCAGCGTCCGGGCGGCCGTCAGGACGTTCTGCGCGTAGTTCGACGGGTCATAGACGATCCGGCCGAAAAGCTGGGCGTGGGCCGGTGCCACCGCCATCGGCGAAAGCGCGACGGGCACGGCAAGCGCCAGCGCGAGGGCCGAGGCCCCGGCGATCTTTGAATAGGTCATGGAAGAATCTCCTGTGCGGGGTGGGTATCGAGCCGGGCCGGCGCGGCGGATTCCGGCCGGTCGGCAAGATTGGTGAGGTTCGGGATCAGGTCGGCCGCCCAATCGACGCCGCGCGTCCGTAGCCACGCGGCTAGGAAGCCGTCGCGGCCGTGTTCGGCGACGATCTGCGCAATGAGCGTCTGGTCGGACTTGGCGGATGCGGCGCAGAGCGCGAGGCCGACTTCGGACAGGCCAAGCTCGAACAGGCGGTTTCCGCGCCGTGACTGGCAGTAATAATCGCGCTTGGGCGTGGCCCGTGCGAGGATTTCTATCTGGCGGTCATTGAGGCCGAAGCGGCGATAAATGGCCGTGATCTGCGGCTCGATGGCGCGCTCGTTCGGCAGCAAAAGCCGCGTCGGGCAACTCTCGATGATGGCGGGCGCGATGTTGCTGCCGTCGATGTCGGACAGGCTTTGCGTGGCGAAGATGACGCTGGCGTTCTTCTTGCGCAGCGTCTTCAGCCATTCGCGGAGCTGGCCGGCGAACCCCTCGTCGTCCAGTGCAAGCCAGCCTTCATCGATGATGAGCAGCGTCGGCCGCCCGTCGAGCCGGTCGCCGATGCGGTGGAACAGGTAGGACAGCACGGCCGGGGCCGCGCCGGTCCCGACAAGGCCCTCGATCTCGAACGCTTGCACATCGGCCGATCCCAAATGCTCTGTCTCGGCGTCGAGCAGCCGGCCATAGGCCCCGCCGACGCAGAACGGCCGGAGCGCCTGTTTCAGATCGTTGGATTGCAGCAGGACCGCAAGGCCGGTGATGGTGCGTTCCTGGACCGGCGCGGACGCCAGCGAAGTCAGCGCCGTCCAGAGATATTCCTTCACCTCGGGCGTGATGGCGATGCCTTCGCGCATGAGGATCGCTGCAATCCAGTCCGCCGCCCAGGCGCGTTCATAGGTATCGTGGACGCGGGCGAGCGGCTGGAGCGAGACGGACGCCTCGTCCCCATCGGTCAACCCGCCGCCAAGGTCGTGCCAGTCGCCGCCCATGGCGAGCGAGGCGGCGCGGATCGAACCGCCGAAGTCGAAGGCGAAGACTTGGCTGGCCTCGTAGCGCCGGAACTGCAAGGCCATGAGGGCAAGCAGCACGCTCTTGCCCGCGCCCGTGGGGCCAACGACAAGTGTGTGCCCTACGTCGCCGACATGCAAAGACAACCGGAACGGGGTTGAGCCTTCGGTCTTTCCAAAGAGCAAAGGGGGCGCACCGAAATGCTCGTCCCGTTCCGGCCCCGCCCACACCGCCGAAAGCGGGATCATGTGGGCGAGATTCAAAGTGCTGATGGGCGGCTGGCGGACATTGGCGTAGGCGTGTCCGGGCAGGCTGCCGAGCCATGCGTCAACCGCGTTGATGCTCTCGGGCATGGCGGTGAAGTCGCGGCCCTGAACGATCTTCTCGACCAGGCGCAGCTTCTCGTCGGCTATGCGCGGGTCGGCATCCCATACGGTGACGGTGGCCGTGACATAGGCCATGCCCGCCACGTCCGCGCCGAGTTCCTGCAATGCCATGTCGGCGTCGGCGGCCTTGTTGGCCGCGTCGGTGTCCACGAGGGCGGACGCCTCGTTGGTCAGCACCTCTTTCAGAATCGCCGCGATGCTCTTGCGCTTGGCGAACCATTGGCGGCGGATGCGGGTCAGCAGTCGCGTCGCGTCGGTCTTGTCGAGCAGGATCGCGCGCGTGCTCCACCTGTAGGGGAACGGAAGGCGGTTCATTTCGTCGAGCAGGCCGGGCGTCGTCGCGGTGGGAAATCCCACGATGGTCAGGACGCGCAGATGCGCATCGCCAAGACGCGGCTCCAGCCCGCCGGTCAGCGGCTGGTCGGCAAGCAGCGCGTCGAGGTGCATGGGCACCTCGCGCACGCGCACGCGATGCCGGTTGGTCGATATGGTGGAATGGAGATAGGTCAGCGTCGCGCCGTCATCCATCCAACGGCACTCGGGCATGAAGCCATCGAGCAAGGCCAGCACACGGTCGGTGCGGTCGATGAAGGCGCGTAGCAGCTCCCACGGGTCCACGCCGGTTTTCTCGCGGCCCTCGTAGAGCCATGCCTCAGTGCGCGCGGCTTCCTCGGCCGGGGGCAGCCAGAGGAAGGTCAGGAAATAGCCGGACACGAAATGCGTGCCTGCTTCCTCGAAACCGGCCTTGCGCTCGGCATCGACTAGCGCGGACGCCGCGTCGGGAAACATGCTGTCGGGATAGGTCGCGGCTTCGCTGCGCTGCGCCTCGACGAAGATCGACCAGCCGGAACCAAGACGGCGCACGGCGTTGTTGATGCGGCCGGCGACGGCGACCAGCTCGGCGGCGACGGCGGAATCCAGATCGGGACCGCGAAACTTTGCGGTGCGCTGGAACGAGCCGTCCTTGTTCAAGACGACGCCGGAGCCGACAAGCGCGGCCCATGGCAGATAGTCGGCGAGCCGGGCGGCGGTGCGGCGGTATTCGGCAAGGTTCATCATGGCCGCGCCCTCACACCGCCAGATGGCCGGGGATGCGCAGATGCCGCCGCCCGACTTCGACAAAGAGGGGATCGCGTTTCGCAGCCCATACGGCCGCGAAATGGCCGATGGCCCAGATGGCGAGGCCGACCAGCCAGAGGCGCAGGCCGAGGCCGACGGCCCCGGCCAGCGTCCCGTTCATGATGGCGATGGCGCGCGGTGCGCCGCCGAGCAAAATATGCTCGGTCAGCGCCCTGTGGACCGGGACAGTGAAGCCCGGCACCGCGTCGAGCTGTTCAAGGCCGCCCGCCATCAAACGAGCGCCCCGCCGCCGAACGAGAAGAACGACAGAAAGAAGCTCGACGCCGCGAAGGCGATGGACAGGCCGAACACGATCTGGATCAGGCGGCGGAAACCGCCGGACGTATCGCCGAAGGCGAGCGTCAGGCCGGTGACGATGATGATGATGACGGCGATGATCTTGGCGACCGGCCCCTCGATGGACTGGAGGATTTGCTGCAAGGGCTGCTCCCACGGCATCGACGAACCGGACGCATGGGCGGCCGGAGCGAGCATGAGGCTGATGGCAAGGGTGGATGCGGCGGTCGACATGCGGCGATAGCCGCGCAAAAACGTGCGGATCATGAAGATTCTCCTGTGCTGGTGGGGATTGCCAAAGGGATGGGATGCGTGATGCGGTAGTCGCCGTCCGGCCCCAGCCCCTCGACGCGGGCAAGCTCGGCCAGCCGGCGCGCGGAACCGCGCCCGGAAAGGACGGCAACAAGGTCGATTGTCTCGGCGATCAGCGCGCGCGGGACGGTGACGACGGCCTCTTGAATGAGCTGTTCAAGGCGACGCAACGCCCCGATGCCCGTGCCGGCATGGATGGTGCCGATCCCGCCCGGATGCCCCGTGCCCCATGCTTTGAGCAGGTCGAGGGCTTCCGATCCGCGCACTTCGCCGATGGGGATGCGGTCGGGGCGCAGGCGCAGCGAGGAACGGACCAGATCGGAAAGCGTCGCTACGCCGTCTTTCGTCCGCATGGCGACAAGGTTCGGCGCGGCGCATTGCAGTTCGCGCGTGTCCTCGATGATGACGACGCGATCCTGCGTCTTCGCCACCTCGGCGAGCAGCGCGTTGGTCAGCGTGGTTTTGCCGGTGCTGGTGCCGCCCGCGACAAGGATGTTCGCACGCGATGCGACGGCTTCGCGCAGGCTCAACGCCTGATCGGCGGACACGATGCCTGCCGCCACATAGTCGTCGAGCGTGAACACCGCGACGGCGGGTTTGCGGATAGCGAAGGCCGGGCGTTCGACCACGGGCGGCAGAAGGCCCTCGAACCTCTCCCCGCTTTCCGGCAGCTCGGCCGAAACGCGCGGGCTGCGGGCATGAACCTCCGCGCCGACGTGATGCGCGACCAGCCGCACGATGCGTTCGCCATCGGCGGCGGACAGGCGTTCGCCCGTGTCGGAAAGCCCTTCGGACAGGCGATCCACCCAAAGGCGGCCGTCCGGGTTCAACATCACCTCGACCACGGCCGGGTCTTCGAGCAGCCGGGCGATGGCGGGGCCGAGCGCGGTGCGCAACATGCGCGCGCCGCGCGCAATGGCTTCCGGTCTTTGGTGATTGGTGGTCATGTCGGCCCCGGCTTCTGGCGGGGACGCGACAGGCAATCCCCGGATCGGGGTCGATTAAGAAAGACCGAAATCCGGTCGGTTCAACAAGTATCTAAGTGCGTGCGGTGATCGGCGGCTATCGGCGGTAAATAGGATGGGTCCGAATACTTACTCTTGATCGCCGTTGCTCTCGGACTCGTCCGGCAACGGATCGTCGGGGAGTGAGTCGAGGTCGCGCGACAGCTCTTTGAGGAACCTGTCGCCCGTCGCCAGACGCCGGCCGAGATTCTGCATGAAGCCCTCGAACCGCTCCGCGCCTTTGGCGCGGGCAGCGGATTGCGCGGCTCCCGTAAGCGGCGGCGTGATGGTCATCCAGAAATGAATGAACTGCGCGACCGTCTCGCCGAGAACGGCAAGGTCCATATCGAGCGTGTCGATCTGGCGGCCGAGCTTGTCCAGACGGCGCGACATGGCTGCTTCAAGCTGGTCGGCGGAATCGCCGGACAGGTAGGACATGACCGCCGCCTCCACGATGGCGGATTTCGAGACCTTGCGGCGCAACGCCAGCGACTCGATCTGCGGCATGAGCGCGGGGTCGAAATAAAGATTCAGGCGGGTTCTGGTTGTCATGGGCGTGTCCTCAAAGGTCGATTCCGTCATCGGGGTTCATCGCCACCTGCCGGGCCACCATCCGCATACGCTGGCGCATGGCGCGGGCCTTGGCCGCGTCAACGTCCGGCTCGTCGTCCAGAAACTCGAACTCCTGCTCGGGTGATGGTGGCGGCGCGACGATTTCCTCGTGCTCGGGCAATTCCGGCTCGCGGCGGATGCCGGAATTGACCGGATCGCCCCCGGCCTCGTTCCCGCCCGGCGCGGAGCGGCTTTCCGCCGCGACCACGCGCCCGGACCAGTCATCGGACGATTGGCTGGGCGCCAGCGGAGCGGCGACCAGATCGGGCGGCGGCAGGATGCGTTCCTGAAACCGCGCGTCCTCGTAGTAGCGGGCCTTAGTGGCACGGATCGGCGGGGTGCCGGCGACCATGACGATTTCGTCGGTGGGCGGAAGTTGCATGATTTCGCCGGGCGTCATCAGCGGGCGTGCCGTCTCCTGCCGGGACACCATGAGATGCCCTAGCCACGGCGCGAGGCGATGACCGGCATAATTGGTGGAATCGCGCAGCTCGGTCGCGGTGCCGAGCGCGTCGCTCACCCGCTTGGCCGTGCGTTCGTCGTTCGTGGCGAAGCTGACGCGGACATGGCAGTTGTCGAGGATCGCGTTGTTCGGCCCATAGGCGCGCTCGATCTGGTTGAGGCTTTGGGCGATCAGGAAGCCCTTGAGGCCATAACCCGCCATGAAGGCCAAGGCGCTCTCGAAGAAGTCGAGGCGGCCGAGCGCGGGAAACTCGTCCAGCATGAGCAGCGGCCGATGGCGCGTGCCGGACGTGTGCAATTCCTCCGTCAACCGCCTGCCGATCTGGTTGAGGATGAGGCGGATCAGCGGCTTGGTGCGGTTTATGTCGGACGGCGGCACGACCAGATAGAGCGTGACGGGCTGGCGACTGCCGACCAGATCGGCAATCCGCCAGTCGCATCGTGCCGTCACCCGCGCCACCACGGGATCGCGGTAGAGGCCGAGAAACGACATGGCGGTGCTCAACACGCCTGACCGTTCGTTCTCGGACTTATTCAGCAACTCGCGGGCCGATGAAGCGATGACGGGATGAACACCCGCCTCGCCGAGATGCGGCGTGTCCATCATGGCGCGCAAGGTGGCTTCCACCGGACGGCGGGGGTCGGACAGGAAGTTGGCGACGCCCGCCAGCGTTTTGTCTGGTTCCGCATAGAGGACGTGGAGGATCGCGCCGACCAGCAGGCTGTGACTGGTCTTTTCCCAATGATTCCTTTTGTCGAGGCTGCCTTCGGGATCGACCAGAATATCCGCGATATTCTGCACGTCCCTGACCTCCCATTCGCCTTGCCTGACTTCCAGCAGCGGGTTGTAGGCGGACGATCTGGCGTTGGTCGGATCGAACAGCAGGACGCGGCCATGCTTCGCGCGAAAGCCTGCGGTCAGAGTCCAGTTCTCGCCCTTTATGTCATGGACGATGCAGCTTCCCGGCCATGTCAGCAGCGTCGGCACCACCAACCCGACGCCTTTGCCGCTGCGGGTCGGGGCGAAGCATAAGACATGCTCGGGGCCGTGATGGCGCAGGTAGTCTTGGCTATGACGGCCGAGCACCACGCCATCGGGGCCGAGCAATCCGGCAGCGCGGATTTCGCGATCCTCGGCCCAACGCGCCGAGCCATAGGTCGCGACGTTGCGGGCTTCCCGCGCCCGGATGATCGACATGAGGATGGCGGCAGCGATGGCGATGAAGCCGCCGGACGCTGCGATGATCGCGCCCTCGACGAAGATCGCTGGCGCGTAGGCATCGAACGAAAACCACCACCAGAAGAAGGCCGGTGGATAATAGACCGGCAGGCCCGCAAGCTCGAACCACGGATTGCCAAGCTGGGGCTGGAAGCCGAGGCGGAAAGCTACCCATTGCGTCGCCGCCCCCGTCATCACCAGAACGATGGTGAAGACTACGGCGATCTGACCCCAAAGGATTCGGCCTCCGCGCAATGCAGGCTCCAGTCGGCAAAAGAGACGGAGCCGATCAGAGAGTAGGCAAAATCGGGACGGGCAATAGCAAACAAGCTGCCGGAGGGCTGCCGGATACTATCGGCGGCAAATAGGACGGTTCGCACCGGGATCGCGAGACCGGACGAACTGCCGGAAAATTCAGATTGACCAGCCTGACCGACTCATCTTGCCAGCAAGGTCGAGAAGGCCCCTAAGCGCCGGACTGCGATTGTGCGGGGACCAGATCGCGGAGAAGGCGAGTGGTTCCGGCTCGTCGAGGATCGGCAGAAATTTCACGCCGGACGCATGCAGAAGCGTCGTCGCCTCCCCGGCAATCGTAATGCCGTAGCCCTGCGCGACCATCGACAACAGCGTGCCGCGCTCAACATCGAAGCGTAGAATCGAGAGATTCGTGCTTTTCCCTGCGAGGCGCTTGACGATGTGGTCATGAACCTGTGGGCCTGTGCCGCCGCGCCGGGCGATGAAGGTGTCGCCCGCCAGATCGGCCCAAGTGATGCCCGCTCCATCGGCGAGCGGATGGCGCGAGGGCAGCACGGCCAGAAGTCGTTCGCTCCATAGCCGCCGGGTATGACAATCTGGAAACTCGGGGGAGCCTGCCACGAATGTCACGTCGAGCAGGTCGGCACGAAGCTGAATGACGCTATCGCGGGCTGTGCCTTCAGCGATCTCCACGTCAATGGCTGGATGGTGTTGTCGATAACGTTCGATCAAGGTGGCGAGGAAGCCGCCGGGAATGAGGGCATGGATGCCGATCCGCAAGCGGCCATGATGTCCATTCGCTACCATGCGGGCTGTCTTCACGGCATGGTCTATTTGGTCCACGCCCATCGTCACCCGTTCAATGAAGAAGCTGCCAGCCTCTGTCAGCCGCACGCCTCGCGCACGGCGCTCGAAAATGAGGATGCCAAGCTCCTCCTCCAATGCCTTGACTCGCGCGCTGACGCTCGACTGGCTGACCCCAAGAGCGTTCGCCGCGTGGCGAAAGTTCAGATACTCGGCAACGGCCAGTGTCTGAACGAGCGCGACCATGGAAACGCGCGCGCCCAGCAATGGCGACAGAGCTTCTGAACCCGCCCCCCTACGAGACCGCCGCCGCATAGGGCCGCATCCGTCCTATACAGCGATAGTCAGGCCAATAGCCCTGAGATGGTCTCACGGGCCTTAGTGACGGATGGCGGTGGTATGCAGGGCTGCTATTGTCTTGCCGTTGCGCGCAGAACATCCTGCACGCATCTTGAGATGAGAGCTTCACGACGGTTTCCAATTCCGGCCAGCCCAAAAGCCTCGCCCATGTGGCGAGTCGGCATGGCTATTGACCTTCCAGCGCGAGTTGCGCCGCTAAAGGCCCGCCCAACGGCGAGCAAAGCCGTTAGGCCAGCGGAAAGGTCGAAGCGAAATGGAAAGCGATCATCTTCATAGTGGACTTAGACTAGCAAAGCGCAGTTCTGCTCGTCAATGAACGATGGTTGCCCGCCGCGCTATATCCCTAGCCCACGTTGCTTACCAAGCTGCCATGATACGGACCCGCCTTGCACGACGCCCATCACCTCGCGGCCGAGTTGCCGGTCGATGACCGGCCGCCACGGGACAAGCGTGAACTCATGGCTCTTTTCGACAACGGCGAACCTTCCGCTCGATAGCTGCACGGTCCCGGTGAACTTGCCGCTGACGCTTTCGCCGTCCGTGGCAGCGCGGAACGGCAGCCCTTTGCCCTCGGCCATCTCCGCACCGACGCGGGCAACCTCCCGCTCGCGCAAGGTGGCGAGAAGGCTGCGCCGGTAGAAGATGCGGCCGTCCCGGCTGCGCGTGGCGTCGCGCTGCTCGACATGATGCTCGCGGCGCTGGTCCATGGCTTCGCGCACCTGCTGGCCGAAACCGGTCGGAGCAAGGTCGGCCGTCTCGCCATGAACCAATCGCCGGTCCAGCCAGGTCGCGCCGTCCGATTCGATCTGCTTGCCCAGATCGACCGAAGACAGGACGCGAACGCTGGCCTGCCGGTCGCGGCCGGCATCGTAGTCGGCGGCGCGGCTGACCAGATCATCGGGGACGCGCCATTGGTCGGCGTCGATCCGCTCGACGATCCCGGCCCGGCGTAGCGCCTCCAGTCGGCGGACATGGGCATCGACATAGCCCTCATAGTCACCGCCGGGAACACGGCCCTCGAATTTCGCCTGCTCCAGATGGCGGCTCGGGCGATAGATGCCATTCTCGGCGATTGTCGCAATGGTGCGGTCGGACGGTCGGGCCGTCGCCTCGGCAGGGCCGATCTCGATGACGCCGCCGATCCGGGCATCCTCCAACTGCATGGGGTCGATGTTGGCGATGTGGTGCGTCCGTCCGTCGATCCCGTCCACTACGATTGTCAGGTTCTCGCCCAGCTCGTCAGACAGATGCTTGTCCACGACGCGGCCGACGATGGGCGTCTCGGGTGCTCCCTCATGGATTTGGAAGCTCATGGGATCGCGTTCGCCACCCTGCGGGCCGAGCGCCTTCTGCATGGTGCGGATAATGTCGCCGCGCTCGCCCAATTCGCGCAACGTCGGCTCCATGTCCTTGCTCAATTCCCAAACGCCGGGCGCGTGCTCGGTCGCCAGCCCCATCTTCTCCAGCTTGCCGAGACGGCGCAGGCGCAACGTCCGCTCGAACTTCCGTTTCGGCTCTGCCGGTTCATGGCGCAGGTCGAGGAAACGGGCATCGGCTTCCTCGGCCATGGCGCGGTCGATCCGGGTGAAACGGTCTTGGTCGATTTCCACCGACAGCTTGCGGGTCTGCTCGATCTCGGTGACGGGGCCGAGTTCCAGACTGGCAAGCTCGCTGGCGCGCTCGCGTAGGCCGGCGGAAAGATAGTCGCCGTTGATGACTAGATCCCCGCCGGCATCGTCGCGGCCGTTGACGACGATATGCACATGGGGATGGCCGGTGTTGTAGTGATTGACGGCAACCCAATCGAGTTTGGTGCCAAGGTCCGCTTCCGCCTGTTTCATGAAATCGCGGGTGTAGGCCGTGAGGTCCGACAGCTCCGCGCCGTCCTCGGGCGAGACGATGAATCTGAATTGATGGCGGTCGTCCTTGCCGCGATCAAGGAAGGCGTCGCCATCGGCGTGGTCCTCGGTCGCCGAATAGAGCCGGCCCCGCTCGCCGTCGCGTGATGTGCCGTCGCGCTGGACATAGCGCAGATGCGCGCGGGCGCGACCGCCCTTCCATGCGGCCCGGACGCTGCGCTGCTTGACGATCACGCGGCGGCTGCCGGGCTGGCGATGATGCCATTGGCCGGAGATGTTGCGGGCGCGCACGAAGCTCGCGCCCCGGCCGCGCTTCACGCCCTTTCCGCTGGCGACCACGGCGCGGGAACGGCCCGGCGATGACGGGCGGGCGGATGACGGCATGGAAGGATCGCGGGAGGCTGTCGTCTGATGCTGGCGGGTGATCTTCTTGACCTGCGTGAAAAAGCTCTTGGTCTTGCCGGCCCTCGGCGCGTCGGATCGGATGCGGCCGGGCTTCGGACGGAAGCGGTTTTCGTCGTCGGCGCTCATGGGCGCAATTCCAGCCAAAACCGCCGAAAACAGGGCGATATGGGCCTGTGGTGCCGCTCGAAACCCTGCAAAGCCAAGGCTTTGAGCGAAATCGCGGCACGCGGCCCCTCAAAGCCATGGTGCCGGAACCGGCCACCTAACCAGTGTGCAGACAACGATAATTTCCAGAAGCGGCCCGATATGGTGCCGTCTTCTTTAATCTTGCCCTCCGCCCTTTCTGCCTTTTCTGCCCCTCCTGCCGGGAATCCAGCCGGGCAAAAATCTGCCTGACTGGACACCGGAATGAGCGCCGCCGAGCGCGGCCCTCATGGCGTTCTCCCGCCGCTCGCGTCGGCGACGAACATGCTGTCGCCCTGCGACTCTGTATCGGCGGGATCGCGCGCCGGAACGGTCGCGCGGACATCGCCGGACTGTGCATCGGACGGCCGCGCGGCGACAGCCCGCGCGTCGCCCGGACGCATGACGAACAGCGGTGCCTCGCGCCAATCGGGCGGCGGTGGCGGTGCCGATGACGGCGGTTCGATTGCAGCCGCACCGCCGAGGATCGGCGCAAGCGCGGCGACATAGGCCCGCGTCTCGGCCGGCAGAGTGCGCCCGGTCGTCAGATATTCGTGATAGCGGCGTGGACCGGCATTGTAGGCGGCAAGCATCGCCGCGATGTTGCCGTAGCGGTCGAACATCTCGCGCAGATAGGCCGTGCCCGCCATGATGTTGTCGCGCGGGTCGTAGGGATCGCGACCGAGGCCGTAGCGGGCGCGCATCTCCGCCGATGTATCGGGCATCACTTGCATCAATCCCATCGCGCCGACCTTTGAGACCGCGCGCACGTCGCCCGCACTCTCGGCACGCAGCACGGCGCGAATCCAGTGTTCGGGAACACCGAAACGCTGGGACGCCTCGGCGATGTAAGTCGCATGAAGATCAGCGGCGGGCGGATGTGCGACCGGCACGGATTGCGCTGCCGCTACGCCTGATTCGGCGCAGACGGAAAGCGTGCCGGCCAGCAACAGGACCGCACAACGCCATGCTGCCCTGTCTCCGCCACGACGCCAGCCTGCCAGCGTGCTCGCTGCGGTCAAGGGCAAGGCGCAAGCGCCGGCCGATGGCCGCCCCTGACCTTCGCTGCGCGCGCCGGCCGTCTGGTCGCCGAGCGGGACGAAGGGATGAGACGGCTTTTCCGCGAACAAAGGTATGCGGGTATAGAGCGCGACGGCTGCGCGGACGCGCGCGACCTTCATTCCTCGTCCTCGCGTTTCCGGGGGCGCTTCCAATGCAGGCCCCAGGACGAAGGATCGTCGTTGGACTGGAACAACCTGGCGCGGATCGGAAACGGGAAGATTGGCCCGTCCAGTTTCAGCGACAGGAACTCGCCAGCGTTTTCGCTGGCATCTTTCCATGCCGGGCCAACGTCCGGGCCGTCCTCGCTGTCGAGATGCACGCGGTAGTCGGGCGCGTTCTTCACGGCGCTCGGCTCGGCGGGAACGATGACAAGCTGTTCGTCAAGGCCGAACGAACGAAGCTGCCCGGAATAGCCGGTTTCGGTGCGGGTGAACTGGCCGATCTGTGCCATGGGAAATCTCCTGTCGTTGGTTTTCGGGGGGTGGTTTCAGTGCGTCGGCGCGCGCCACTCGTAGCGGCCGACGCCTTCCTCATCGGTCCAGAGCGGGACCGCTCGGCCGATGACGGAGCTTGCGGGGATGGGTCCGAAGTAGCGGCCGTCGAGGCTGTCGCGGACTTCCCAATTCATGAGGAAAAGCTGATCGTCGCCGATGACGTGGCAGCCCTGCCAGACGGGCAGATCGCGGCCGATCCGGTCGCGCTCCAGCGCCTCGCCCATCTCGATCCCGTCCACCGTGATCGTGCGGCCGGCGCGGCAAACCCGCTGCCCAGGAAGGCCAAGCACCCGCTTCAACAGCGGCACGCCTCGCGCGATATAGCCGCGCTCGGCCATGAAGGCGGCGAGCGGTTCGGGCGGCATGACGGCGACCAGCTCGGGCACGTCGAGCGCGTCAGCCGGCTCGACGGTATAGAATCCGAGGGGCGCGCTGGCCGTGGCGTTCCAGATGAGTTTCGCGGGCCAATCGACTGCGGTTCCAGCGGCGATGCCGGCCACGGCCAATGCCGTCACCGCGAGGGTGCGGCGGCGCGTCATGGCTCAATCCTTCGGCGATGGAGCCACGCGGCATGTCGCTCGGGGGTGTAGGCGTGCGGCTCCAGATTGGCGGCCAGACGGTTGTGGACGTGCCGCCAGTGGTCCGGCGAGGCGTCGGCCGGATCGAGGCCGAGGGATTCCACGGCGTCGATGGCGGCAAGCGCGCGCTGCACCTTGGACCAGCTATCGAGGCGCAACAGGACTTCGCCGCCGGGGCGCACGCAGGGCAATGTCTGGAACGGCTCGCCGCGCCCTATGGCGCGCACGATGTTGATGCGCGAAACGACTGTGCCGTGCTCGCCTGACTGCCAGCGGACGAAGGCGAATATGCTGTTGGGCGCGAAGCCGACGACGCTGCGGCGGCGGTCGATGATCTGTTCGTAGCTCTTGCGGCCGAAGCGTATCCAGTGCTCGACCTTGCGTTTCTCGAAGGTCAGCTCGACCAATGTGGTGAAGGGCGCAGGTCCATGCGCGCCGCGATGCGCGCGCCGGGTCACTGCTCGCCCCGCTCGTCGGGCGTCAGCGGACGAGCCGGAAATACGCGGCCGGCGGTCTCGTCGCGGGTGGATTTGCGCGCGCCGATTGCGGTCCAGGCTTGCAAGTCCTCGACCGCGTAGAGGACACGGCCGCCGATCTTGCGATAGGTCGGGCCGGTGCCGTAGGTGCGATGTTTCTCAAGGGTTCGGATGGAAATGCCGAGGAAGCGCGCGGCTTCCTTGGTGCACAATAGGCGTGGCGGCAGACCCGCCAGCGGGTTGGACATGGATCGCCTCCAGTTCGTCAGGATGCGGCTGTCGGTGGCGACAGCGGGCTGTGGCGAACCATGGCGAGGGACCGGCGGCGCGTAGCGTGCCGCATTTGCGCCTATGCGCTGGCGGCACCCCTAGCGGGCGCGTTGCGCGGCCAATAATCGAAGGATTTCAGCGGCTGATTGCCTGCCGCGCCGAATGGGCAAAGACATTCGCGGGCGTCTCGACTAAGAATGTCGGCGGAGCAGACGCGCTGCTCTGGGGCGTAGTAACCCCTGACTAGCGGTTGGTGTCGGCCGTGACGGCACCATGATCCTCGAACCTTATGGTCGGGGAGCCTATGGCGTATGTCCAGGGCTACCCGCCTAAAGGTCATAGGGCCGTCTAGTCACGGTTACTAACTCCCCGATCACCAGGTCAGAGGAGCCGTTTGCGGGGGCGCACCGCAAGCAAGGCTCTTTCCAGATGAAGGGGAGTAGCTATGCGAGTTCCCGTCGAACTCGATCCCGATGTGGACGATGAAGCGCCGACCGGCGACGAAATAACCGTCTATGACGAACGGCATTTCGTAACCTATCTACGCTTGCTGGATGCGAAAGCCGAAGGCGCGGACTGGAAGGAAGCCGCGCGGATCGTGCTGCGTCGCGATCCGGCCGCCGAGGAACTTCGGACCTATCGTTGCTGGCAAAGCCACCTCGAACGCGCGCAATGGCTTTCGCGTGAGGGCTATCGGAAGATTCTGGAACAAGCGGTAGCCAACAAAGCGTGAGGGCAATGCCGCATGGGATCAACGCTTGCCGGGCTTAATCGGATAGTGGAGCAGCAGGCGATAGCCGCCGCGCATCATCCTGATGCCATGCGCGACCAGCCGGCGGGCCTTGTTCTTGCGCGGATCGCTCTCGAAATCCTCTTTGGTGCCGCGAAAGCCGAGCAGGACTTTGGCGATGGTGCGATAGCTTTCGCCGCGCAGCCGGGCGTCGAGCGCGCGCAGGGACAGGATATGCCATTGCCGGAGCTGGGCGGGGACCGCTCGGAAATCGGGACCGGGTGCGCGGCCGTTTAGGGATCGCCAGAAACGGCGGGCGGCATGGGCACGAAGCTCCAGAAAGGAATCCATCGGCAGCGTGGCGGCATAAAACGCGGCTGCGTCCGGCACCGCCTTGGGCAGCCAGAACTGATGCGCGACGCCATCCACCTGCCAGATGCCATGCCAGCCATCGGCGGCGCGGCGCAGATCGAGACCGTCGAGATGCGCCAGCGTCAATATCGGTTCGGTGTCGCCGTCTTCGTGATCGACCGGCGACAGCATCACCGCTTGCGGTTGAAGGCTCGGACTCCAGAACGGCGGTTGCCGGTCATACGGCGCGTCGGGATCGCACGGGAAATCGCAAGCCCCAGCGATGCGCGAACGCTTCAAGTTCTCGGCCGCTCGGCCGTCCGGTCAGCGCGATTGTCTGGAAGTCCTGACGATAATCGTCATTCCGGCGCAGATACTCCCAGGCGAAACCGGCGGTCGGCATTTGTTTCGTGTGCCTGTATGCCGCCGGCGACCGCCAGTCGATGCTAAGCATGGCGTCACCTCCCAAAGCCGGGACGTGCTGGGCAACGCCCGGACCTGAGAGATTCAAAGATTGCTGGAAGTATTATAAGCCGCTCAATCAAGATATGTTGAGCGTATAGCGCGATCATTATTGGTTATTCACTTCTTAACATAGTCTCGGTGATTTCGCGAGCCGTGCGGAGCACGGCGAGCGCGGCAGTGGCCGGACGGGCATCAGAACGTGCGGCCACCGCCGGCCGGCGTCCCGGTCGGCGGTCATAGCGTGGGATGTGGACGGCCTATGAGGCCGTCCGGTGAAGCTGCTGCGCGGCAAGCCGCTTGCTGGCGGTGTGATAATGCCCGTTGTCCAGTTCGATGCCGGTCCAGTTTCGGCCAAGCTGGTGAGCCGCAGCCAGTGTTGAGCCGCTGCCGCAAAAGGGGTCCAGCACAAGGTCGCCCGGCTGCGTGAAAGCCTCGATCAACGGGGCCAGCGCCTCAACCGGCTTCTGCGTCGGATGCAGCCGGTTCCCGGTATAGGGGAAGTCCAGAACGTCGGGGATGGGTCGCGCGGGACGGGTGGGATTGCCCTTCGCCAGCAAATAGGCTTGCTCGTGCTCATAGCGCAGGAAGCGGGCCGATGACGCATAACGCTTGCGGAACACAAGATGCCCGACGATGCGGAAGCCTGCCGCGCGCCAAGCGTCCATGAACAAGTCAACCTTGTTCCATCCGTAGAAGCTGACGCAAAAGCCGCCATCCTTCAATACACGGTGCATCTGGTTGAAGGCGGGACGAAGCCAACGGCCGTTGTCGTCATTGGCGACGGTGCGCCCCTGCCGGTCGCGGAAGCGCGTCACATAGGGCGGATCGGTCAGGATAAAGTCCACCGCGCCCCTGTCGAAAGACCGCATCGCTTCGATGCAGTCGGCATTGAAAATCACATTGCGGGGGGTGTTGGCGTTGCCGGTCATGTCTCTAATCCTTTGGGTCTGAAGGTCAGCGAAGCGGTATGCCGCGCCTGACCTTCTGGCCGTCGCCGAGACCGGGTGTGCAAACGGAGGGAGGCTTCGCGGGGAACCGGCTGCACGGAGCGCGGCACGCGCGGAGGAAGCTGGGCGGAAGCCTCTCGAAGTGCGCCGAGGGCGGAGCCCTAAGTTTTAGGAAAAGGCGTCATCATAAGTCAGTATTACGCCCGCACGCTCATTTAGCTTGGCTCTCGTTTCGCTCAAGCGAGCGCATCCTGCGAGAGTATATCCGCTTCTGGGAAGAGCCCGAGCCCACGAATATGCACTATCGCCGCTGCGGGATCGGCCACGAAAAGAACGACCACTAGGTCTTGCCGAGCGCGTGTGCAGCAAACGTAGAAGAGCCGCCTCGTCCGCTCGACGCCGGTTTCGCCACCTTCCTGCAAAGTCTTTTTGTCCCGCGCAGAAAGCTCTTTCAGCCCGAGGTATTTCTCGTAGGAAAATTGAAAGTGCGTGCCTTCGTCGTCGTCGAGCACGACAAGCACGCGATCGAACTCGGCCCCCTTCACGCCTTGCTGAGTGGAAAAAGGCGATTCCTCGTTAACGTAAGCCTGATAGGGTCGGAGCTGATTGGCCGGGCAGGCCAGGAACGCGGCCATTGAATTAATCTCGTTTGAAGGGTCTTCCTCCCCTTCGCCTTCTACGTTGTCTTCGGCCTCAGGCTCGTTCACCGCGACATCCTCAAGGTACGCGGACAGTCGGGGATCGAACTCCATCAAGCGGCTTTCCTTGGCGAGCGTCAGCACGTCACGGATGGTCGCTTGCGATTGAGGTCCCATCAGCTCACCGACCTGATTGCTCACCGCCTGAAGTTGATTGAGCCGCTCGGCGACATTCACGCCTTGGAGGTTGGCCTTTGCTAGTAACGGCGAATGGAGCCGAAGCAGCCGCATCGTATCGAAGTCCCGCCCGTCCCGGACGGCCTCCGCAAGCGGCAGGAGAAACGACACCAACGGGCGCAGCGGCCAAGCGGTCGCGTCCAGAAAACCATTCTTGAAAGCCTCAGGCGCCTTGTCGTTGAGCGCCGCATACAGGTCGCCGAACCCCAATCGCTTCGCCGCCATGCGATGCACGATCACCAGCATTTTGACCGGGTCGTTCTCGGCGGCGGGCTGCCACAGCTCGTCATCGTTTGCGTTCGCAATCCACGCCCGAACCTGCGCTACGCGTTCGTCGCGATGGGCATCCGTCGGCAAGACAAACAGTCGCGCCGTGCCGACCACCGGCACTTCCTGCTCACCATTTTTTTCCTTCCGGCCGCCGACCTGAACCAGATCGTCGCCGTCACTTCGGATGGCGTTCGCGAGGTTCAATACCGTGGTCGGCGAACGGAAGTTTTCCGGCTTGGGGATCGCCCGCCAATCATCGGGTTTGGGAACCGTGCCGATGCCGGTTGGATAAATGCGCTGCATCGGGTCGCCGAAGAACCCGAGGCAAAAGCGGGCCTGCTCTTGCCGCTCGACCGCCAGCAACGCCTCGACGACGACGGGAAAGGTATCCTGGCTCTCGTCCACGAAAACGAACGGAAATTGTTGCGCGACGAGAGTTCGGAAAAGCGGACGATGAATCATCAACTGCGAAGCCATCTTGATGATGTCGTCGTGGCCGAGGATGCCTTTGGCATAGTCACTTCCTGCTCCATAAGTGAAGCTGCGAACCCGAGTAATAGCCTCGCGCTGCTGCTCGTAGCGCACGATATCGCGGACGTTCTTGTCTCGCGTTTTCTGCTGAACGCGAGGGCCAAAATTGGCGGCATCGTGCTGCAACTCTCCGATCCGCTCGTCGATTCTGTTCGCAACCCAAGCGGCGATGTCTTGCTGGAAGCCGCGCGCGATAGACCAAAGGAAACTATGGATCGTGGAGACGTGGACGAGAGGATTGTTCCCCACGTCCGCCCAAATCTCTCCGGCGGCGATCTCGGTATAGGTTATGCAGGCCACGCGTTGCCTGCGCAGCCGCAAACGCTCGCCGTGGATCGCGAGGATCGAGGCAAGCCCCTTGATCAGCGAAGTGGTTTTGCCCGAACCCGCCCCGGCGACCATGTTAAAGCTGGTCGGCGGCTGCGCTTCCAAGCACTGCCGAAGATCTACGTCGGCTTGTGTGTCGGGCTGTTGCGCGCGGCTACTCACCGACCACACCGCCTTCCAGCTCGGCCTCGACTTCGAGATCGACCTGCGCCTTTAGCCAAACCAGACCGTCGCGGATGTACGTCGGAACCTGCCACTCTTCCGGTCGGGCCGTAAGCACTCCGAGCGCGAACTTCGTCTTGTCGAACTTGTCGCCGCTGACCCTTTTGTGAAGCCCGGCCGCCAGCGCCGCCGGGTCCGCCAGTGCACCGCGTAGGCGCAGACCCAATTTCCTCTGCTCCGCGCTCTGGCACCATTCGGCGTTTTCCAGCCCGAAGGCTTCTTCCAAAGTTCGACCAGCCAGTTCCGCGTCCTGACCATTCCACGCAACTGGCACGGGCGTCTGATACGTCACGCGGACACGGGTCGTCACGTCCGCCTGGGTTTCTTTCTCCTGCTCCGTCGCCGCGAAAAGCTCGTCGATCGACAGCTTGGCCGGAAGCCATTTCACGAGAGTCTGGTTGGACGTGACTGCCCCTACTACGCCGGGCAGGCATTTCTTACCGTAACGACGGGCGGGCGCAGGATCGGCGGCATCGCCCGCTTGTGCGGCCGGAGCATCACCGCCGAGCAATTCATCGAAGTCGTTGGCGGCTTCCACCTCAAGGGCCTCGACTTCGATCTCAAGCTCATCATCGTCGTCATCATCGCCGTCATGATCAGCAGGCAACAGGGTAACGCTGTCGACGTCGGTGATAATCAGCGTGACGATCCCGAGGAATTCAATCAGCGATTTGAATTTGTGGCCGAAGGCACCGCCGACCTCCAGAATGCAGATGCAGGAGGATCGCAACGATGTCGCCGCCTTTGATATCATGATCGGGAGCAGCAATCGCTCGACATTGCCCTCAACGAGCACGGCGGCGTCAGAGAAGAACAAATCGCAGTGGGTGAGTTTCAGATACCGTTGCAGGAAATCGCGGTGTTCGGTCTCCTGCGCATAGAACGCGGAGAGGTTGAGCACTTCAGTGACTTGATCGTTTCCGACCAAATCGCGCCGGAAGTAGCGGATCGGCTGAAAGCCGCGCTCGTACAGGATGTGCGGCGAGTGCGTCGTAATGACCGCTTGGGTGGCGAACGATCCCCCGGCCTCGCCCGGTATGACCAGCAAGTCGAGAATGTTGCGAATGAACACCTGCTGGAGTTGCGCGTGAAGGTGTGCCTCGGGCTCCTCAATGAATATGAGATGGAGAGGCGCTCGCTTCTCCTCTTCGGCTTTCCAGCGCTCCTGAAGATCGAGCACTTCGACCACCATATAGATCAGGTTTTTGAAGCCGAGCCCGTTGTAGGTGTCGGGCAGCATGATCGTCTGCGCGGCTTCGCCCACGATGTAGTGGACGCGCGCATCCTGCGTCATGATGGACGCGGGGTTCAGGGCCGACTTGATTTCGAGCCTTGGGTTATTGAGGCCGGGATAACCCAAACGCCCCAACCGCTCCAACGTGTCTTTGAAAACTTCCGCGAGATGCTTGTCGAGGCCCACCTCGGACTCGAACAGCGCTTTGAGCGCCTGATGGTCGTCCTGACGCTGATCGAGATTGCGTTGATAGAAGCGGCTTAGACGCTTCGACAAATCTTCCGAACGGCCGCCGCCGGAAACTGTTGATGGGTCCGCGAGGTGCCGCTGCGCATTCAGAAAATCGACCTTGATGAGCGATTTTAGCACGGCACCGCCGCCTGGCTCGTTGCCGAGCGGCAGCGGCTGATATCCCTCCACCGCCTGAAACTTTGCATCAAACTGCGTGTGGTCGAGGACGTAGTAGCGCAACTCGTACTCGTGCCTCAGCTCCTCAAGCAGGTAAGCCGACAGCGATTTTGGCCAGGGCACGTAATCGCCTGCGCCACCAACCAGCGCGGCCGCCTTCGCCCGGCCATCGTCGCGAGCGGTGCGGTAACGCTGGATCAATTCGGCGACGTTCTTCGGCGCGAGTTCGACGCGGACGCCCACAAGCGTCCCGGCCCAAGCGGTCGAGGGCAGAATGGGGATGACAAGATAGAGGTCTTCGGCTCCCACCTCGAACCAAAGATCGAGCGAGACGGTCGGAAACTCAGCCTCGGCGATCTCGCCCTCTCGTTCGCCGATCTCATCAAGCAGCGGCCAGGCGTGCGAGCTGAAATCATACAGCGAGAAAGCGTCTTTGCCGCCCGCGAGAAACATCTGCATCGCCTGCGTCGCAGAGGTTTTTCCGCTGTTGTTCGCCCCAACGAAAATGGAGATGTCGGATGCAAGCTCGACATGCACGTCTCGAAGCCGCCGGAAATTCCGCAGTCGATAGGAATGTAGGTGCATCGTGTTCCCCCCACTACGAAGACTACCGGATGACAACCTTCCTGGGAATCTTAAACACACACCGTTTCGGCGTTTGAATCTACGGATGCGACGAGACACCACAAAAGGAGTAAGCGTCACGTCTCAGCGCCGGACTTACGACCATGGGAAAAATTTCACCCTATTGTAAGAAGATCGCGAACAGTGCCTTTTCTTCGGAAACGTACTTTGATCTCCGCATGTTGCGCCAGATTTTCAGGAGTCATTTTGGAGGGCTATAGCGTAGACGTAGTTTTCTGATTCATAGGCTTCGGCCCGCCAAACGCCGCCGATTACCCTCTATAGCCCGCTATTGCCGCCGATCACCGCACGCCTACCAAGCGGCATAGAAGACCGCCAATTCTACGCTACAGCCCGATATATCCAGCTCTTCCTGGAGGAACAGATCACCGCGTTCGAGACCGATCGCGACGGGATCGGTTGCTCTGCTCATGTGAGCATGGCCACCAAGCTTCTATTGAAAAGATGTCTCAGCGATCCGGTATCGTATTCGGTACGCTGGCAATTGAGGTAACGGAGCTTATTCCCGTCCGTACTAAGCATCTGAACAAGATTGCAATGGATCTGAAAAAAAGGAAAGCTATGCTTTGATTTTCCTCCTGAGAAACGGACGCCTCTATTGGAAGAAAAGGCATATTTTATATCACAATAGACGCCCGATCAATTTGATAAATATTCACAAGTATGCTCCAAGGAGAGATTTAGTCTATAGGCCAGGCTTGTAGAGATTTAAGAAAACCATAGTTTTTCTCCATTAGTCATATGGTCAGTTCGATAAGTCAGCCAGGCATTCGGATGCTGGTTCGACGCCGGACACGAGCAACCGATCTCGTGCGCGGGTGCAGGCCACATAGAGCAAGTGCCGCTCCGTGTTGTAGACTTCTTCGAGATCGGATTCGTCGGTGACGCCCTCGATGCGCTCCTGAAGCGGAAGGACTTCATCATCGCAGGCCATGACGGCCACGCTGCGGAATTCGAGTCCCTTGGCGAGGTGCATCGTGCTCACCGATAGCTTGCCACCTGTCGTCGCCACTTCGTCCCCGAGGACGACGCAATCCGCCCCGGCGGCTGCAACGGCTTTGCGGGCGCGACCCAGTTGCGCTTCCGACCGAACGAACACGCCGATCTCCTCAGGCCGATGGCCTTCGGCCAAGCGGCTGCCGATCCAAGTGGCGACGGCTTCGGTTTCCCGCTGCTCGCTTTGCGCGATGCGCACCTCGGGCGGCGGGCCGTCGAAAACCGATACCGTTCCGCGGCGGCTTTCGGCGACCCCGTCTACATCCACGATGGATTGCGGCAACAGTCGATCCGCCTGCGCCCTGATCTGGTGCGAAGTCCGGTAGTTGATCCGAAGCGTCTGCGAACGCCCTCGGACATCGATGCCGAGCGCCTTCCATGAAAACGGCGTCTGGAAGATGCGCTGGCCGAGGTCGCCTGCCAGCAGCAGGCTGTCGGGCTTCCCCCCGGCAAGCGCCGCGAGAAAGCGCATCTCGGCAACGCCAAGGTCCTGCGCCTCGTCGGCCACGATGAAATCGAAGGGCACCGGCCCACCGACGATCAACGCATCGGTCAGCCGGCCGAGGACGCCGGGCCATGTGACAAGACCTTGCGCATCAAGCGCGGCGCGCACGGCGCCGAAGATCGCCCAAAGCTGCTCGCGTTGATTGCCGCCGATGCGGGTCTTGCGACCGAGGCGCGCCACGTCGCGATAATCCTCCCAACTCTTGAGGTTCCAGGCATCGACAACATCGGTCCATTCGTTGAGAAGGAACCGTTCGCCGAACCCCGTCGATCCCGTTTGCTGTCGGGATTTCTCGATCAAGGTGGCGATGGCGTCGGGCGTCGCAACGGATGGCGCGCCGAATTTCTCAGTATAGAGCCGATATGCGAGATCGCGGATCGCTTCGACCGCGATCCGCTCCGCTATGGCCGGCTCATTGCCCACCAGATGTTTAAGCTTCGCCTTGAGCGCATTGGCGAGCGGCGCGGAAAAGGTCGTGAGCAGCACCTTGGCGTCGGGCGAACGACGAGCCAGATGCACGGCGCGATGCAGCGCGACGATGGTTTTGCCGGTCCCGGCCGAACCGGAAATGCGCGCCGGGCCGCCGAAGGCACGCTCGACGAGGGCGCGCTGATCGGGATGGAGGAAAACCGTCCATTTCTCCCAGGGGAAATCGAGCGCGCGTTCCAACTCCTCGACATTGGTCAACACGCGGAAGCGTCGCTGAGCGTCGGGGTGCGTGAAGGGATCGGACTCAACCGGCAGCGGCTTGGGCGGCTCCGGCTTCTCGCCGACCGCCAAGCGCAAGAGTGCCTCCTGCGCTTCCTGCGGCAAATGCGCGATCACGTCCAGAAGTGTGTCCTCGTCAGCCTTGCGCACGTCATCAACCCATTCCTCGGGCACGCCGAAGGCCATCAACTCGAATTTCCGCAGGTTCGCGAACAGCTTGAGCTTGGGCGGCGACGGCGCCGCTGCGATCACCGGTTCCGCTTCGGCCGTGGCCGGTGCTGTCACGACCGCGATTTCCTCGATGCGTTCCCGAACCTCCACGAGCTGCATCGCGCCGGTTGTCGGGTGCCGCTCGATCTTGCGGCGCTCGGCCCATTTGTAGGCGTCATCATGATGATCGACATAGACGAGCAGAAGGCTCGCAGCCGACCTGTGCACAATCAGACGGATATCGGCATTGGCGCGCAGCGACCAGAAATTCGGGTCTCTGGCGCGGTCGAGCTTGTGGAAGCTCAAGCCTGGCGAAGCGGGATTGAGCTGGAGATCGAACGCTGTCGTCTTTACGGCCTTCTGCTCCTGCGCCGTGAGGCGCGAGAGGCTATCCGTGAATGTGTCGGCGATGCGGAACTCCATTGGACGGTCTCAAGGCTCCGATGAAACGTCGTCGGCCTCAAGGAGCTTCGCGGCCCGCCGGACGATTGCGAGGATATGGCCGCTCTGGAAGTGGCCCAGCAACCCGCCCTCGACGAACCGATCCTGCCGGATAAAGACCGTGAGCAATTGTGCGAGCTGGCGACGTGTTGTCTGAGCCAACACGTCGGGATCGCGATAGAGTGCTATGGCCTCTTCCGTGTCCTTCCACTCAGGCCAGCTAAAATCCCGCAGTACCCATTCGCCGTCATAGGTAGCCTGCACGAACTCCGATGCCGCGGGAGAAAGCGTGGCGTAAGGCATCGTGTAGACGCCATCCTCCTGCTTCTGCATCTCGGTCCAGTCACCGGGCGAAAAATCCGCTCGTTCGAATTCCGGCAGGAAGCGCGTGAGGACGCGAAGATCGGGATCGGCCATCACTCCACCGCAAACACTTTCATCACCTCGTCGCCGAGGTGATTGATGACCTTGACCGCGATGCGGCCGGAGGTGGGTTTCGGAAACGGGCGCGAGGTGTCGGAATGGAGGCTTTCCCACGCCTCCTCGTCGATTTCGGCCTTCAACGTCGTCTTCAGCGCCTTATAGGGATCGTTCGCGCCGAGGAAATAGGCGTGGCGGACGAAGAAGCTTTCCTCATTGTAGTCGGTATCCAGCATCCAGAGCGCGATGCCGTCGGTGCCTTCAGAGATCACTTCGCCGGTCTGCGGCTTGAACACATCGACGCCGAACACCTTGACGCGGATCATATCGTCGCCCAGGTCCTCGATCTTGATGTCCGGTTCGCCGAAGATCACGAAGAGATTGCCGGTGGCGGTGGCTTTCAGATCGCCGCCCATGTGCAGGTCGGGGTTCATGCGCGCTTTCAGTACGGGCACCCGTCCGAGCTTGTCGAACTCGGCGGAATGGGCGTCGAAGTTGAAGGCGCAGGCAATCAGCACGTCGAAACCGGCATCGCCCGCTTCGCGCGCCGCAGCGACAAGATCAGGACGGGAAACCGTGCCGAACTCCGGCCCGATGAATATACCGGCGCGCTTCTGCTTTCCTGACGTTCCCGCTTCTTGCTCCCCCTCCATGAAGACGCCTTCGGCGCAGATGAAGCGGCCCGGCCATCCGGTGAGGCTGTTGAAGGTGATGCGATCCTCTTTGTGCGCCTGCTGGACGCCGGCCACTTTCAGGTTTTCGAGGATCATCTGGGCGAAATCGGTCGCGACATCATCGCGATCGGGCGCTTCCCGCTTGCCTTCCTGCGCCTTCAGGATGTCGATCAGCTCGTCGTTCCAGTCGACCGCAAGGGTACGGTGTGGTGACAGGCTTTCGACCGTGAGCGGCCCGGCGACGCGAATGCGGGAATTGTCGGTATAGGGCTTGTCGTAGAGATATTCGAACTCGGCCTTCGCGGCGATCGATGCGTCGATTTCCTTCTGGCGCGCGATCCGCGTTTCCCACCATTGGGCGTGAATCTCGATCGCTTCGGCATTCGTCCAGGGATCGATCGGCTTTTCCGGTAGAGTTTTGAAGGTGTAGTCCCGGCCAAGGATCGTATTGAGCTTCGCAAGCGCCTTTTGCGATTTCTTGCCGATATCGTCTTCGGAAATTGCCTCGCGCAATTTCGCATGGAGAGACACGGCCTCCGGCTTCCAGCGATCGCCGGCCTCGCGCGGGATTTCCCATTCCTCCCAAGGCTGATTGCGGCCAAGCACCTTGTTCAATTGTTGCCGCAGCGGCTCAAGCGTTTCCTGCGCCTTCTCCCAGATCACGTCGATCTCGGCATTGTTGGCGATCGATTTCAAAGTAATGTGTGGCACGCGCTCATAGACGAAGCCGTGCCGGATATCACCGTGCGTCGGCGCCGATTTCGGCGCCGTACGGGTGATTTCGGCTTCCTTGCGCTGCCCTTCCGGCGAGTCGGCGAGCAGATAGTAGGGGTAGCGCGCGCCCATCAGGCGCGAACGGGCAAGAGCGATGGCGACGCGACTGGTGTCGATGGTGATCCAGCGCCGTCCCCATTGTTCGGCGACGGTGGCGGTGGTGCCGGAACCGCAAGTTGGATCGAGCACGAGGTCACCGGGATCGGTGGTCATCAAAATGCAACGTTCAACAACAGAAGTGCTTGTCTGCACGACGTAGATCAATCCGGTGCCGATCTGCATTGACTCCCAACGGTCAGTGATCGGAAGAACGGCGAAATCATTCAAGTATCTCTTATATCTAACGGTGGACTTTCCCGCCGCTACTCGACCAGCTTTCGCCAGTGTCAGAAGACCCGCCACCGTCGTTTTCCAGTGGCTTCCCGCCCCCGGCGAAAACTCCCGCTGTTGAAAATTGAATTTTTGTTCCTGAGAGGTTTGACCTGAGCTTATTAAACTGGTGTGCTGAAAAATTCGGCCATCCGGAATCTCCCCGATTCGCAACAGCTCGCCTCGCGTGAGCCGGCGTTCCGTCCCGTCCTGCAGTTCGATTTGATCATAACGATCAGAAGAAACATGGCCGGCCACGCGCCCATCATACAACTGGCGATATTTTACCAGCGTCCTTGAGCGTGCGTACCACAACACAAAATCAACGGTGGCCGCCAAGAGATTGCCTGCTTGGCTTCCCGTCTTTTGGACCTGAATAAGGGAGCAGAAATTATCTTCCCCAAAAACCTCGTCCATCAGTGCTCGTACACGATGCACATTTTCGTCACCGATCTGGACGAAGATCGAGCCGCTCTCGTGCAGCAGATCCCGCGCGACGGTCAGTCGATCGCGCAGATAGGTGAGATAGGAATGGATACCATCGCGCCAGGTATCCCGGAAGGCGCGCACTTGTTCTGGCTCTCGCGTGACCTGCGCTTTATCGCCATCCTTCACGTCGCGCGATGTGGTTGACCACTGGAAGTTCGAGTTGAACTTGATGCCGTAGGGCGGATCGAAATAGATGCACTGGACCTGTCCGCGCAGGCCCTCGCGCTCGGCGAGGCTCCCCATCACCTGCAGCGAATCGCCGGAAATCATCCGATTCGACCAATGGGCGGCGTGCTGATAGAACTCGGTCGCCGCTTCCTTGTCCCTCAGTCCGTTGAAATCGGCGAAGAGGTCGAGCGTTTCCTCCGCCTCCTCGTCGGCGCGCGACTTCGTCTCGCGCTTCAGATCGTCGACGATGACCTTGGGGTGAACCTTCTCCTGAATATAAAGAGGCGGCGCCGCGACGATAAGATCGGACCAGTCCTGCTCGTCCTTGCCACGCCAGACGAGCTGCGGATCGAGATCGCGGTTGCGTCGCTCATAGGCGAGCCGGACTGGGGCCTTGTCCTCCTCGCGCATCACGCTCTCGAATTCCGCCGTCGGAATGTTCAGCCGCGTGGCGTTGGCATGGCGCAGTGCTTCGACGTCAATCGGTTTCTTGGCCATTCTTCTTCCCCGTCGCGGCAAGCGCGTGTTCGACAAACAGGTTGCACCCGATATGGCTGACCTGGAGATTTTCTCCGCAAGAATGCGCGTGCTTGGAAAGGAATGACCACTTCAACACATGATCTGTGGTTTCACCCTCCTGCTGGCATGGGTGATCATTGTCCATTCTCTCTCGAATTTCTTTGACCAATCCGGCAATATTCTTTTTTCGAACATAAGTGACTAGAAGTCCTCGTCCCTCGCGGCCAGTTGTATAGCGATGGAGGAGCTGTTCCAAGCCAGCGACATGGTACGCTGGTCCATTATATATCTTCGCTTCGCCGAGCTTCCGTCGGGCGGGTACGCAGTGGTCGGCCCTGATTGTCAGATCGACGTGACCGTTGGAATGCGTCTCCTGTTCCACCGTGAGGCCGGGTATCGACAGCGAGGCCGCGAGAACGCCGGTCAATCCGACCTCATTTAAGCTCTCAAAATTCTTGCTGTTTTTCTCCAGATGAATAACGGCCTGTTCGAGCATCGCATCAAAGGCGGCATCAAATTCACCCTCGGACTTGGCCGCCAGAAGGCGGATATATTCCGGCGCCTTCTGACGCATGGTCTCGACCAAATGATAGAGACTATCCTCCTCGCTGATCATGCTGCGACCTCGTGAGGGCGCGCCGGAATCCAGCTAACCTCTACTGCGGAGGCCCAATCTCTCCATTCGGTATCGGAAATAGATTTGTCATGTTGCCAATGGCGTAGCTTGTCAATGAATTCGGCTTGGCTGATTTCGCGCAACTCTGGCGAATGCGCCTTCATCTCCATGTTCAAAATATTGGCCCGGTCGGTGGATAGCACAGCAAGAACCGCCAAGGCGTCAGACATCGTGCAATCGGCATTCTCCGCCACTACGCGAATGTCACTGAGGCGGACGGGCCGATCCGGGCTGGTTTCGACGTGTTTCCACAGCGATCGGTTGAACCTCAGCAGCGAGGTTTGAGGGCCAAAATGATATTCGAGTAGAGTCTCTGACCGAGCCAGCATCCGTCTCGGCAGCGGCGCGGTGCCGGCGACGCAAATTTCGTCGACCAATTTGGTGAATTCGGCCTCGATCTCATAAACCGCCGTAAATTCCGCGAAGGCCCAGCGCCCGAACTTGCCGAGATTGTTGACACCCGGCACCCAATAGGCCCGCATGGTGTTCGCCTTCTCCTTGGCATTCTCACCACGGAAGCCCTTGATCTCGATGATCAGATTAAGCGGCTCGGTCTGACCATCGTCGATCTGTACGACAAAATCGGGGATGTATTTCCGCGGCACCGAACCCATGAGATAGGGCACTTCAAGGCCGAGATTCTGGTTTTTGACGTAGGCCCGCACACGCGGATGGGATTCCGCCACGCGGCAGAACTCGGCTTCCCAATCGCTGTCGCAAATCACCCAGTTGATGTGGCATTTGCGCGGATCGGTTTGCCAGCGCGTCTCCTTCGAGGTGGTGAAGTTTACGAAGGTCGTCGAGCCGGTGGGATTGTAGGCGTCGAGGATCGCCTTGACCGGGTTTTCGCCGACGAGGCTCAACGTGATCGCAGCCTTGATCCGCTCGGCCGCCATATCGGCGATCTCCTTGTAGAGGAGCTGAGCTGGATAGGTGCCGCCCGAGCACTTGAGCCATCCGCCTTCGAGCCATTGGCGGGTGATCCGTTTCAATTGCCCGAACAGATGCAGCTTCGGTTCTTCGCCGGGATCGCGATATTTGTTGTAGAGAAGATGGCGCGCGAGATGGAACAGGATCGTCGAGGAGCGCGTGTCTTCGAGATGCGCGACGGTGAGATCGACGCCCTCGCCGATGATGCCCTGGTTCTTCGTGACCGATGGTCCAACCAGCTCGGGCGTTAGATGCAGGACGTGATCCGGGCCGAACGTTGCTTCAAGGCGCTCCGCGGGAAGCTCGACGCGATAACCTTCGACGCGCGGAAAGACGATCTCCAGCGCATCCCGATCGGGCTTCACAGCGTGAACCCGCACGGTTTCGCGCGGCGGCGCGGGTTTGACGACGACGGGCTTGGCGGCAAAGTCGAACGGAATGCCGAGCACGTCTGCATATTCGACGTTGAACAGACCTTCGTCGTTCAGATCATAGGATTGCCGGCGCAGGCCGCGGCCGACCACCTGCTCGCAAAGAAGCTGCGTGCCGAAGGCGCGGACGCCGAGAATGTGCGTGACCGTATTGGCGTCCCAGCCTTCCGTCAGCATCGACACCGAAACGACGCACCGGATCTGCTCGCCAAGCCGGCCCTTCTTGCCGACCGTGTTCATGACCTCGCGCAGGAGCGTCGCATCATCGATCTCCCCGCCGGCGCGAAGGTCGTTCGCATCCTTGCCGCCGCGCTCCAAAATATCGCGACGAAATCGCTCGATCTCGTCGGCTGCCATTTCGCGAAAATCTTTGTCGAGCGCGCCACCGGATTCGAGTTGCGCAGAGTCGATCAGAATAGTGTTGGGGCGCGCCAGCCGGTTTCCAAATTCGTCGTAGTTGCGGAAGAGCGCGAGGCGTCCGTTTTCGAGCGTCGTCGATCCGTCGTCGTTCTCGCGATGGAAGCCGGAAATATATTTATAGACCAGCTCCGACGTCGAGGTGTTGTTGCACACCACGATAAACACCGGCGGAACGCCGATTCCCGAGCTTTCCCAGAGTTGATAGGTCTTCTCGTAGTGACCGTAGAGTGCCTCAAGGGCTGAGAGCAGCATCGTCGGCAACGATAAAGGATCATACCCCCTGGCGCTTGCCGAGCGTCCCTTCTTCGGCAGGTTCTGTCTGATTTCATCCCAGAGATTTCGGAACTTCGGCGTATCGCCACCCGGCACATTGTCGGCAACGGGAACACGCGGCAATTTGACAATGCCGCATTCGATCGCATCCATAAGCGAGAAATCGCTCATGGTCCAAGGGAACAGTGTTCCTTCGAGATAACCCGATCCGCGCAGGAAGAACGGTGTTGCGGAAAGATCGTAGACAAGCGAGACGCCGAGCTTCCGCTTCACGGTTTCCAGCCCCGTGATCCACATCCGGGCGGCCTCGTTATTCTCCTTCGCTTCGTCCTTCTCCTCGCCCTTCAGATCGTCCTCGGTTTCGCCGGTCGCATCCTTCACTCGCTCGCGATAGCAGTGATGCGCTTCGTCGTTGATGACGACGATGTTCTTCATCCCCATGAGCTCGGGCATGACGCGCTGGAGCATCTGGCCTTCGGTTTCGAGCGTCTGAAGCTTCTTGTTCGGGTCCTTCTTGGCTTCCCAGCCCTCGATCATCTCCCGCGTGCCCTTGGACACTTCGATGCGCTCGCGCAGCTTGAAGGCGTGATAGTTGGTGATGACGATCTTGGCGCGGTCGATATCGCCAAGCATGTCTGTCGGCACGATCTCGCGATGCCGATAGTAGCTTTCAGGATCGTTCGGCAGGAGCACGCGCAGTCGATCCTTGATCGTGATCCCAGGCGCCACGATCAGGAAGCCGCGCGAGAACTGCTTGCTGTTCGGATGACGGACCGCATTGATCGTCTGCCAGGCGATCAGCATCGACATGACTGTCGTCTTGCCGGCGCCGGTGGCGAGCTTCAACGCGAGGCGGAGCAGTTCGGGATTGGCCTGGGCGTTGGCGCCCTCGATATGCGTCCAGAACTTTTCCGCGCGCTTGCCGAGCTTGGGCGCGACCTCCGTCAGCCAGATGGCCGTCTCGACCGCCTCGATCTGGCAGAAGAACGGGCGGACGCCTTCGAACTGATGATGCCGCCAATGCTTCAGTAGGCGCGCGGTTTCGGGCGTGACCATCCACTGGTCGGGATTGGGCAGGTTGCGCCACTGCTCGACGTAGGTCCGGACCTCGTTGATGATCGGCGTGGGGTTGTATTCCTGCTCCGCGGACGAAAGCCCGGCGTCGTCCTCGAACAGCATCTGCGTCTGGCCGCGAGTCCGGCGCCGCTTCTTCGGCTTCGGGACAGGCGTGATCAGATCGGATCGGCGTCTTGTTTCGATGATGCGATTGGTCGGCTGCCCGTCGGCATCAAGTTCCCAATGCCGACCGGGATAGGTGTAGGGCGAATTGAGAATCGGCCGCTCGAAGAATTGCTCGGTCATTTCGCCCCCTTCCTGCCTTCGTCGCGCACTGCCGCTTTGCGCTCCTCAATCCATTGGTCCAAGTCACTCCGCTTGAATCGCCACTGCCCGCGCACCTTGAAGCCCGGCAGCTCGTGCCGCTGCGCCATTGTGTACGCAGTCTTCTCTGCAACCTTGAGCAGATCGGCCACTTCATGGAGTGTCAGCAACGTGTCCGGCATCCACCCCGGCTCCTCTGATTCTGCTGCCAGAAGATGCCAGAAATTACCAGCCTTTACCATCGTTGTTCGCGGTGTCGGTGGAAGCGCGGGGTCTCGCTGCCGTCTGTCAGATCGGACTGCGGGCCTTCACTGGATTTGTGCCGATCGAGCCGGGGCGGACATGGAAACTATCTCGGAAGAAGCCCGTCTGTAAGCATTCGACAGCGTAAGAATATTTGGCTTTCGGACTGGATTTGAATCCGAGACCGTCAGGCGATGACCGCGCCGCGAAGCTCCCGAACTGGAACGCCTCAGCGAGGTCGAGCGTGAGGTCCTGGATGCCGATGCCCAGCCTGCCGCGCCGTACCTCGCCATGCTCGATCAACTGGCTCATTGATGGAAGCCGATCACCGACCGGCCCCCTTTGGCGCTGAGCACGTCTTAGCTGCCGCTCGCTGGGCAACAGGGGACGTCGGCAGATCAGGCGATCCGCCGAACCGATCGTCTGACGCTGCTCCTTGACGCGCGGCAGCGGCGCGTCGCTGCACGTCATAAGGCCCGCCCGTCCGGCTGGCTCCGCCAAGTGTCGGCCGCCAGCCGATCGTCCCTGCGATGCCAAGACCCACAGGAGAGCTCTATGGCGTTTCGCTTGCCCACGCAGATTGATCTGGAAAAATGCCTGTTCTGCGGTGACAGACAATGACCGTCGACGGCGCGACGAACTGGAGTATGCCTCATATCGTAGCACCAGACTTATGACCACGGACAAATTCCACCAAGCGTCAAAGATCGCCAAACGGCGCCTTTCGGCGGAAATCCGCTTTGATCTCCGCATGTTACGCCAGATTCTCAGGAGTCATTTTGGAGGGCTATAGCGTAGATGTAGTTCTCTGTTTCGTCGTTCTCGGCCCGCCAATTTCGCTCTGGTTCGCTTGGGTGCCTGGGTTTTCGCTAGCCTGCGAAGTTTTCGAAATTTTGCGGGCCCGACCCGGACAAGTAATCAAAAATGGAGCCTGCCATGCGTGGGAACGGCTCGGACAAACTTTCAGTTTCACCCCGGCACAGGCACTTATCGACACCCCCTATTCGAACGGGTCGATAAGCGCAACGCCGGTGGACTCGAAATGCCGGCCGTTGCGGGTGACCACGGTCAGTCCGTGTTCGAGGGCGGTGGCCGCGATCAACAGATCGGCCCCGCCGTTGCCGATGCGGGCACTCAAGGCTGAAGAAGGTTCGCCGACAACCTCTTCCACCCCGCCATTCAGTCATCAAGACACTGCACCGCGACCCGGCGCCGCAAGGCGCGGGGACCGGCGGTCCGCGCCGCTCGCTCGTCCCGGCCTCAGAACAGGCTGTATTGCTGGGGCCGCCGCTTCCGGCCGGTCGGGGCGCGGCGTGTGCAGAGCGTCTCGGGGATATCGCCCAGGAACGGCGAGGGCGGGAGCGAACGCGGCCTGCCGTAGCGGAACCGTTCCGCCGCGCGGGTCAGGAACAGCCGGTCCTTGGCACGGGTCACGGCCACGTAGAACAGCCGCCGCTCCTCGCCTGCCGCCGCGTCATCCCCA